>Ga0209550_10001365_pt1 | contig 23368 bp, 12 predicted proteins | sample LauGreSuBDMM15SN_2_FD_187567 | JGI IMG/M metagenome (GOLD analysis project Ga0209550, IMG submission 187567) | Freshwater lake microbial communities from Lake Michigan, USA - Su13.BD.MM15.SN (SPAdes) (version 5) | ecosystem: Environmental > Aquatic > Freshwater > Lake | place: Lake Michigan... | reverse complement strand
ATTTAGACCATTTGATTACGGTGCAAATGTAGTGGTAGAAGCTGCTACAAAATGGATTGGTGGACATGGCAACAGTATCGGTGGAGTGGTAGTTGATGGTGGAAACTTTAATTGGGGCAATGGCAAATTCCCTCAGTTTACAGAACCAGATGAGGGATACCACGGGATGAAATTTTGGGAAATTTTTGGTGCAGGTAGTCCATTTGGAAATATCGCCTATATCATTAGATTAAGAGTAAGTGGCCTACGTACTTGGGGTCCTGCCTTAAGTCCTTTTAACTCATTCTTGTTTTTACAAGGTGTTGAAACCTTGTCATTAAGAGTTGATCGTACTGTTGAGAATGCACTTGCCCTCGCTAAATGGCTAGAGGCTCACCCTCAAGTTGAGTATGTAAATTACCCTGGATTAGAGTCTAGTAAATACAATACCCTTGCTAAAAAATATTTAAAGCGCGGTTTCGGCGGAGTATTGTCTTTTAAAATAAAAGGTGGAAAGCAAGTAGCTGATCATTTTGTAAATGAATTAAATCTAATTAGTCATTTAGCCAATGTAGGCGATGCCAAAACACTGATCATTCATCCTGCTACCACTACCCACGAACAATTAAGTGAGGCAGAGCAAATTTCTGCTGGTGTAGAACCTGGATTGCTTAGGATATCATTGGGTATTGAACATATCGAGGATATTAAAGATGATATTCAAAATGCTTTTGATCTCGTAAAAGGTTAAATGTAAAAGTTCTTATTTATCAAAGACCCCTGTATTTACAGGGGTCTTTGGTTTTTTATATAAATGAGTTTTTATATAGTTAACTGTTTTAGCATGTATTAAAATGAGTTGAATTTTGTTAGTAAACCTAAATTTAACCTTGGTTAATAAATTTTTTAATTTGAGGGCTAATCAATACTTTCGGTAATGAAATTTATTCGATTGTTTTGCTTAATTCCAAGAAATTTTATACTTTATTTTTTAATTTTTTTTATGCTAATTTTTGAACAGTCCATTCTTAGTTGTTAAAACCCTCGTCTGAAATTTATAAGAAAAGGCTAGGTAATTTTAAAGGTAGAATGGAGCTAACAGAACGGAGAGTATAATTATGATTGCGCTAAAAAATTTGACTAGAGTCAAAAAAATATTTAATAAACAACAAAAATCTTTTCAATAATTAAATCATGAAAAAACTTTATTTACTATCCGCGGCCTTTTTTTTATCAACTATTTGTTTTGCTCAAAATACAAAGGCTCCAGCCTTTCCGCTCATTACACATGATCCTTATTTTAGTATTTGGTCTACCACTGATTTACTGACTGCTTCCACTACCAAGCATTGGACAGGCTATAATCATTCTCTGATAGGATTGCTGAAAGTAGATGGTGAAGTTTATCGTTTTTTAGGTAATACAGAGCCGGTATACAAAACTTTACTTCCAGCATCGGATGAAATCAATTATCAGGCAGCCTATACCGAAACCAATCCTGGAGAAGATTGGATGAAGTCTTCTTATAATGATGCGAATTGGAAAATTGGAATAGCGCCTTTTGGTAATGATAAAGTAGCTTCAAAAACCAAATGGATTACTAGGGATATTTGGGTTCGAAGAAAATTTACTATCGACAACTTAGATTTGAATAATCTTTTTTTAAAGTTGCAGCATGATGAGGATGTGGAAGTTTTTTTAAACGGAGAAATGGTTTATTCAGTAAAGGATTATGTACATAAGTTTATTTTTATTCCAATAAAAGAGGAAGTGAAAAATAAAATTAAGAAGGGGGAGAATGTTTTAGCAGTCCATGTTAAAAATAGCAGTGGTGGTTCATGGTTAGATGCGGGAATTGTTTACCAACCGAAAGAGAATCTATATGAAAATATATTGACTGCTGTTCAAAAAAAAGTGACCGTAAATGCTACTCAAACTGCCTATCAATTTACTTGTGGAAAAGTTGATTTGTCACTCACTTTTACTTCTCCACTAATTTTAAATGACCTTGATTTATTATCTCGCCCAGTATCCTATATCAATTCAAAAATAAACTCGAATGACGGTGCTTTGCACGAGGTGCAATTGTATGTAGGTGCATCCACGGATATTTCTGTCAATACTCCTGTTCAGCCCATTACAGCAAATAAGTATACTGCTAAGGGCCTTTCTATTTTAAAGGCAGGTACAATTACTCAATCTGTATTGCAGAAAAAAGGAGACGACCTAAGGATCGATTGGGGCTATATGTACATTGCAGTGCCAACTAGTCCATCTGTTCAACAATCAATCACTAATGGCGATGACCTATCGAATGCATTTGGTAAATCCGATAAGGACATTACCGAAGGAAAACATTTACTGCTTGGTACAAAAATAAATCTTGGAAAGGTTGGTAAAATTGCAAAACAACAATTGCTATTAGTAGGATATGATGATCAATATTCAGTTCAATATTTTACAAAAAATCTTCGTCCTTGGTGGCATCAGAAAGAAACTGATAATATTGAACAACAATTAGAAAATGCTGCAAAAGATTACGCTTCAACAATAAAAAAATGTGAGCAGACCAATCTTTTAATTCATAGCGATGCCTTAAAGTCGGGCGGTGAGGAGTATGCAAAATTATGTGAGTTAGCGTATCGTCAAAGTATTGCTGCTCATAAATTAGTGGTTAGTCCTGAGGGAGAAATACTTTTTCTATCGAAAGAAAATTTTAGTAATGGCTCTATCAATACGGTTGATGTTACCTATCCTTCTGCACCATTATTCCTAGCTTACAATCCTGAATTATTGAAGGGAATGTTGAATGGTATTTTTTATTATAGCGAAAGTGGTAAATGGAAAAAACCATTTGCTGCGCATGACTTAGGCACTTATCCTTTAGCAAATGGTCAAACTTATGGTGAAGATATGCCTGTAGAAGAGTGTGGTAATATGATTATTTTAACTGCAGCAATTGCAAAGGCGGAAGGCAATGCTGAGTATGCAAAAAAGCATTGGGCAACCTTATCAGTTTGGGCTGATTATTTAAGTAAAGAAGGTTTTGATCCAGCGAATCAATTGTGTACAGATGATTTTGCAGGGCACCTGGCTAGAAATACCAATCTTTCTGTAAAAGCGATTGTTGCGTTGGGCGGCTACGCGCAATTGGCTGCTCAAATAGGGGAGAAAGCTACTGCAGAAAAATATAGCAAACTAACTAAAGAGATGGTCTCTAAATGGATCACCATGGCTGACGATGGAGATCATTTTTCTTTGACCTTTGATGCAAAGGGAACTTGGAGTCAAAAATATAATTTGGTTTGGGATAAGGTTTTGAAAATGAATCTTTTTCCAAAGGAAGTAATGGAAAAAGAAGTAAAATATTATCTCACTAAGCAAAATGAATTTGGCTTACCATTAGATAGTAGGGCTACTTATACCAAATCAGATTGGGTATTGTGGACAGCAACCCTCGCAAACAATAATAAGGATTTTGAATCGATTATGAATCCAATCTACCGTTTTGTAACTGAAACTAAATCTAGAGTTCCTGTGAGTGATTGGCACCAAACAAAAACTGGCTTAATGGTTGGTATGCAAGCAAGAAGTGTGGTGGGTGGATATTTCATCAAAATATTAGAACAAAAATTTAAAAATAAATAAGTAATTTTTTAAAATACTTTAATAAAAAAGGCTACTAATTTATAAACGAAGCATATGAAAATTAAAATTGGATGGGGGATGCTGTTATTTATATTCAGTGTTTCTTCAAAATTGATGGCTCAGACTGATTTAAAACTCTGGTACAAGTATCCCGCTAAAGAATGGGTAGAGGCTTTACCATTGGGTAATGGACATATCGGCGCAATGGTATTTGGTGGAGTAGAAGAAGAACTGATACAGCTAAATGAGAGTAGTTTGTATAGCGGTGGTCCAGTAAAAAAGAATATTAATCCAACAGCTCAATCTTTTTTATCTTCTGTAAGAACTGCTTTACTTACCGAAGAAAATTATTCTAAAGCTTACGAGTTAACAAAAAAGATGCAGGGATTATATACAGAGTCCTATTTGCCTTTGGGAGATGTATTTATTAAACAAAATTTTGGTGGCGCTCAACCTACTGCTTATTATCGTGATTTAGATATTTCAAAAGCAATTGCTACTACCAGTTTTACCATCAATGGAGTGAAATATCAGCGAGAAATTTTTATCAATGCACTTGATAATATTATGGTATTGCGTTTAACTTCTAATAAAAAGGGTAGTTTAAATTTTGATTTATCTTCTAGAAGTCAGCTGCGATATGAGTTATCTGTAAATGGTAGCGATGAACTAGTGGTAAGTGGAAAAGCACCTGCTCGTTTAGATCCAACTTATTATAACCTTAAAGGAAGGTCGCCTGTGGTGTATGAAGATGCTAGTGGTTGTAATGGTATGCGTTACCAATATCGAATGAAAGCTATTTCAAATGATGGAAATATTGCTGTAGATACATTTGGAATACATATAACCAATGCAACTGAGGCAATTATTTATATATCAGCTGCTACTAGTTTTAATGGCTTTGATAAATGTCCTGATGCTGATGGGAAAAATGAAAAAGCAATTGCAGCAGCGGCTATTCAGAAGGCTTCTAAAAAAACATATGCCTTACTTCGCCAATCTCATATTGGTGATTATCAAAAATATTTTAATAGGGTAAGTCTTGCAATTAGTGATACTGCATTCGTAAAGCAAAAGTCGCTTCCAACCTACGACAGATTGAAAGCTTTTTCAAAGGGATCTTATGATCCAAGTTTTGAAATATTGTATTTTCAATTTGGACGTTATTTATTAATAGCTTCTTCGAGGCCAGGTGGACCACCAGCCAATCTGCAAGGTATTTGGAATAAGGAGTTGCGCGCTCCATGGAGTTCTAATTATACCATTAATATCAATACTCAGATGAATTATTGGCCTGCTGAGGTGACCAATCTTTCAGAAATGCATGAACCACTGCTAAATTTTATAAAGGATCTATCGGTTACGGGTGCCCGCACAGCAAAAGAATTTTACAATGCAAGGGGATGGGTAGCTCATCACAATTCTGAAATTTGGGCTACTTCAAATGCGGTAGGTGATTTAGGAAAAGGAGATCCAGTATGGGCTAACTGGTATATGGGTGGCAATTGGTTATGCCAACATTTATGGGAGCATTATGCATTTACAGGCGATAAAAAATTTCTTGCAGAAAAAGCTTGGCCAGTGATGAAAGAAGCTGCTCTGTTTACATTTGATTGGTTAGTGAAAGATAAGAATGGATATTTAGTAACTGCTCCATCCACTTCTCCGGAGAATTTTTTTATAGATAGTTCTGGCAAAAGGCAGGCGGTCTCTGTGGCTACTACGATGGATATGTCAATCATAAGAGATCTGTATGGAAATTTAATTGAAGCTTCTAAAATCTTGGGTATTGATGCAGATTTTAGAAATACACTGATAGAAAAAAGTAAGCAACTATTTCCTTTGAAAATTGGAAGCAAGGGACAATTATTAGAGTGGTACAAGGATTTTGAAGAGGCTGAGCCTCATCATCGACATACTTCTCATTTATTTGGATTACATCCAGGAAGAGAAATTTCAGTCCAAACACCTGAATATTTTGCTGCTGCAAAGAGGTCTTTAGAGTTAAGAACCGATGATGGTACTGGATGGAGTAAGGCTTGGAAAATTAATTGGTGGGCGAGATTATTGGATGGAGATCATGCGCATCTTTTGGTAAGAGATTTAATGCATTTGACAGAAGTGGGAGGAACCAATTATGCTGGAGGTGGCGGTACCTATGCCAATTTTTTTGATGCACATCCTCCTTTTCAAATTGATGGAAATTTTGCTGCTACTGCTGGAATAGCTGAAATGTTAGTGCAAAGTCATTTAGGTGAAATACATTTATTACCTGCCTTACCAACTGTTTGGAAAGAAGGTGCTGTAAAGGGTTTGAAGGCAAGAGGTGGATTTGAAGTGAATATTAATTGGAAGAATCATCAATTAGAGGTTGCGACTATTCGCTCTCTAAACGGTGGTCAATGTGTTATAAAATCAGCTGTCCCATTGATGGTGAAAGGACTGAATTTAAAATCAAAAAAAGTGGGAAATGATTATGTTCTTTCTTTTAGTTCTGTAAAGGGACAAGCTTATTTATTGTCAGTTAATTTATAATACTGTTTTAATAAAATTTGTATAAATAAATTCTATGATCAGATTTGTTTTTATTTTACTCGCTAGTTTTTGTTTTAATTTTTTATTTGCACAATCAATTTTTCAAAAGATTGAGCCGGTTAGCTTTTCTCAAGTAAATGTTACCGATAATTTCTGGAAGCCTAAGATTGATAAGGTGGCAACCAAAACATTGGCTGCTTGCATTTATCAAACAGAAACTGCTACTGGTAGAATTAGGAATTTTGAGAAGGTGGCACGTAAAAAAGCAGAGAAGCATGAAGGAATTTTTTATGATGATAGTGATGTTTTTAAGGCCTTAGAAGCAATGGGGTATTCACTTAAAACACATCCTAGTAAAGAAATGGAAAAGAAATGTGATGAGTGGATTGATAAAATTGCAGCTGCTCAACAGCCGGATGGGTACCTAAATACATTTTATACACTTACTAATTTGAAGGACCGCTATTCAGATATGAGTATGCATGAAGATTACAATGCGGGCCATATGATTGAAGCAGGAGTGGCATATTATAATGCTACAGGAAAGCGAAAATTGTTGGACGTATGTATTCGTTGGGCGGATCATTTTGATTCAATTTTTGGACCTTTCAAAAGACATTGGGTTACTGGGCATCAAGAATTAGAACTTGCATTGGTAAAGCTTTTTAAGGTTACAGGCAACCAAAAATATTTGAAACTTGCTGATTGGTTATTAAGTGAGCGTGGCTATCGAAATGCCAAAGGTTATACCTGGACAGATTGGAAAGACACAGCCTATGCCCAAGATGCAGTGCCGGTGAAAGATCAAAAAGAAATTACAGGTCATGCGGTACGTGCTATGTATTTATATACTGGTGCTGCTGATGTAGCTACACAAACTGGCGATACAGGATATCTAAAAGCAATGCGAAGAGTTTGGGAAGATGTGGTGTATCGCAATATGTATATCACCGGTGGTATAGGTTCTGCAGGAAGCAATGAAGGGTTTTCAAAAGATTTTGATTTGCCTAATGAGCAAGCCTATTGCGAAACCTGTGCTAGTGTGGGTATGGTTTTTTGGAACCAGCGAATGAATGCGCTGACAATGAATTCATCTTATATCGATATATTGGAAAGAAGTTTATACAATGGTGCTTTGGATGGATTGAGTTTAAGTGGAGATCGTTTTTTTTATGGTAATCCTCTTGCATCTAAAGGACAGCATCAAAGAAAAGAATGGTTTGGAACCGCTTGCTGCCCTTCTAATATTGCTAGACTCGTTGCTTCTTTAGGAAATTATATTTATGCCACAACAGAAAAAAGTATTTATATAAATCTTTTTGTAGGAAGCAGTACCAACTTGTCTCTTGCAAAAGGAAATGTAAATGTAAATGTAAAGATGGATACTAATTATCCTTGGGATGGAAAAATAAATTTGCATATTGATCCATTGAATAAATCTTTTTTCGGTTTATTCCTTCGTATTCCGGGATGGGTGCAGGGTAAAACTTATACAAATGGTTTATATGATTATTCAAATTTTAAAACGAATGATTATACAGTAAAGGTCAATGGAAAGGGAGTTACAACAAGAGTAGAATCGGGATATCTAGTTATTGAAAGGGATTGGGAAAAGGGAGATCAAGTAACGTATGATTTACCAATGCAGGTGAATAGATTGGTTAGTGCTACAGATCTAAAATTCAATAATAATAGGGTAGCCATCCAACGTGGTCCAATTGTCTATTGTGTAGAAGGAGCCGATAATAACAACAAAGCTTGGAATTTCATTTTACCAGCTACTGCTGATTTTGAAATATCAGACCAAACTATTTTAGACGAACCGATTAAAGCTCTTTCTGCAATTGTGCCTGTAATGACGGTGAGTGCAGATGGGAGTTCACTTCAAACAGAAAAGAAAAAAATTACTGCCATTCCTTATTATACCTGGGCCAATCGTGGTAAAAATGAAATGCAGGTATGGCTTCCAACTACTATTAAAAATATAAAAATCAATGACTGATATGATAAAGAAAATAATTTTTTCGTTGCTTTTAATGTGTTTATTGTTCTCTTTTGGAGATATAGCCGCACAAGAGTCTAAACAATGGTCTGCAGAAAAAGCTGCTAATTGGTATAAGGGTCAAGGTTGGTTAGTAGGTGCAAACTTTTTGCCTAGTAATGCGATCAATCAGCTTGAAATGTTTCAGGCAGATACATTTGATCCGATTACAATTGATCGTGAATTTTCTTGGGCATCAGCTATTGGAATGAATACGATGCGGGTTTATTTACATGACCTTGCTTGGAAAGCAGATCCTATGGGTTTTAAAAAGCGAATGGATCAGTTGTTATCTATTGCTAAGAAAAATAAAATAAAAATACTCTTTACTATTTTTGACGATTGCTGGAATCCAGATGCAGCAATCGGATTACAACCTGCTCCTAAACCAGGTATTCATAATAGCGGATGGGTTAGAAGTCCAAATAAAGTTACCCATGATGATTCTACTCAATGGAAATATTTAGAAACCTATGTTAAAGATATTCTTGGTAGTTTTAAAAATGATCAACGCATATTAATGTGGGATTTGTACAATGAACCTGGTAATAACGGTTATGAACTTTCCTCTTTGCCTTTATTGAAAAAAATATTTGAGTGGGCTTGGTCGGTTCGTCCAAATCAGCCTATTTCTGGGGCTTCTTGGAGATCTAACAAAACGATTGATGAATATTTAATTAACAATTCCGATGTTATTACATTCCATAATTATTCAGATGCGGCTGATCTCGAAAAGGACATTCAACAAAAAATAAAGATAGGTCGCCCAGTTATTTGTAGTGAATATATGGCAAGAACAAACGGAAGTAAATTCCAAACCCATCTGCCTATATTTAAAAAATATAATGTAGGTGCAATTAACTGGGGATTGGTTGCAGGAAAAAGTAATACTATTTATCAGTGGGATACACCTATTGCGGATGGGAGTGAACCCAAGGTATGGTTTCATGATGTTTTTAGAAAAGATGGCACTGCCTATGACCCGACTGAAACGGAAGTAATTAAATCATTGACTTCAAAAAAATAGTAATTTTGTTATATCACTAGGATTAAAAATACTTTTATTAAAAAATAACTTTATGGCTAATAATAATTTTGATCAAGAAGGTAACCTTGCTCTTTCTGCAGAGCAAGTAGAGCGTTTTCAAAATAGGGGAGCGATACATATACCTGGTGTGGCTAGTTATGAAGAGATGAGTATTTTTAGGTCTGCAATCAATGAGGCGGTCAAAAAAAATAATACTGAAGTTAGAAAATTGGAAGATAGAGATACCTATGGAAAGGCTTTTTTACAAATCACTAATTTGTGGTTAAAGGATGAAGCGGTTCGGAAATTCACCTTGCACAAAAGATTTGCAAGTGTTGCTGCTCAACTTCTTGGAGTAGAGAAGGTACGTGTCTATCATGATCAGGCCTTGTATAAAGAAGCAGGTGGTGGCGCTACACCATGGCACCAGGATCAATATTACTGGCCGTTGGCTACCACTAAAACTATCACCATGTGGATGCCGCTAATTGATATCAACGTTTCAATGGGTATGCTCACCTTTGCGGAAGGATCTCACACCAATGGACTGATAAATAGTATTCCAATTTCTGATGAATCTCAAAGTTTATTGGATGCGTATGTCGCTGATAAAGCCTATCCTATTTTTATGCCTGATTTTATGGCGGCTGGTGATGCTACTTTCCATTATGGTTATACGCTTCATAAGGCGCCAGGTAATAGTTCTGACCAAATGAGAGAAGTAATGACTATTATTTATTATGAAGATGGCGCAGTGATTACTGAACCAGCAAATGATAATCAAGAGTCAGATAGAATAAAATGGTTCGATGGAATGAAACCAGGTGAATTAGCAGCCTCTGCTTTAAATCCTGTGGTATAATTTTCAGGACTCCTTCCAATTTTTATTTTCCTATTTGAGTATCTATAAAGGCTCCTAATTTTTCATATCCTGCGGCGTTGGGATGAAGACCATCTGAAAAAAGTGATTCGTCTATTTTGCCAGAAGGTTGTAAGAATACCTTACCAGCATCAGCATATTTTATTCTCTTGTTAAAAGGAATAGTTGAAATTAGTTTATTTAATAAATTAATTCTGTATTCCATATTTCTTCTTGGAAGAATGCTCATTAATAATATTTTTGCATTCGGCTGTTTTGCACTGATTGCGTTGATTAAAAATTTAAGTCCCTCTCTAATTTCATTATTGCTATTAAAATCTAAATTATTAGTTCCAATCATTATTACAATCTGTGATGGTGCAATATTATCTAGTTCACCATTGTATACGCGCCATAAAACATTTTCAATTCTATCCCAACCAAAACCTAAGTTAATAGCATTCTTTTTTTCAAAATATTTACTCCAAGAATCACTGCCATTCCTGACATCAGAAGTAGGAATTCCTCCCCAGAAATGAGTGATTGAATTACCTATAAAAAGTAATTGAGGAGAATGAGTGTCGTTATATTCCAAAATTTCTCTGTGTCTTGTTTCCCAGTCATAGGTATTTGCATCACGGCGTTGGGTAATCGGGATTGTAGTTGAACTTTTGCCTACTGCCATGTTGAATATTTCTCTTATTTTCATTTCATAAGCATTTGCATAGTTCATCATTCCAATGTCGTTTGGATGAACTCTGTCTATCGTTGATTCAATATCTTGATTAATTTGTTCTTTGGAAAGTAAGAAAATATTTTTCACTCCTGCTGTAGTCAATGAATCAAATACTTTTTTCAATACTTTATTGGCATCAGCGTATTGCTTTTTACTGGTTGGATTCATTTCTTCATCTGTATAGCCATCATGCTCAGTCAATAAAATAGGTATTGTTGGATTTTTTGTTTTCAGTTGCCCAACGGCTGCTACTATTCTTTTATATAATTCTTCAGCGCTGATACCAGGAGCTACTAAATTCGGTAGACAATCTAGTACATATAATTTTGCATTTACTTCACCAATTAAACCTACAATGGGAGGGTCAAGTCTTCCACTGCCTGAAAAACCTAAGTTAATAACTGGCAGATCAAGTTTTCTTGATAAGATGGAAGACCAGGCTAATCCTGGTCTAGTGGCACATGCTCCTTGAGCTATTGAAGTACCATAAACAATAATAGGTCGATCAATTCGCTTAGGTAATGGCGTAAATGAACTTGGTTTGGGAACGGATATTTCCATCCATTTTACTGAGTTGTAAAGGGGTAGATAAAGTGTGTAGTCTCTATTTTTAACATGTTGATCGTTTGTAACCAAATTTGAAAATTGATAGGTAATAGTGTCTCCGAATGAAAATCTTCCCGCAGCCCAATTCCATTTACCATCTATATTTTTTGAATATAAATCGATCCCACTTACTCCAGTTGCAGGCATGTGAGGCATCTGTATATTGCCACCCACGACATATCTGATAATAATTTCATCTGCATTGGTTCTGAATCTTAATTGCAAACCAGCTGTTTGAGAAGCTAATTTCCAAATCCCTTCACTCACTATTTTTTCTGCTCTTGCAGGCAATCGGTCATAGAAATTATTTACTTCACTAGTCCAGCCTTGCCCTTCTAAAACTTTTGTAGAGTCGGAAGCAGGATTCCATTTAATATATTCTTTTACTGACTGAGCATTTGAATGCATTGTTATTAAAAAAAGTATAGTACTGATTAAGGCTTTTCTGATCATATCTTTTTATTTAAAGAATAATTATTTTCTAAGTAATTTTTCAATCATTGGTTGTAGAGATAGCGCCCAGACTTCATATCCTTTTTCAATTAAATGAATACCATCAGAGGAACAATAATTAAGATTTAAATCTCCATTGGGTTGAATGAATTTACTTGCTAAGGGTAGGTAAAATATTTGCTTCTTATCTTCTTCTTTAGTGATGAGGGATTGCACTTTTTCATATTTTACTCGATACAGATCTTCCTTTTTCACACCTGCAGGTAATGGCCCCACTAATATAATTTTAGTAGCAGGCATATTTTTTTTCATCCACCAAAGGATTTGGTGAATTCCCTGAGCTACTTCTTCAGCTGAATCATCAGAAAAGTTATTGACCCCAATGGTAAGCACTGCTATTTTAATTTTTGCTGATGCATAATTTCCATGTTGAAGTCTCCATAATATATGCTGAGTCCTATCGCCAGAGATACCAGCAGATATCCAGCTGTTTTTATTATAGACAGATTCGAAAAAAGGCTTTCCTGGTTGATTGGTTACCGAGGCTCTATTTCCGGCAATACCTTGTGTGATGGAGTTTCCGATAAAAACAATATCAGTAGATGCATTCTTTGCAATCAAATCATTGATCTCATTATTTTGTGTCCACCAATCAGTTCCTTCTTTCCAGCCTGCTCCTGATCTATATTCTGATCCGGGAGAAGCAATCACAGCAAAGTTTGTTTTTTGATGGGTAGTATTTAATATAAAATCAACAATGGGTGTTGGATTGGCTAAGCTGTGGGGATGGTGACCTACTCCTGGTTTGTGAATTACTGTAATGTTACCCCCTGCTTTTTTAATTGCTTTTTCGAATGGCTCAGTATTTTCAACAACTGGTACAGCCTCATCCGCGTCACCCACCACATGAATCATTGAAAATCCCAATTGGGCAATTTCATTTGCATGATCAAGTGGACTATTTTTAAATTCTTTTGCTTGAGATTCGGTTAATGAATAATCAGTTTTAAAAATTTCCCAGTCTGCAGCACTTTTTTGTCCTTTCCCTAGTCCACCAGGCCAACTTTTTAAATCTAAAACAGGTGCGTCTGCATAAATACAAGCAACTTTTTGTGGATTTTTCAATGCCCAATTGTATATGTACACTCCACCACGACTCATACCTTCTAAAGCTACTTTTTTTGAAAGTCCAGCTAACTGCATATAGGCATAAAATTTATCCCATAAATCAATAGCCATTTTATTGCCAAACCATTCCGATGCATCACAATACACTACATGAAACCCTCTCTCTAAAAGGGCCCTATCCGTTTGTGGTTCATGGCCCCAAAAGCGCGCTCTCCATACCCAAGGTAATCCAGCGGCTGCTTTTTTTGGTTTTACTATTTTGCAATTTCTTTGTTGAAAAGTAAAATCAATACATTCAAATCCATAAAATGAACTTACTTTTTTTTCTTCTTTTATTTTTTTAAAAATATCAAATCCTTTGATTTCCTTTAATTTAATTAATTCATACAATCTTTTAGCAATCAGCGTGGCTCCTAATGAGGAAGGATGTATTTTATCTGGAAATAAATCTGATCGGTCAATGAATAAAGAGTATAAATTAATTATTTCACAACCAGTTTCAAAAGCGAGTTCCTGTATTTTAGGGATAATTTGTTTTTTAATAATAGGGTCATAAATTGAACTGCTGTCTTCTAAAAAAGAGGGTACGGGAAGTAAAAGTACAATTCTTGGATGGGAGGGTAGTTCTCGAAATGATTGAATCAATGATTGATAGTCTTTCTTGAATTCATCGTAAAAAGGCCGATTGATTAGTTTGCTATCATTCGTTCCCAATTTTATGAAAATAATATTGGGATTACTCTTCAATGCATTTGAATATTCAGGTGTATTCCAATAGGGGATATTTCCTTTTTTTAATAAGGTTGATCCATTGACTCCAAAATTCATTACTTCATACTGAGTTCCAAGCATAGCTTGTAATTGAGCAGGATAAGCATTTTTTTCTCGACTGACCATTGCAGCTCCATAGGTAATACTATTGCCAATACAGGCAATTTTAATTTTTTGTGCATTGCCTAACAATGTTATGATAAGTAAATATGAGAGTAGTAGATGCCTTAGCATTGTATGTTTTTTAGAATTTGAAATTTATAATTTCAAGGCGGCTTGCGGGTAGATATTTTTTCGTTCAATTAGGAGTTCAATGAATTGAATTCAGTCCAACCTCTTTTTTTACATTCCATTGATACACTCTCTTTAATCCAGGCAGTTGTTTTAATTTCTCAATACCTGTTTCGGTTACATTGGTTTCATTTAAATTCAAAGCCTCTAGATGTTTTAACCCTGCAAGTTGATTAATTATTTTATCAGTTATTGGATTTTTATCTAATCTTAATTTTTCAAGATTGCTCATCAATGGTAAAAAATCTAGGTCATTCTCTGTTAATTCGTTGTTTGAAATATTTAACCAGATTACATTTTTTGCAATTGATTTCAGGTTTGAATTGATTGAATTAATTGCTGAACCATATCCAGATGGAATGGTAATATCTAGCATCACTGGTTGGTGGAGCATAATACGTACATTAACCCCTTTATTTCTAAGGCTATCAATCAGTGCTAAATTTAAGGCGTTTGGGATTTCAGCGTTTATTTTACTATTTTCAATATTTGCTTTATCACTCATATTTTGGGCGCTGGCTAATCCTAAATAGGTTGCAACTTTATTTTGAATTTCTTGCGTATTTTTTAATTCAGCTATTTTTTTTCCTTTGGTCGCCATCCCTTTTTCAATCCACCATTGAATGATTTCTTTTTCTGTTTTTGTTAAAGGAGTTTTCCCATCAGTGGGCATAAATTTTTCATTGCTTGGATCTAAAGTAATTCGATTATAAAGTTCGCTTTTATTTAATAAGCCTGCAACCACAGCGGAGCGAGTCTTTCCTCCTTTCAATAAGGTTTCTAAAGATTGAACTGAAAATTGTCCTTTCATTTTTCCCTCTCGATGGCATTGCCCACATCGCTGAATTAAAATTGGATGAACTACATCTTCAAACAGCAAGGCTTCATCTACCTTGCTAGGTTTCTTTCTTAAGGGTTCACTGATGACATTTACTGAAAGGTAATCGGACCCATGAGTTAAACTTCCACCCTGATGTCCAGTATAAATCATTAATAAAATAGTAACTACACAGAGTGAAGAAAATAGTAAACGATGAATTGAAAATATTTTTTTCACGGCATCGGTCGTTAAAAAAAATAATAATCCTGAGGCCACCGCTAATGCGATTCCAGCTATTTTGTGATTGTTAATTTCTGAAAATTCGTATTCACCACTTAGTGATAAAATATATCCGAAAATACATGAAAGTACTGCAGAAATAAAACCAACCAATAAGGTAGTTGGAATAGCAGTTTTGAGCTGCTCGAATTTTTTAAAATACGAAAGCAGCTCAAAAAGTATTGCCAATGCAATAAATCCAATTGGTAGATGGACAACCATTGGATGCAGATGTCCGATAAAGGTTGAAATATCCAACAACATCATTTAAACCCTGGTTAATTTGATGGGAGTTGAGTGATTGGCATTCCACTGGCAAACGTAGATACTTTTGTCTTCATCTATACATACATCGTGACAATGTTGAAAAGTATGATCAGGCCCCTGCAAGGTGGGTTGTAATTTGTTCGATTTATAAACAGGCGCATTTCCGCCTGGATTAGAAATAACTTTATTATTATTATCTAAAATGGTTACAAAGCCACTTGGGCTGCCAATCATTTTTCCTGCTTGGTCATTTGACCAGCAAACCCCTGCATAAAGATTTCCATCATTTGGAACTGCCCTACAAACATGCATTCCGGGAGTATCAATACGGTGAAGAAATTTACCATCTAACGAAAATACTTTAAAACAATTTTCTTCTCTTGAAGTGCAGATGAGTGTTGGATTATTTTTGTCCCTTTGGTCTATGGCAACACCATGAGCACAGTGAAGATTGAAGTCTGGATTGGTATTGTTTCGACCTCCAAAATGCCGTATGTATTGGCCCCTACTATTGTATTGAATGATATAATCGGATCCATATCCATCTGCAATATAAATGTCACCGTTAGGAGCAACTGCAGTTTCGGTGGGCATAAATGATTCGTTGTCCTTATATATACCAATGGTTTTGGGATGCCCGATAGAAAAAATAACTCGTCCGTTCAAATCCGTTTTTATCACTTGACCGGCCTGAGCATGCGACTTGCCTGTTTTGTCTTGATAATAGCCGCAGTCTACTACTAATAAAAAATCTTCCCCGCCTTCTTTTGAGATGGTTAATCCATGACCTCCCGGCCATCCTGTACCCCAGTTGTCGAGCAGTTTCCCCGATTTATCAAAGATTAAAATATTGTTGTGAATATTGTCACCGATCATAATAAGTCTGCCCTTACTGTCTTGCACCATTTCATGACAGTTGAGAAGGGGGGTGCTGTTGACACCAATTTTAGCCCAACTTTTATCCACCTTGTATTTAAATTCACCCTGCCCAATTATTAATTCTTCGGGTTGAAGGTTCTTATGTAAAATTGAAAAACCAGCACTTGTTTTGGCAACAGTTAGGGCTGAAGCCATTGATGAGTTTATTAGGAAATTTTTTCTGGAGATCATTTTTTTATTTTTAAAAGTTAACTTTATTGGTTTAGGGGTTTAGTTTTTAGCTTCTTTCTTTAACTTAAAATATCCCTTACTACCTTACCTTCTACATCAGTCAATCGGAAACGCCTACCCTGAAATTTATAGGTAAGTCTTTCGTGATCTACTCCCAATAGGTGTAATAGTGTGGCATGGAAATCATGCACGTGCACTGGGTCTTTAACTACATTGTAACTAAAGTCGTCGGTTTCACCATAACTAATACCTGGTTTTACTCCAGCCCCTGCCATCCACATAGTAAAACAGCGTGGATGATGATCGCGGCCATAATCGTCTGCTTTTAGTTTTCCTTGCGAATAAACCGTTCTTCCAAATTCGCCTCCCCAGATTACCAATGTATCTTCCAATAATCCTCTTCTTTTTAGATCTTTAATAAAGGCAGCCGTTGGCTGGTCAGTATCCTTACATTGCCGCGCCATGCCCTCGGGAAGGCCACCATGGTGATCCCATCCTTGATGGTATAGCTGTACAAATTTTACATCTTTTTCCAATAACTTTCTTGCGAGAATACAATTGGCTGCATAAGAACCAGGGTCTCGGCTATCAGGGCCATAGAGGTCAAAAACCTCATCCGTTTCATCAGCGGTAGACATTACCTCAGGTATAGATGTTTGCATGCGAAAGGCCATTTCATATTGGGCAATCCTAGCTTGCACTTCCGGATCACCGTAAGCATCATTTTGTAGCGTACTTAATTTTGATAAATAGGCTAGCATTTCTTTTCTGTCTGCACCATCGTACCCTTCTGGATTATCCAAATATAATACAGGGTCTTTTCCGGACCTGAACTGCACCCCCTGGTGCTCGGAGGGCAAAAATCCATTGCCCCACAATCTTGAATACAAGGGTTGATCTTTGCTGGCATTTTTTGAAACCAGAACAATAAATGCAGGTAGATTTTTATTATCCGATCCTAGCCCATAGCTTACCCAAGATCCTATAGAAGCTCTTCCTGGTAATTGATTACCGGTTTGAAAAAAAGTAATAGCAGGGTCGTGATTGATTGCTTCTGAATGGATGGATTTGATGATACATAAATCATCTACTACTTTAGCAGTATGTGGAAGCATTTCACTTATCCAAGTCTGCGACTCTCCATGTTGGTTAAATTTGAAAACGGAAGGCACAATCGGCAAAATAGTTTGACTGCCACTCATTGCTGTTAATCGTTGCCCTTGTCTTATTGAGTCGGGAAGTGGCTGACCAAACATGTTGACTAATTTTGGCTTATAATCAAATGTTTCAAATTGAGAAGGGCCACCGCTCATAAACAGATACACCACCCGTTTTGCCTTGGGTGCAAAATGGGGAATCGCCCGAAGGATTTCCTCCTCGATCGATGCGGAAGAGCCTTCAGCAGCTACTGCACCTGCGGCTTTTCCTAATACCGTTTTTCCTAGCAATGATCCAAGCGCTATTGCACCAATACCTAAAGATGTTTTAGTTAGGAAATTGCGCCTATCCCATCCCTTGTTCATTTGATCCAATTCTGGTAGATTCAACTTGAATGGTTCTTTGTGATGATCGCTCATAATTTATCTTTTTGTTAGAGAAGCGTCAGAGTTTACAATAACACTGGCCACTACCGCATTGGCAGCTATCAAAGCTGGTTCAATATTTTTATTTACTATGTACTGCCCTGCAGTTAACCAGCCTTTATTTTTTTTAGTATTTCCCCTGAACTTTTTTAGCTCGCTTGTTTGAATGGCTTCCAATAATTCAAGCTCAATTTTACTGGGGGTAAGCCCAGTAAGTTTTCTGTAAATTTCTATAATACCTTTTCTACCATCAGGTGCTGAAGCAATTTGCTGACCCATTATTTTTTCTGCTTCTACAAATGTTGGATCATTGAGCGTTACCAAAGCTTGCAGTGGGGTATTTGTTCCTTGCCTTCGAGCTACGCAATAACTTCTAGAGGGAGCATCAAAGGTGGAAAGGGTAGGGTTGGGTACTGAACGTTTGATCAGCACATACAAACTTCTACGGTATACAGCTGCACCCGAATCGGCTGTATAGGTGGTATTATTAATTTCCCAAAGCCCATCCGGTTGATAAGGCTTAACACTTCTTCCTCCTATTTTATTGTTCAGTAATCCACTTGCCATTAAAGCATTGTCGCGAATCATTTCTGCTGTCAAGCGGATGGAGGGGCCATGCGATAACAACCTGTTTTCTGGATCTTTTATTTGGATGGATGCAATTGCTTTTGAATCTTGTTGATAGGTAGCTGACATCACCATCAGTTTGCATAATTTTTTTGTATTCCAGCCCGATTCGCTGAAAGTAACAGCCAGCCAATCCAATAAAGCTGGGTGACTGGGCAGCTCACCTTGGTTGCCAAAATCCTCCGCTGTTTTAACAAGGCCGGTTCCGAAAAAATTTTGCCAGTAACGGTTTACTGCCACCCTTGCCGTAAGCGGATGGTTGGGATCCGTGAGCCATTGGGCAAGCCCATACCGATTCTTAGGAAGGTTTTTTGAAAATGGAAGTATGGATGGGGGAGTATTAGGGAAAACCTCTTCTCCGAAATTGTCATAATTACCTCTAACAAGAATAAATGTTTTCCGGGGTTTGGGAGCATCCTGCATTACCATTACTTCCTTTATCTGTTCTGTAGAATCTGCCAGTTTTGTTCGAATTAGTTGCAGTTTTTTTTGCTCTGCAAGAACGTCTGCATCAATAGCAGATAAATAATAATTTCGCAAAGCACTGACTTCATTGTCCGAAAGCTGGCCGGGTTGTTTGCTTGCAATGGAAGCCCAGTTAGCCTGACCTGCAATAATTTTTATTTCATAATCCGTTAATGTACGGTTGTATACTAGAATATCATCTACTTTCCCTCCTTTAAATCCAAGTCCTCTATCCCAAGCACCAATTTGAAGTGCAGGTTGATTCGATATATTGCGATAACGCGTTTCACTCGAATTCATCAAAATATCTTTTGTCAGCTGATCCATAGTTGTTTCAAGATCTAGCTCCGTACCATTTTGAAATAATTTCAATCCCTGGGCTTTGGAGGAGCCATCATAGGTCATTGTTAGTTGAATCCATTGATTGCGCAGAACTGGCTGTTGGGTAATTCTGGAAATAGCATTGGAAGGTGCCGCGTGCGACAAATTTACTGTAAGTTGATTGTCTTTGAGGTACATGTGATACCCTCTATAATTATAGAGCCTTTCTGAATAGCATTTGTGAAAGATAACGCCTTCTTTAAAATCACTAGGAATGAACAAGCTAATAGCAATACTAAATGGGTCCGATTTGCTGAAAATACCCGCTGGACTAAGATCAAACCATTGATCTCCATTTAATACAAGGGCTTTCCCATCTCCCCTTTTTTCAAGTACCGCTTTATCTGTGCTTGAACTTTTAAGTTCATTTTTCATTGCTCCGGACTGTTTACCAGCAACCCCATTTTTTAAATTACCATTATTAAAATTGTAATGTGCCTGGAGTCCATTTTGAGGAATCAATTCCTTTTCAAATGGTTGATATTTTTTAGACTGCAGCCAATTCTGAAAAGCTACAGCAGATTTTTTTTTGCTTTCTACTAGTTTATTTTCTTGGTTGCTAACATCATTTTGTATGAATCGAAGTATTTTTTCCTTTTCCTCCGAGGGTAGTAAGATTGTGGGAGATGGCATTGCATCATCCCAAGAAATTTGTCCTGCTTCTTTTACTTTATTGAAGAAGCTAAACATTTCGTAATAATTTTTTTGTGAAATTGGGTCATATTTATGATCGTGGCAGCGTGCACATCCAATAGGAAGTCCCATAATGGCAACTCCTGCAGTATTGGTTCGATCAATAACATATTCAGTTTGAAATTCTTCATCAATAATTCCCCCCTCCATATTTTGTTGATGTAATCTGTTGAAGGCAGTAGCAATTAGCATTTCTTTGTTTGGATTCGGCATCAGGTCACCGGCGAGTTGCCACTGAATGAATTGATTGTAGGGTAAGTTTTTATTGAAAGCTCCAATTACCCAATCGCGGTAGGGCGACATATCCCTTATTCTGTCAACAGTATATCCGTGCGAATCGGCAAAACGGGCAAGGTCTAGCCAATCTACTGCCATCTTTTCACCATAGTGGGGCGACTGCAACAATCGATCCACTTGCTTTTCGTAAGCATTGGCAGAATTGTCTTTGATAAATGCGTCTATTTCTTCGATGCTAGGGGGAAGTCCAGTTAGATCTAGAGAAACACGTCTTAATAATAATTCTTTTGCAGCCTGTTTAGAAGGCTGTAATTTCTCTAACTCCAGCGTGTGCCCTATAAAATTGTCTATAGGATTGATTGCCCAATTCTTGAATCCAATTTCGGGTATATCCTCTTTTTCTGGTTTGACAAAAGCCCAATGCGGTTTATAATCTGCTCCTTGTCGAATCCATTTAATTAGAATTGCTTTTTCTTTGGGTGAAAGTACAAGATGCGATTTATGAGAAGGCATCTTATATTCTAGATCTTCGGAAATGATCCGGTGAAATAATTCACTTCCATTTAAATTGCCAGGGTTAATAGCCACCTTGCCCGGACTTTCTGGAAGCTCGGCATATGCAAAGGATTGAATATCTAGGCGGAGACCGGCTTTTTGCTTGGCTTTATCAGGGCCATGACAGGAAAAACATTTATCGGACAGAATAGGTTTTACATGAAGATTGTAATCCATCTTCTCTGGAAGTTCTTCATATACAGCTGCAACCTCTTTGGGTAATTTAGGCTCACATGACAGCAATTGCATTACTGTAATCAGTATTATTATAAAAAGGAAATTCTTATTTAACCGTTTCATTGAAAAAATAATTTTTAAAAAATACCGAGATCTATTTTCCATATTATTATTCCATTGAAACTTTTATTCGTTGAGGTAAAATAATTTGGATAGTGCCTTTTAATAAAATGTTTTTTATGACTTGCTCCTACAAACAAGGTAAATAAGTCAGTATAAATTTAGCTAGATTTCCTTAATAATCGTGATGTTAAATTGGCAAGTTGTAATGTTTTTTTTTCAATCAGTTAGCTCCTAGAACATACAATTTTATTGAAAAGATTGGTATTGATGAGTTTATAAGTTTCAATAAATAACTAATTATCTTCATTATTGACCTTCTAAGTCATTTTAAACCGCTATTTTTCAACCAAATTTTCATCTATCTGGTAAGCTGCTAATTCACTTAAAAGCGGAGTTTCCTTTGATCCTTCAATCATTATCTCTATCAGTTGTGCTGTAACAGAAGGGAAACTAAGGATACGATTTCTTCCAATGGTAGTGCCTTTGATTTCTTTTAATACGGTGCCTTTTGCATCCTTTAAATGAATGCTAAAATTGTAAATACGCTGTCCAAGCTCAATTGGTTCACTAAGTTGAATCGAATTGATAATTGTGGAGCTGCTTAGTTGAATAGTAATTCCAGCAGTAGCGCCAGTTGATAATATTTCAAAACTGCTTTGTTTTTTATCTGTAAGCTGAATAGTTGACTTGCCGGAAATATTGTTTTTTATATTGGTTCCTTTTTTTAATAAAAGGTTGGTGCTAAAATTACGCTCTTTCAATTTTTTAAAACCAACTAATGCTGCCGAATCATTGGCATTAATAAGACCAGTCCGGTCTGGGGGTATGTTTAATAATAAATTAGCACCACGTCCTACCGATTTCAGGTATAGGTTAAATAAATAGGCAGGGGTTTTTACTTTATTATCTTCTTCTTTGTGATAAAACCAACCTGGACGAATGCTTACATCACATTCGGCAGGTATCCATTTTTCGCCAAACATATTTCCTCTGTTGAGGGTGTCGGTAGACGGACCAGCTGCACCTGCAGAAAAACCAGTTATATTCAGCAAATTCCAGTTGGTGGCACCTGCAATTCCCCCTTCATTTCCCACCCAACGTATTTGGGGACCTACATCGCTAAACACCACTGTATTAGGAGAGAGTTTTTTTATAGTATTTCTAAACAATTCCCAATCGTACACTTGTTTCTTTCCGTTTGGACCTTCACCATTGGCTCCATCCCACCAAAGTTCCCAAATTGGTCCATAGTTGGCAAATATTTCCTTCATCATATTTACAAATACTTGGTTGTATTCTGGCGTTCCATATTTAGGATGGTTACGATCCCATGGGGATAGGTACACGCCAAACTTTAAGCCAAATTCTTTACAAGCCAGCGACAAGTCTTTTACCACATCGCCTTTTCCATTTTTCCATTTACTTTCCCTTACAGTGTGGGTTGAGTATTTGCTTGGCCAAAGGCAAAATCCATCATGGTGTTTTGCAGTAATGATAATACCCTTTGCTCCAGCAGCTTTGGCAAGCCTTGCCCATTGCCTGCAATCCAATTGAGTAGGATTGAAAATATCTTCGGGTTCATCTCCATGCCCCCATTCCTTATCTGTAAATGTATTGGGTCCAAAATGAGTAAACCAATAATATTCCATGTCGTGCCAAGCCAGTTGTGGTTTGGAAGGTATGGGGTAAACGGCAGGCATTTTTTGCCCCTGCACAGACAAAAAATTTGCTATCAGTAAAACACAAAATAATTGTTTCATACATTTTTTGATTTAAAAAAAACTACAATCGGATAGGAATATTTTTAATAATTGGCGCTATAATTTTCTAATTTTAATATTTTTAAACCATACCCCACCTCCATGATCCTGTAAACAGATGTAGCCATTTTTGGCTATTCCATACTCTGGAGCAATCTTCCACTTTCCAGTAGCCTTTCGGTTTTCCCAGTCAGGAGTAAAGGCTTCAAACTCAACT
>Ga0209550_10001364_pt1 | contig 23382 bp, 12 predicted proteins | sample LauGreSuBDMM15SN_2_FD_187567 | JGI IMG/M metagenome (GOLD analysis project Ga0209550, IMG submission 187567) | Freshwater lake microbial communities from Lake Michigan, USA - Su13.BD.MM15.SN (SPAdes) (version 5) | ecosystem: Environmental > Aquatic > Freshwater > Lake | place: Lake Michigan... | reverse complement strand
TATTAAAGATCACAGGTAAATTTTTAAAGAAAAGAAAATTGTGAAAGTACAACTGGTAAGTCATAGTCAGCCAACTGCTGAATTTCAAGAACTAAAAATTAATGATGCACAAGATCTCGTAGCGTACTGTGCTAGAGTAAGTAATCCTGCTAATCAATTTAACACAGAAACCAGTGAAAAATTAATTGGCTACTTGATCAAACATCAGCACTGGTCGCCCCTCGAGATGGTCAGTATGTGTTTAGAAATTGAAACTACCCGTGATATTGCACGACAAATTTTACGTCATAGAAGTTTTTCGTTTCAAGAATTCAGTCAACGGTATGCTGATCCCACAGCAGAAATGACCGAGGCATTTGTTATTCGCGAGGCACGATTTCAAGATACAAAGAATCGACAAAACAGTGTGGAGTTTGATATAAACGACGAAAGCCAACGTCTGCTGGCTATTGAATGGGAACGTGCTCAAAAACGAGTGTTGTATACAGTTGAGAAAGAATACAAGTGGGCCATTGCCAACGGCATTGCTAAAGAACAGGCTCGTGCGCTATTGCCGGAAGGACTCACTATGAGTCGCATGTACATGAATGGAACTTTACGTTCATGGATTCATTATATTGAACTGCGTAGTTCTAATGGTACACAGAAAGAGCATATGGAAATTGCTCGAGAGTGTGCAGTGGTAATCAGCAAGATATTTCCACTGGCTAAAAAATTGCTCAGTGGGCAATAAATAATTTAGGGTATGCTTCTTTGAATTGACTATACAGCCATGTATAGTCATTTATTTTGGCTATTTTTAGTTTGTTTAAACTATTTGATAGCGCATACTTATTCCCAGATTTAGCACCCAATACTGCATATCCGCCATTAGGTTTAGAAAGACCTTTGGTCATCCACGATTGTAATCGCTGTTGACTGTCAGCATCATTTTGTAATGTCAATTTAACTGCTTCTCTAAATCCAGTGCGCCAGGCCACATAAGGAGTTTTGCCAATACAATGTGTGCTGGCTAGTTCTGGTAGAATTTTTATTTGATCACTAAGACCTGTTGTGATGTCAATCTTGTTAGTATGTTCTATATCAAATAGAAATTTTGGTAATAGTTTAATTCCGCCATTGCCGTAAATTGCATCGTTGATATCGTTTTTGCTGTGCCATATATGCACAACATCAAATTCTACCGGGTCAACTTTAAAATTAAAATTAAATTCATCTGACACTAATGTATCAGCATCTACAACCCAAAAATGTTTAGTAGTTGATTTAATTGCGGCAACTTTATGTGCTGCATATATGCCCTTTACCCCATCTATTCGTTGAGCAAAAGGAAATCGATTTTTTACTAGTTGAAAATGTTCATCGGCAAAAGATTCGCCACAACTTATAAAAAAAATGTCATACTCTGAAAGTTTGTAAAATACAGTTGTAGATTCTATGATTTTTTTATTTTCAAATTCACCGTAAGAATCTTTTTTAAATTTGTATCTATAAGGAATTAAATATAATCCTTTAATACCATTATTTTCAAATTGATGTATGTATGTTTCGTCCCATTCATTTATATTAAATTCTAAAGAAAATTTTAGATTCAATATAGTATTATGATCAACATACCAACAGTATTTTGTAGAATAACAATCTTCAATAGATTCTACAGGAATTGCATTAGGATACCTCTTAAGTATTATTGATGCAGTTTTACTGTTTTTTTGATAAAAAATATTAATCATTCTTTTTCCAAAAATCCATAATTTGATCTATTAGAATTCTTGAATACGCCTTTGAAAAATTTACTAGCATCTGCGTCTAAATCGCAAATTTCAAGATCCAATCTTTTCTTTAATTCATTACCATAAAAAACAATCTTAGCAGATAATTCTTCTGTTGCCATACCGTTGACTTCTTCATTCCAGAAATTTGTTAAGTATTCAAAGTCTCTAACTTGTATATAATCCCAATCAGTGCAATTAGTCATGTAGCAACCTTGACGGGCTCCTAATATAGCCCAGTCACCGTTGTCAGAATCTTTACCAATATTAAGCCATACTAACAGACGTTGCATGTTTTTCCAATGTATGCTGGTCTTGAATGTTCTATTTTCTAAACGGACACCTCTTTCTAATGACATTTTAACACCTTCACGGAAACCTGCACGCCATGCTTGAAAGGCGCTGGCGTTGTTATATACATCGCTAAAACAACTGTTCATCTGAATGTATTCTGCATCCCAGCAAAAATCTACCTGTGCATTAGGATCATCAGCGGGTGCGTTTTCATGTGTTTTCATGTCTAACACATATTGTTTAGGCCATAGTTTTAATCCGCCATTGCCATACATCAGTCCGTTGACTACGTTGTAACCTGCCCACGATATAACACACTTTGATAAATCTTTGTGTTGATCAAAATTTACTTCTTGGTTTAAGAAATCTTCTCGTATGATGTTGTCACCATCCACCGTGACAAAACGATCTGTTTCACTTAGATTTGCACAGGCTTTGTGAGCAGCATCGCTACCTTTGACTCCGTGTACACGTTTGGCCCAAGGCACTTTTGCCAACAAGTCAGCATAATTTTTCTCAGCATTCGGTTCATCGTAACTGAGATAGATGATGTCGTAATCAAGAATTTTAACTGTTTGGCTCATGGTGTGATCAATCCATATGATTTAAAAAATGGTTTGGTATAAAATTTTATTTTGTTTGACGATTGTTCTGTCAATGTAATATGATCTATATATACAGTGTCATTATATGCCAAGTCAATGGTGTCAATTTTGATTGTACGTATTAAAAAACTGGCATTGTTTAAAAATGTTACATGGAATTCTAACTGAGAATTAATTTTGTATTTTTTTATGTGCAATTTTTCTTCTTTGTTGAGTTTAAATGCCCACTGTTTGGTACTGATATTATTCTTAATAGACAATGCACCAGCAAAAGATTTTAACACAGGAATTTGTAATAACACTCGCTGATCGTCATTTTGTGCATCTTTTTGCACAACCTTAGATTCTGTAGGACTAATATACGATATTTTGTAAGTAGAATAATTTACTTTGCCACTTAGAAAATCTTCAACATCCGTAGATGGAACTTCTATGTAATGAGAATATGCCGAATTGACTTCGTTGGTAATAGATAAAATATCACCGTTGTTGTTGTCAAAATATATCTTATAAAGACCATTACTCTCAGTGGAGTTGACAATTTTTTGAATTTCTTCGTCGGTGATAATTGTGTCGTCGTGTTCAGCCAGCATGATTGATATAATCTTCTAAAAATGAATTTTCTATATAATGCAATACACCAGTTTGTTTGAATTGATTAATATAGATTGTCTCAGCATCAGTTATTTCAACTTGTGCAACTTTGGTCCAATCGGGGTGAACACTGTGCCATCCTTGTATTAATGATTTCATGTGTGTGAAACTGCATATCTGATTTGCATCAAAACAATTGTCAAGTGCTAAAATTTTAGCCGCAATACTTATTGTAACATCAAGACTGTAAAATTTTTGGTAATTTTTAGGACTAAATTCTCCATAAAATTTTTCCCAGTTATATGTTATAAATTCAACTACTTTCCAAAATTCTAAACTTTCATTTGATTTTTTAAAATAACAAAATCCACTATACAAATTAGGCAGTTCGTTTTCAATAAATGTTTTTCGATAAACTCGGTCAGTGAGGATATCTCCTCTAAAGTTTTTAACTTGACTTGTAAAGTATAGGTTTTTATCTTGTAATTTTTTCCAAACATTATCTAAATCTGATAACACCAACATGTCTGCATCTAGTAAAATAGTGTGAGCATACGGTGTAGCATGATATGCCTTCCATCTATTTTGTACTTTCCATTCACTGTTTAGTGCATGGTCTTCGAATGGGATTTTGATTATCTTATCGAAAACAGAAACATATTCTGCAGAAACTATATCGTTAGTCATTAGTGATATTTTCTTCACTGTTGATTGACTACGCTCAATACTCTTAGCAAGATAATATGCTTGTCTAATGTAGTCACAATCTAAAGAATTTTGTGCTACAACAAAAAATCCTTGATTATTTTCCGTCATCGATTAACCTCAACAAACTATACTTGTTCATGACATGCACATCTATTCCTTGAGTTTTTAAGGCAATGTATTCGCCTAAATATTTTTCTTTTTCTACTAAGAATTTAAACGTGTCATCCGAAATGTCAATCATTACATCTTTGTCTAGAGTATAAAACTTCTTGCCAGGCAAAACTGACACTACCGGATGATCAATATTTCCATTCATCATATGAATTGCGATACTGAATGCAAAATCATTTCTATACATTTTAGAATCAATTTTATACAGTAATCTATAATAATTCCAATTTTTTCTAATGTGTTTTAACAACTCAAAAAATGATTCTGTAAATTTATTTTTTCTAAAAAACACCACTGTGGCCCAATAGAAGGGAACACTTTGATCATTGATAAATTCAAATGATTCCACATTTCTCCATTGTGCTAAATCGTGACTGTTTCTAAATAATGCCAAGTCATTTTCTTGTTTAAATTGATGTGCCAAATAATCTGACGACACAATATAATCACTATCTAAAATAATTGTTTCGTCATAAGGACTTAGATCGTATGCTTCTACTCTAGAAAGATTTTTCCAAATTAACTGTTTACTGTATAAAGATCCATCACTAAATCTTCGTTGCTGTACAGTGTCAGTATATGCTGTGATAATTTGATCAAATAATTCAGCAGCATCTGGCTGACTAGTCAATAACCATTCCTTACTGTCAGTTACCAGTGTGATCGGCAAGTCTATGTATTTTTTAAGTCGACGAGCACAGAAAGTTGCTATCTTGCAATAATCAACATCAGAATTATTCTGAGCAAAAATTAAAAAACCTTTAGTCATAGATTAATTAAATTAGAAATATTTCTTTGTTTTTTTATGTTGTTATATTTGGCCAAATATTTTTCAGATTCTTTTTTGTACAAAATTAAACACTGATCTAAAAACTGAGATAGGTCAACAATCTCCATAGGGATATTGTTATTATCAATAATGATTGCAGATTTGTTGCGTAAAGATAATGCGTTAATTTTAGAAATCATATCAAGATCTGCGGTAAAACTACAACCATTTTGATAAAATATTAAATTTTGTTTAAATTCTTCCAGTGCTGTTTTACGTGAGAGATTTAAAGTAGCCATAAAATTGGCTGTTTGAAATGCTTTTTCTAAGCGTTCATCCATAGAAATTTCCTAGATAGTTACAAGTAATTATCTAGAAAAAAATAGTGAGTGATTTGTTTTGATTAAAGAAGACCAGTGCCCGATGCTGTGGGGCTAGGTATTGACACATTGGAACCTGATGGGCGAACTTGTCGAATTAAACTCTGCAAATTACCATCAATATCTTCGTCAACGGTACCACTTGCATCGTCTTTAAATTGAATGGTAAGAATTAGTTCAGTTGACCCTGCATTTCTGCGAGCATATACTTCATAATCATTGGCAGCGTAGGTGCCTGCGGGTGCTGTTTTGTTAAAAATCAGTTGATCACTTGTGGATAGGTCATACCATCCAATACCATATGTTGTGCCTGCAGATGATGCTGTGCCAGCAACTGTGGTAGTAGCAGTGTGATTAAGAGATATAGTACCAAATCCACTAGGAGTAGCGCCGTTTCCTAACATTGTGGTCCACGTGATGTTTTTAGATGCTGACGTAGATCCACCGCTTTTTGCTGCACTGATTAAAATTTGGCCACCGCCATTAAAAAATGCTCGTGCATGATTAACTGCACTGACTACCAATGCTCCTGTAGTATAACCTGGAAAAGTTATTGTCACAGTGTGTGTCACAGTCCCATTCCAACTGGTTGTTCTAGTTTGATTCACCAGTGTTTCTGTAGAACTGTTTCCGCCTGTAGTTGCCAATGTTAATCTAGACGATCTTACAAGATCAGCAAAAGTAAAATATTGATTGGCTAATGTGCTGTTGATAGCAATAGCACTAGATGCCAACGCTAAACTGCCGCTTTCATCTACTCCAGTTTGATGTTGGCGTGCCAATATCATATCAGTACGTAATCTTGACCATTGAATAACTTGTGCAGTAGTACCTGGAACAATCTGGCTACTGGAAATTTCTTGTCCGTATCCTTCATCTCCTGCACCTATTCCCATCACTGAAGATATGGTAGTCTGCATGGTATTATAATCGGCTGCAAAAATTAATTCGCCTGTTACTTTTGGAAATACACCAGATGGCATCACTAATCCTTTATAATATTACACATTCAACTAGTTTGATACCAGTATCTGCATTTGTTTCTAGAGCAATAGCAAACACATTTGAATTATGTGCTGCTGAAATAACAGCAGTACCGTCAGCAGCCGCTACCAATCGTTGTCCTTTAATCACAGTGCCTGCAACTTTTACAGGAACTCGTCCTTTTAAGGCAACATAAACTCCGCCCTCTAAATCCTTGTTCATCATAAACGCTGGATTTTCACTAATTACACCTATTGCTCTGTCACCAGTATTACTGGCTGTTATTTCTTTGGGGCCTCCTACCGACACAACAGTGCCTATAGAATATTCTGCATCAGGCAGATATTTTTCAGCCAAGTCAGCATATTGTGCAGAAGTTGCTGTGCCATTAAAAATATTAGCGGCCAAATTGCCCGATGCGTCTCTAACAGCCACCGTGTTGGCTGTGGCAGTAACTGCGGCCGTTCGGTATGTTCCGCCTACATTTAAACTGTCAGCCTGTGTAGCAGGGCCACTAAAACTGTTTGCGTGAACTGTGGCAAATTTTAAAATTGAAGATCCTAAATTTGTAATATTGTTTACACCAGGTAGAACATCACTTGCTACTAATTTTAAGGGTGTTACCGTGACACTGGCTGATGTTGTTTGGAATGTGATTGTTGTTCCAACTTGGTTCTGAATCGTAGGAGTGTCTCCACCAGAAACAAAAACTCGCAAATCGTTGTCGTTACCTACTCTAAATCCCACATCTGCAAAACTAACAACACCGCTGAAGTTGGATGCGGTGGCCAGTACAAAATCACTAGAACTTAATCCGTTTAGTTTTAAAGAATTACTCGAAGTTCCCCAATACACATGATCTGTTGATGTTGTGCCTGAACTTGAATAAATTAAAGTAGTTCCTTTTTTAATTAAACTATAGCCGGTAATTGCATTGCTAACGTTCAATGTAAATTCATCTGCAGAAATTATAAAAACTGTAGTGCCATCAACAATAGATTCAATAATTGCATGACTATTGCCCAATGTATCTAACACATTTCTAGATCGAAATTGTGTGGTGCCGGCACCAGAAACTCCCAACGGCCCTACTAGAACAAATGCGCCGCCATCCCACGAATACAATTGTTTATTGACATTGTCCCACCAAAAATCACCAGTAGTCAGTCCACTAGGAGCATTAGGGCCAACTTCGGCGCCGCCCGTGGTTCTAAATTTAATGCCATCGTAAAACTTAAGTTTACTGTTGGAACTGTCAAACCAAAGTTGCCCGCTTAATGGCCGAGCAGGTGCATCGGCGCCTGAAAAGTTCTCTAATAAATGTACAAAATTTTCATTTTGTAACTCTCCATAACCGGCATAATTTTTACCAATTAATTTGATATCTAAACTACTATCAATGGTGCCGTCCTCAACTGTATAAGTTGCTGACCCGCGATATCTATCTACACTATAGGACATTGCCAAACCCCTTTATTCTATATTTATATCAAAATCACAGTCCGAGACCCGTGGTATGTGCAGGACCATATTCAAGGGTCTTAGCCCAGACTCCAATTTGTATTTGAAACTGCTTGAATAGGCGTGTAACTGTGATAGTAGCACTACCAGTAGGTACACTGCCGACGCTGAAATCTTCCAACACATTTTCTTGTGTAGAACCGTCTATACTTAATACTGCTTTGTAAGTTCTAGAAATCTGACTAGCCACATCAATAGCCGTAAACTGGGCTTGAGTGCTGGTACACAGCACTTCGGCAAAAGTTCCGTTTTGATAGGACCCAGGCGGGTACAGTCTAGTTAAAATAATACCCACTTTAGTGTCAATATTACCCACTGTAAAATCACTGCAATCAATTGTCACTGCAAGAGTTCTGCCTTTAACAAAAGTTTCTACAGAATTTTTAGTAGCTGCATCTTGTGCGCCAGACGGATCAGTAACATTGATAATGCGGCTAGAATCAACATTAACACTTCCAGTACCAGCAGGAGATAATATCAAATTACCATTAAGATCTGTAGTAGAAATAGTATTACCATCCACAAGAATGTTGTCAACTGTTAGTTGTGTTTGTGGTCCAAAACTGGTAATACCAGGAGCACTGGTAATAGTAGATCCTAAACTTGTTGAACTTAATACCAATTGTCCGTTAATTCTTATTTCTTTACCTGCTGGTAAATTGATATTCTCACTAATATTAAATTGTCCGAAATGAACTCCGTTATCTTTTTCCCATAACATAGAGTGATCTGTAGGGAAACCAGTGACAATAAATCCGCCACCGTTGGCATAATCTTCACTAGCAGTGCTGTCACTAGATCTTGCTAAAGTAATAACTCTATCTTCAACAGTTAAATTGGTAGTTTCGATTGTGGTTGTGGCGCCTTTAACTGTTAAACTGCCACTGATAAACACGTCGCCTCCCACATCTAATGTGGCCACCGGGTTGGATTTGTAGATACCTATTCGTTGATCAATAGTACGAATTGTAAAAGCATCTTCTAAACCTGCACCAGTTTTGGTTCTAATTTTAAAATCTTGTCCTGTGTTGTTACTGATGTGTTCTATCAAAGTCAAACTAGTTCTAATTTCATTATTTTGATTAGGACCAAGTATTAGAGGTATAGAGTTTTGAATTGTAACTGTGCCCAATGTACTGGTATTTTCTTCAGTAAGCATGAAACTGCTAGTGGTTTTAAGTGCGCCGCTGGGTGCTACCAATGCATCAGCAGCAGCGGCTGTGATGTAAAATTTCTGACCAGTTAATGTGCCAGGATTAAATCCTCGTCTAATTTGTCCAGTAAATCCCGTAATAGGATTTAACGGAGTATATGCGATATCTTTGCTGAAAATTCCAAGTAGACTGTTACCTATCCATAGAAAAACCGCAGTATGTTCAATCAGAAATGAGTCTACTATTGTGATAACTTCAAACCCACTTTTTCCCTGAGTATCTTTATAGATCGGTCCTGCCAATGTCAAATCAACACCATCATAAAAATATAGTTGTTTATTGATATTGTCGATCCAGAAGTCACCTTGGACAAAAGCAGTAGGTTGTGATCCTGAAACAATAGGGCCGCTGCCTACTCCGAAACCGGTACCGTTATATACTTTAAGGCGTCCGGTTGTTGTGTCATACCATAACTGTCCTGCTATGGGGTTGTTGGGTTGAGTTGAACTGGCAAAATTTTCTAGAATTTTTACAAAGTTTTCATTGATAAATTCCCCGTAGCCACTGACGTTTTTACCAATTAGTGTAATGTCTGTTGAGATCTGATCAATCGCAGAATCTGCTACTTGTGCTAACAATGATCCATCAGTTTTGTTAATATTATACGTCATTTTTATTATGTACCAGTGTAAATGATATAGTTAACTGTCATATAGGGATTCATAATACTAAAAGCAACTCCTAAACTACCAGCAGTATCGATACCACCGCTAGTTGGAAGATATTGCCCAGTACCAGGAGCCGTAGGACCTTGTCCTGTGATATAGTTAGTATCAGGAATAACAGTGCTAGAGTTTCTAAATGCAAAAAACTGTGTTCCAGCATTGGCTCGCAAATCGTGATCGTGATCAGGAATGTTAGACAATGTTAAAGATTTTTCAGCAGTACCAGACCCTGTGCCCAATGTATCAGCAGAAACATCAGTGACTCTATCTGCATTGCCTCCGCCGGCGTCGATCAATATAGTTGGATCAGCAATACTGGGAACAGTGTTGCCGTTATCCATATTATCTCTACCCAACGCAAATCTTCCTCTCAAATCTGGCAGTGCAAAAGTAGAACTGCCAATGAGCAAAGATGTGGCTTTGAACGTATAGCCTATAACTGCAAACAGTTCAGGGTAATCACCGATTCTGATTTCACTACCGTCACAGAACAAATAGCCCGTCGGGGGTGCTGAGCCACCAAAGCCCATAATTGTTCCAATTGGCATGGTTGCTACGCCTTGCAGCAGTGTTGTCTTGGTAAATTTTCTTAATCCTGTGCCAGGTCGATTGATTAAAATTTCATCATTAAGTTGACTAGTAAGTGTCTCTGTTCGATTAGTTAAAAAATCTTGACTGATAGTAGTGGTGAAAGTTGCAAACCCTGCAGTACTTTGTCCATCAAAACTTACAGTGTTGCTAGAAACTTCGCCAGTAAGTTGAAAAACAGTAGGTGAACTTAATTTACTAGCAGATCCTGTAACATTGCCAGTAACACTGCCTGTTAAATTGCCAACGAATTCTTGTGATAAAATTTGATCAGCATATATCCTACGCCATGCTTTGCCACCAGTTAACGGCTCCGTGCCTAGATCGTAAGTTCCGTCAGCATCCGGAATCACATGATATGTAGTCGACGTGCCAGTAACTGTGAAATTACCGCCTACTCTTAAATTTTTAGTTATGGCTACACCGCCTGCAGTCTTAATACTGCCCGTAACTAAACTAGTTGAATCAGTAGCACCTGTAACAATTAAACTGTCACTGACTTTGATGTTGCCAGTAACGTCTAACGCTTCAGCAGGTGCTGTATTGTTAATACCAACTGCCCTTGTGCTGTCAATACGCAGCACCGTGGAGGTTACTCCGTTGTTGACTGTTTTAAAATCAAATGCTGATCCGTTGGCCTTGTTGTTAAATGTAGGAATATTACTGTCAATTGTGATACTTAATTCACCCGAACTACCAACAGTGAGTCCACTAGGATTTCGAACGTTGAACTGAAAATTTGTTGTACTTGCTGTGTCGCCGCGTAGAAAACTAGAAGCCGATACTGCATTTCCACCAATTACTAACGAATCAGCCTTTTCACTAGTGCCCCAAAACTTGTTTGGTAAACTGTTACTGTTAAAATCTTTACTAGATAGATTAAAACCTTGTCTAATTTCAGTAAATCCAGAAATTGTAGATTTTGGAATAAATGCATCTTTACTGACAATGCCAATTTTTTCGTCGCTAACAAACAAATTCAATATGTTGTGCGTAATGTTGCTTGCATCAACAATACTTTCAACTTCAGCACCAGTTCTTAATCCACTGCTAAACTGTGGTCCAACTAACACCCAGTTACTACCAGTGAACAAATAAAGTTGTTGATTGTCAGTATCCGCCCACAAATCACCTAGATTGCTGTTGGCCACTGCGGGCGCAGTGTTAGATTTTTTAATACTACCGGCAGGAGCCCAAGTTGTGCCGTCATATACCTTTAATTGATTTACCCCAGCACTGTTATCATACCATAACTGCCCTTCAACAGGATTAGTAGGTGCAGAAGTTTTGGCAAAATTTTCTAAAAGATGTAAAAAATTCTCAGCAATAATTTGTGCATAACCAACATAGTTTTTACCCACAAAAGTCACAGGTAATTGTTGGTTAAGAGTTTGATCCTCAACTGTTATATCTGGTTTTTGAGGATTACCGGTTTCAGTAAATTTAATAGTGTATGCCATTATGCTACCTCACTTAGACCGGTTAAACTCTGAATACGTACAGTATAATCAATTTGTATCAATCTGTTTAATGATTTTTGCACAGGATGAAAAATTACATGCGTCAGTAACTTGCTTTGACCGGTGGCACTGTATGATTTTAGTCCTAGTTCATCAAAAACAAATGTGCCTTCATTATTGCTGCTGGTATCAATGGCATCTTGTCCATTAGGTTCACCGTAGTCTAATAGACAAGTGATAAACACATCTGTATAGTTAGTACCAGTTACGTGACGTGTTTCAATTTTATTTCGTGTAGGGTCAACATTGGCCACTGCTCTATCGTCAATTACTTTGGTATAAGTTTGATTATACAGTGCTGCATTGGTGCCAACGCTGTTAGGAGTCAAATAGGTAATTATACCAGTAGGATCAACGGCAGTGCCGCCGTTACCAAAGGCCATTTCGTAAATGAATCCCTGACCTGAATTGCCAATACTGTCTGCCAATGCCACACTCATATTTTCATAATGAATGGCATTGCGTTTATTAATGGCAATTTCACCAGATTCGGGGTACCATATCTTAATGTGTCCCTCGATGTTTAATCCTGAAAAATCTCTGCTAAACATAATTTGCTCTCATATTAATGTATTTATAGTGGCCAAACACCAGGCGCTGACTTTATAAAATTAGCGATATTGTTGGTGCTATCCACTAGACTAGTGTCAAGATCACTCCACATTTTTCCAATCTTTTTCACAACTACAATCTTGGTATCGTCAGGTGGTGCTGCTGTCAGTCTCACTGTGGAAGTTTCTCCATCAACGCTGAATTCTGATTCATATTGTACATCACCTTCGGGACTTTCTAAATGCACTGTGATATCATGCAGTTTATAAGGAACTTTTTTCAATCGATATCCGGCTACAAAAACTTCGATTTGATCACATTGCCCAAAATTTGATGGAATAGTGTTTCTATACCAAGGAGTATACACAGTACTACCGTCATCAATAGTTGCTGATGTTACCTCGGAAACAAAGTTAGTGTACAGTACATTACTGCTGTCAGTTGAAACAAAAGTTTCTATTACTAGTTCGTCCTTGTAAGGAATGGTTTCTGAAATACCAATATTGATAATATCAGTTCCGGAACGGTGTACTGTAGGTACGCCTGTGCCCAATGTGCCTCTTCGCAGCCTACTTAACACATTGCCAGTTTTAGCAAAGTATTCGATACGTTCACCGTTGATATACACAATGCCTGGTAAATTTCCTTCAGGATTAGGGTCGTCTAATACGCCAGCGTTGTCAACTGTTATGCCTATGTCTGTTTGATATAGATCATTTACTATAAACGTTTGTTTGTTTTTATTCAATCGCTTATAATGTGTTCTATTCAACATGTCTTTAAACTGCATGTAAGAATATTGTTCTGTTACAGCCGTTGGATTATATCCAATCACTGACAATTTGTCATTGGGTAATACGTCTTTAACTTCTATTGTTCTGCGATCTGCTAACAATTTCCAGTCAACGCTGTGAGTTAACAAATTACCATTTTTAATTACCCAGACAAAATCATCAGACACAGTTACTCGGTCTAAGACAAACAGACCTCTTTCTTTGTTTCTAAAAGTAAAATAATCAATTGTACCTGCAGTCAAACTGATTGCCGATGTAATAGTATCCGACTTGCGTTGAATATCCATGACGTCGTGGTTGTAAAAACTAACAATTTCGAATTCAGTGCCGGGTGGCCATACGGTGTTGACAAATTGAATAGTGTTGGCAGTCATTTTGTATTCTGCATCAGTATCAACTACTGCAATTAATTTTCCTTTGTCAATATATTTGCTACTGGTCAACGCAACACTCACTGTGCTAAAATCAAAAATGTATTCACTACCAACAATCAATTGTACACCATTTAGATACACTTTTAAATTAATTGGGGCAAAAGAATACGGTGCAAATTTATGCTGTGGTAACGAATAAATTAAATTATTATTAGCCAATGTAAAATATTCAGCACTGGATGATCGTAAAATTGTTTGGCCAGCACGTACTATAACATTATTTTCATATATGTCGTTGAACCCCACAATGTTTGTTAAAGAATACACAGTTGTAGATCCGTCTGTAACAATAGTTTCAGATTTAACTACGCTTGTTTTTTGTAATTCTGTAGAGTCATCACTAAAAAATTGTCGCTGAATTAGATAATTTACAATACTACCAGATGGTGGTGGTGTAACAAATCTTATTCCGACTCGATATGCACTATCATATGTGATATCGGTTTGAAATAAATCATAGTTTAATAAATCACCATTGACCAATACTATAGATGTAGCGCCAACAGACCAACTGGCATTGGTAATAAACTCTATTGTACTGCCATCGCCCACAAAATAATCAAGATCTAAAATGCCATCACCATTGAATGAAAAACTAGATACCGCTACATCTGAATCCAGTACAGGCGGTACAGCAAACACTATATTCGAATTTTGCCAATCAATAGTATAGTCAATGCTTTGTTCTTTGATGATGCCATTGACTAGTACCACAATTGCCTGTTTAGAATTAGCATATTGTTTTATACTAAAGTTTACATTAGCGCCATTACCTTTGTAGTTGTTCCATTTGATTTTGGCACTGCCATCTCTACTCATTGCATAAACTTTGATAGCCACTGCATCTAAAATTTGACCAGGCACTAATTCTTCAGGGCCATGACTTGTATCAGGGGTGACAAAATTATCACCGTCTAATATAATATCATCGGGGGCAATGCCAGTGGCAGTAGTATATGCTAAGTTTCCGCCTTGTAAAATAGTATCATATTCGTTTTCATTAGGTAAGAAACTGCCGTCGCTTGTGCTCTTACGGAAAATAATCTTGTCACCATCGTTGATGTTTAATGGATAAGGATCTGTTAAATTAGGTAAATCTATAACATTTGTTGTTCCGTCTCCAATAAAGGTAGACATTACTACCCAATCTTGTGCTAATTTTCTACCGTTGGGTTGAACAGTTGAGCCATCATATAGATTAAAATATGGATCATCTATACGTAAACCATTTACATAGATGTTGATTTCTTGTCCCAGTGTTGGAGTGTAAGGTAGGGTGAATACATAGGTACTGTCTCCAACAGTTACTATATAATCATCAAAGGCAGCATCAAAACCGTCCCACTGATCAGAGAACCAAGGCAATGCATCCCATCCTGCACCAGAACCAAATCCTAAACCAGTAACATTGACACCACCGTAATCAACACCTACTAAAAGTTGACCAAGATCGTTACCCAACTGTCCTGTTGTAGGATTGTAAAAGAAATTAATTCTATCTGCTGCAGATAATAATGTAACATCTTTATAATAATTTATTGAAACTGTTTCTCCATTGGCCGGAGCGTCGTTTAAAGTAAGAACACTGTAATATGCAGTATATCCTCTGGTCACTGAAGATTTTTTAGTTATTGTATAATTTTCTCTCAGAATTTCTTGGCCTGCTACCGTCACTGTGGATTTGCCAACTTTAACATCAGCAGGCCACTTTAATATAAATTGTTTTAAACTGCCTGACCCTGTGAATGTTTCAGTTTCTGTAAGTTCAGTGATATAGTAATTTTTACTAGTCCTGTCAAATTTTACAGACACATGCATAGATCGTACAACTTCGCTTTCTATAATAGCAACTGCCTGTGCAGTAACTCCGTTTTCAGCAAGGCCGCCGTCTAATATCACTGTAGGTGCTGATAAGTAACCTGTACCAGAGTTGATAATTTTAATTCTGTTTACTTTTCCGTTGGCGATAAATGCTGATGCAACTGCGCCAGTACCGTTACCAGAAATTCTTACCACAGGCGGAATAATATAATTGCTACCACCGTTGACAATTTCTATAGATTTAATTTTGAATCCAACATTGTCGTACCAGTTTTTCCAAGGATATTCCAACACTTGGGGACTGTTATAAACCACAGCGTTGTCAACATATCTAACATTTATTGGTTCAATTTTTCCTTGACTGTTGTATACTTGGGGTAGATCAAAATCTGAAATCATTGACGGTGCATTATCTATCTTGCTGTATGCACTGATATATTCTCGAACTTTGGTTCTGTAAGGTTTAACTTCGTTGATATAATCTTCATAGTTTTCAAGATTGTCGTTGTTATAATTTACTTTTTGTTTTAGTTCTCCAGCATTGTGTGTTGCTTTGATAAAACTAGTTTTCATTAGCCAGTCAAGATAAGACTGTTCACTGAGTGCATATCTAAAACCAACAAATAATAAATCTAACCAATATTGTCTGTAATTGTCAACAAATATCTTGTTCTTTAATGTTTCTAAAATAATACGCAATTCGATTGTGGCCGAATTATCATAACTGTCATTGTCGTATAAACTTCCATCAAAAGTCAGTAGGCTGTTGGTTAGTTTGTAAAGAGTAGAACTAAATTCAATCGTACCACGCTGACGACCAATAACTTTATAACTTTGGGTATAATCTTGACTGTTTACTTGTGCATATTTTTCCAGCAATAGCCAGCCACCTGATCCAACGTTGAAAACTTTGACAGTTTCGCCTATATTTGACTGAATCAATGGAATTTGATAAGTGTAATTTACACTGTAATCTATTTGAGTAAACTGATTGTATCCTTCAGCGAACCAATCAATATAATTCCAAAAATTGGTTACATTGTAACTTTGACTTTTTACACGACTCCAAGTTAGAGATCCAGTGTCATAAGAATATACACTCCATCTGTTCAGTGCTTGACTGTCTGATGTGATCAACACACTATACGGTCGCACTGACAGTGTAGTAGATGCAGTATAACCTATGCCACTGTTCAATACTGTCACCCCTGTGACTCTGCCCTGTGCATCCAGTGTAGTTTTTATCGAAGCGTCTATACCCTTGCCTGAAATCTTTACATACGGGGCGTTAACATATCCGATTCCAGAATCTACTACTGTGGCACCTATAATTTTTCCATCAACAATCACTGGCGTCAATCTAGCAGATCGTAATCCGTTCGTGGCTATAAATCTAATTTCTGCATCAGTGTCTAATACTCTGTCGTATACTCCCCTAGATGCTGCAGGAATATTTTCTGTTTGTTGTAAATCTGTTAGATCAAAATCATCAACCACTAACAATTTCTGTAGTGTGCTGTTGGTACGTTCAATGACTTGTTTTAGTGCTTCGTATCTGTAGACAAACATACTTTGTCTTGGTCTAAATTCAATTCCATATTTTTTCTTAACTGGCAAATTGATATCCGGTACAAGTCTATCATTTTTGTCTTTTCCAACAAGACTGTCAATCCATTTATTTTCAATGGCAGCCGGTACAATGCAGTCTGCATCTTGTCGTATTAACTTCCACTGACTGTGAATATTTACAGTGTCATTGGGCACTAACCAATACTGTACATTTAATTTAACACTGTCCGCAGACAACAGATTTTTGCAGTTAAACAAGTGAACACTGTTTGCTGATCCGAATGCTACAAATTTGTAATTTTGAGATTTTGGATCAGAGATTAATCGACTTACGGCCAATGCAGACAGTGTCCGACCCTCTATATTTGCAGGAATAGTAGTTTTATTTTTTACCCAAAAGTAATAACTAGTTTTGAAATTTTTAGTTTGTGTGTCATATCTACGCTTGATACTGACAATGTTATCACCGTATCTGGCCTGGCCACTGATTCCTTGCGCCAATCCTTCTTCAGTATCTGCAATCTCATTCCATCGCGAAGGAGCAAATTTACTTTTCACCCATTCAAACACATCTATGCTGGCAGTTTCATACAGAGTATTCCAGGTGGTATTTCTATATGCAACATCACTGTCGTAATGATCTAGAAACTTTGCACGAGTCAAATTCCACCACAATGTGCCTACAAATTTATCAGTCCAATTGGCGCCATCATCTACTATCACACTGTCAATACCTATACTGTAAGTTGCAGGATCGTAATATGTTTTGTACTTGATTTCTTGATCTGCAACTCCTGCAATTTTTCCCCTAATAGGATCAATGGTATCAATGTAACTGATTAATTGATTAGTGTTGGTATTGTAAAAATATAACTTTTTAATTTTGTCAATGTCGACATAATCTGCTTGCTGATGTAGAACAGACCAACTGTAACTAGTACCCGGACGGTCATACAACCATATTGCACCAGCAGACAATAAACTATTATAAGTTGCCGAGGGTGCAGATACTAGCACACCGTATCTTGATGTTTCTATTACAGAACCATATCCGTCATCTTGTATTTCTAGATAAGTTTTTAAACTTTCACCGTACACATAGTTGTTTAGATATTTGTCATAGATATCAACCCGGCCGCTGTCAACGAATGTGTCTGTTAGCAACATGTTGTTTCCGTCGAATGTAGTTGGTGCGGCCAAACTAATATCAAACGTGATTGTTATCAAACTGTCGCCACGTTTGGCAAAAATTGCTAGGGATTTGTCGTCATCAAAAAATCTTACCGTGCTGCCAAATTGCTCAGCAACTTCTGCATATTTCTTTTTAATAATTTGTAAATCGTCAAATCTATTTAAAGTATTGTTGTAATTAAAAACAAACACCGCACCCTGATCTGATGTTTGATCATCATACAATATTGATCCCACTGCTAGTGTGCTACCAGATCGGGTTAATGAAACACTTTCGCCAAATCGGCACTGTTGATCTATGTTAAAATCTCTGCTGCTAAGAGTATCAATCAATTGAAAAGTGTCTTGAGTGTAGGTGTACACAAATACTTTACCCTTGTCAATTGCTGTCAAGTCTAAAGGTGTCCATTTGTCATTATTAAAATTTCCAGCAGTAAAAATTTTAGTAGAATCTTCTATTGCTGTACTGTCACCCGAATCGCCATACGGGCCTGTAAATTGCCAGTATTGACCATTATAAATTACTATTTCGCTGATAAAGTAAGCCATGTCACTACGGTACGGACCTTTGTATCCATCGTAATTAATATTGTCACTGTGTGGGGCAGACACAACCAGTGTTGATCCATCTGCCGATAGATCAAATTCGTAACCAAATTTGTCTCCGGCAAACACAGATTCTACATTTTCTGATTGTAATAAAATTGTACTACCGTCGCCTATTACTTGTTCATCTATATCCAATGTTGTTACCAATTTAGGAACAAAACATTGTATATTTGTGTTGTCTATTTCTTGCCATAAACTAGGATTGTTTTCAAACGGATCTGTTGGCACTTGTGCAATTGCTTGATATATCTTGAAATTATAATACACAATGTCACCGACATTATATTCAAATCCTGGATTATGATAACCGCGATATGCTCTGTTATAATCCATGTGCCACTCGAAACCGCTGTCTACAGACACATCGCCATATCTAAAGAAATACAATCGACCTTGATTGGCGTTGACACCAGGGCTGCTGATTACCGCTAGATATTCACCATTGTTTTCTGTAATTTTTATTTTTGATCCGAACAATTCACTTTGTGCAGGGTACGGACTTACAATGGTGTGATTTAAAATGTAATTTCCAGCATCGTCTCGTTGGTATATGTACACCATGCCCTGATTGGTTAATCCGCTACCAGTGCCCGACAACTCGGCTTCGATTAATCTTGCTGGTTCCCAGTCGTCGAGAAATTCAGTAATAACAGCACTGTCTGCACCTAAATTATACATTGCTCGCCAGTGCGACAACCCACTTTGCACTATTGCACCCTGTGGGTAATTCTGTGGAAATTGAAGATTGCCAACAAATTTTGTTTTGACATCTGTAGCAGAAGGTGCGCCTACAAACAACCATCTGGCGTCTTTACTTAGAGTTGCCGATGATCCAAATCTATTACCTGCTGCAGATAGATTTAGTAGTTGTTGAATTGTTTGTTTTTGTACCCAATTACCTTCAGGACTTTTTGCAAAAATAAACACAGATTGTGATGCAGTTGACACTGCCATGGTATTTGCAGCGTCATCAATAGAAAAACTTGTTCCAAATTTTTGCTGTGCAACAGGCAAACTTTGATCCATCTGGTCTATTGAGAAAACTGAATTATTTTGCCAAACTGTCCATTTGTTATTGTTGTCTGTCCATAACAACTCATTTCTTTTTAGATTTTCAGGAAGACGATCATTGGCGTCATCAATGTTGGTTTCTAGTCTAGCAGATACAAATTTATAAACCAGTATCTGACTACTGTCGCCGGCATCGTGAGTACCTTTGTTGGTATTTGTTAATGTTATTTTTCTTCCTACAATTTGAGAAATTTTGTAGAAACCGTTCAGACTAACAGTATTAGCAATGCCAATAATATCGCCTACTACGAGATCTGTAAGTTTTGAAAAATCAAGTTGTACTGTTGTAGTAGTAGTTTCTATTACTTCAACGTTGTTGACTATTTTAGTATATCTATAGACGTTCCAATCTATACCGTCAAACACCGTCCAAACATAGTCACCTTCTTTTAATGTTACAGGTAATGTGCCAGTATCAACAGGCAATAATAAATCTGCTAACGAATCAACATTCAATGCTACATCATTATATCGCACATATCCAGCATTTCTTAATAATTTTGAAGATGTTGTCAACGTTGGCCAAAAGTCATATGTAAAATTTACTGGTTTTAAATATATGTCATTGGTATTTTGTCTGATTACAAAATCAATATTGTCAACTAATTTATTATCGGTCAGTTCAAGGGCCTGTGGGTTTGTTTTAAATTTTTCTTCGTTTAAAGTAAATTCAATTTCTTCATAGGCAGCACTGCCGCCGTATTGTCCCACACGAACTGCCCATTCTTCGTCAAGTGTTAAACTTTCTTGGGTGGCTGCACTGAGAACATCAAATAATTTATTGAATACATTTTCTGTACCTTTTTCAATAATCATACCTTGATAGAATTTATATTGGCTAACATCATCTTTGATTATGTTTTCAAGATAGGTACGCTTTTGATATCCAATAAGGTGCTGTGCAACCTTTTGCTGCTTAGTGTCAAAATTGTCAGTGTTTAAATCGTAGAAGTCGTTAAACTGTTCAGCCTTGTAATCCCAGTTAGGCAATAGACCTTTCTGAGGTTTATCTTCTAATATATTCCAATCGTCATTGTTAAATTCTAAACTGCCCGGAGTAAATTTCTTTGCAGTGTAGTAATATTGTTTGTATTGCACAATATCACCTAGGTAATAATCAGTCCAAGATTTCCAAACTTCAACTTTGGCTTCATCGTATATAAATCCTGGGATGTTAAACCCACCGGTCCAATTGTTGGAGAGATATCCCAGCACTTTGATTCTTTCTTGTCTGTACCCGGGTTGTAAATCATAAATCACATCATTAAACTGTGTGATATTATCTAACAACAACACATGTTCTTTTTGTATAAGATAAAAAGATGCACCATATATTCCTTGCCCAGTATTTTTTGGTGCTAATGAATAGACATTGTCTTCTCTGTTAGTGTTGATAAAGTCAGCAGACAGTGGTTGGCCGTCACTTTGTAAAATAGAGTAAGGATAAAATACATCAAAAACATTGTTAACTTGTGCAAGTTCTGTTCGCAAAGAAATTTTCAATGCACCCGGACTCAAACATAACACTGTGCCAACAGTCCAATTCTGTGTTAGCCAGAATGCAAACTCCTTAGCACTGGTTTCCCAGTTGGTTATTGTGTTAAGTGTAGTGTTGAAATTGTCAAATATGAATCCCAATGCTTCTAACCGTTTACCATATCCAATTAGAAAATCTACAACATCCTGATATTCTGTAAATTTTGTTCCGTATGGTACTCTAGTAATAGAATTTGCAAATGACTTTTTAATCACAATGTCTCTGCCACCGGTAATAGGCAAAGCACTTAGTCGAGTAAATTTAGTTTGGTCAAAACTGTCGGTACTGGTGTGTGAAACTGTGCATTTAAAAAATTGATTATTTTGTCTAACAATTGTTTGAATACGATAAACTTGGCCGGCTGACCAATTTAAAAACGATTCACTTATGCCTCCGATATTCACTACTCGGCCGGTGCCTTGAGGTTGATAATAATCAAAATACGGATCATCAAAATTATATCCGCGCACTTCAAATCCGTCAACAGACTTTTGTATAACCACGCCACTGTAATTTATTTTTTGTATAGGCGAATTGGTATTCAAGAAAATATCATAATTTTCGTCGGGCACAAACACATTCGATGTACTGGACGGACTCTTACTATCTAACAGTAATCTAAATTTTTCTTTGCTGGTAAATCCACCCAACTTACTAGTTAATCCGCATGTGATGTTTTTAAGATCATATTTGTAACCATTGTAAATTTCAACATTAACTCCAGTTTGCAAATCTACAATCCAATTGACAATGCCAGCAGTGTATGTTCTATCAGCGGACTGCACAGTTGCCGGCAATACTATGTCTTTAAATTTTATTCTTAAATTGGTGTCAGCATAAACAAATTGTCCTGTAAGATTTTTTACAGTACGTGATCTATCAAGATAAAGGCCTAATGTCTTATTAGGGTACATCAACAATGCGGTTTGTATTACTGCAAATGCATAATAACTAGATCGTGACCATGCAGTTTCTGTAGGGGCGCTGTCTCCAAACACAAAATCATTGTTAGCATCAACTTGGATAAATCCAAAAATTGAATTACTCAGCAACGGGCTTGATAAATTTCCATCCTGGTCCACTGGAATTCTTGACAACAATCCGGGTCTTACAAATTTTTCTCGAGTAACCACAGGTGTATTAGGTTCTCTAACATGACCATTTTGTAAATCTTCCCAAAGAACCAAGTTGTCTGAAGTATATGGTCGTGGACCATACACTGATTGCCACCAACTAGGTTCTATACTAAATCCCAAACATTCCCAAGGATGAGTGTGAGGTCTATCAGTGTCTAATAGATATCTATAAATTCCTCTCCAGAATCCTGGACTGTCTTCCCCGTTAGGTAATTTATTTTGATTGTAATTAAAAGTAAAAGAATCCAATCTATCAAAAAAATCATTTACGACAATATTATTATCTATTAATGATGCCCATCGATAAAAACTACCGCTCAATATATCTAAAAATTCTTGTCGCGAATATTCTGTTGCTCGAGAATATCCCGGAATAATGTCATAAATGTCTACGATTGCAGAATCATAGTTGACTTTTATATTATTGTAAATTCGCTTTTCTAATTCTAATATTAATTCATCTCGGTAATCATTAAATGCTAAAGTTATACTACCGTCGTGGCCTTGTATTACTTGGGTGGGTTCTAAATATGTGTTATCATTATAAATTTCAGGAACAAATTTTGGATACAGTCCTAACTTAGACGGAGTGGCTGGGATAAAGCATCCATCAGTAGAATCATATTCTGCAATGTCAATTGTGTCACCCTCGGCTAAACTTGTAAGAATGTTCACAAATCCTTGACTACTAAATTCATAATCTTTTGCAAAAATAAGTTGTTCGCCGTTTAGATATACCAATACAGCATGATTCGACAGCGTCGACATATCAAAATTAAAAGATAAAGGATATGTTGAAATCTCAGAATCTAATACAGTGAATTGATAATTCTGCAAACCAGTATGCGGTACCATATCACTGAGATAATATTTTTCAGTATTA
>Ga0209550_10001363_pt1 | contig 23407 bp, 42 predicted proteins | sample LauGreSuBDMM15SN_2_FD_187567 | JGI IMG/M metagenome (GOLD analysis project Ga0209550, IMG submission 187567) | Freshwater lake microbial communities from Lake Michigan, USA - Su13.BD.MM15.SN (SPAdes) (version 5) | ecosystem: Environmental > Aquatic > Freshwater > Lake | place: Lake Michigan... | reverse complement strand
GCTTTCTTGGCGTGTCGCAGGCTCAGCGTATAAGGCAAAGTCCTGCAAATCCTCAACTGCTATTTGCTTTTCAGGGTCGTCAGCCGAGTTTGTGGTGACAACCTTTTCTTCCCACCGCACTATAAAAATTGTGTCGTAGTCAGGTTGAGCAAAGTGATTTACTGAAAGCCCATGACCAAGTGGCTCGTTCCAATCGTTACCAATCAACTTAGAGATAACAATGCGTGTGGCATAGTCAGGGTCGTTCCAACGAGAGCAGGCAGAGAACACCGCGTTAGCAATCGTTGATTTTCTTTCATCTCCCCAATGTTGGTAGAGATAAATAATTGGGTCGTCCTTACGATTTTGGAATCCAACTACAACTCTGTTTCCCATTTTGTTTCCCCTTTTCTAGTTTGTAGGCAGAGCCTACCAGTTTAGTTTTTTCTTGTCAAATCAAGCGCAACCTGCGCTCGCTCTGAGTCGCTGGCTTCTTCGACCTGAGTCCAGTCCTCTTCAGACCAAGTAGTTGTATCTACAACAACCATGCCATCAGCACTTCCATAGTTTCCATCAACAGCGAAGTAACTAGATGAGTTGTTTGTAAATGGTTCTGTTGAAATTAGTTTTGTCATTTTTTACTTTTTCCTTTCAGTTGAGGATTACTACATCTTTGGTAGCAAATAATTTTATTTCTTTATCCTTTGCGCCGGGGCAGTCGTTATACCACTCGCTTCTATCTTCTTCACGACCACATACGCAATTATCTTCTTTGTCTCTATCTACATAATCTTTATGAGATGAAGGTGCGTCATACTCAGTAACACTTACTTCTTCTCCATCAAGGTACTCAATCTCGCCACCCCACTCTCCTTCTTCTTCGTAAGAAAGAGTTATTTCTAGTTCAGGGTATTGTCTTGATAGTTCTTCGATAGCAGGTGTTGGTGGAGACCACGCAGTATCAAACTTATAGTGAAGTTTGGTATTAGTTTCTTCTTGCAGTTCTGTTTCTGGGTATCTAACTTTGTCAGCGACACCAATGTCCCACTTAGTTCCCCACTTATCTCTGTTGAAGTTGTACCAGTTGTATTCACTATCGCCTTGCTTTTTACCATCAGCGTATCCATGAACACCAAAGTATTCATCTATTTTGTCTTCAGGTGGCGCAATGATGTTCCAGAACGCAATTACAGGATTGGAATAAAGAGTTGGCTCATCATCTTCTTTGAATTGTCTTGTAAATGGTTTGTTGAGTTGAGCCTTTACTTTTGTTATGTCTTCTTCTGAACCTTTTATGGTCAGATGATTAAATACCCAGTTGGGCATTTTGTTCCCCTTTCTAATGTGTTATTGCCGAGTATAAACTTTTATTATTTTTTTGTCAAGTGTTTAGTGGTACGAAACTCAGGGAGGGTGTAATCAGGAAGCCCAAACATAAAGCCCCCACCATTGCCCTCTTCATCTTGAGAGAGTACGAGTTCAACGAGTTCGCCATTGGCAAGTCGTGCCACGAACATTGGAAAGCCTCGACTTCCAAAATCATCAGGGTCAGTTCCCTTGAACCTCAGGATTGTTGCACCTTCAAGTTGTGAGTAGTAACCCATGTTCCAGCGTTCTTGTGTTGTGTCCTTTGTCATTTTTACTCCTGTTCCCCTAAAGCACGCCGTCTTTGTTCGGCGCGAGATTTGTTTCGCTTACTCCGCTTATCGGCAAACACCTGTGCTTTTTGGTTCAGCACGAAGCGACCTCGCAAGCGAAGCAAGCCGTCAAGTGGGTTTTTCTTTTTCATACTCGGATAATAGAGCATGCCGTTCTTTTTGTCAAGTGTGGGAGCCAGCAACTTATCGGGCAGACATCAAGAAGTTGTTTGCAAGTGCGGCGACAGCGATCGCCGGACCCGTAGCAAAAAGTAAAAAGTAAGGATCCGCTGTCGCACATCCGAACAACTTTTCTAGATTCGCTTTGCAGATGACGAGCCGTTAAATAAAAAAACGACCCACCCCGTAAGGGCGAGCCGTTTCTTTTGTTGAAGTTTGGATTACGCTTTTACGCGTTTTTTCCATCCCTCGCCTGAAATCTTTATTCGGAACACCTGCTCAAAGGCTTCGGCAACTAACTCCGTTATGTCCGTATAAGAACCTGACTCGCCGTAGAGCAAGCCAGCATTTGGAATAGAGGGCACATCGGAATCGTAAGTGTAGTCACCAAGAACTAGAACGCGGTCTCCCGCCCAACGGCTAGAGATGTTTGTAGATGGGAAGTCTCCACCGCCTCTGGCTGGACTAGTCATCATCAAAATGTACATGGCATCGGCAAGCGTGCCGTTAAACTCGCCAATGTGTTCGTATTGCTTAAGACCCAAGCCGAGCCCGTGTGGTGTGACAATTTCTTTTTTGTCTAGATTTACTAGAACGTGGTATTGACCCATTACTTAGTCTCCCCTACTGCCTGTATGTAGAACAGGACATCATCATCTTTGTCATACTTGAGAAGCATCTCCATAGCATCTTTGGCTTTCATTTTTCCAGAGGTGTTACTTTGAATCAGAGAGATTTGTAAGTTTGATGTCGAGTACTCCTCGTCATCTCCTTCATGTGTAGTGGGTTCTTCAATCTGTGGTGCTACATGCCCGATTAGATTATCTTCTTCGTCAGAGGACAGTACTGTGTCCGCATCAAAAGAAACTAACATTTGATATTTAGCCATTTGGCTACCCCTTTCTAGGTATCTTTATCTTAGCGGTTTTTAGTCGTTTGTCAAGTTAAATTGCTTGGGGTAAAAGAGTGTCGTGGTTTTGTAGGCATTGACTAGGGAAGCATTGACGCTAGCCATAATCGTGCTTAGGTTCTCACCCGCAGAAAGTCTCTTAGTCAGGTAGGTAGCAAAAGCCACAGTCGAGTTAGAAGTTCCTAGGGATAGGGACTTGTTGTCTGAGATGTCAGTTGTGATGTATCTGCCATTGGTGTAGATGTCAAGGTCAGGACCATTGTTAGACATAGTCATAATTGGATAGACCCAGCCTGAGACCTGTTGCATTGAGTATCTGTCCTCAGTTGCGCCCACCGCAATCGCCTGTGGGATACAAGCAGGGTAGTCAATCTTTGTGGCGTTGCCACCATTGCCCGCAGAGATAACAACTGCTACATCTGAAGCAATCAGATTTGAGATTTGAGTTTGTAGTTTTGCCTCTATTGGACATGAGCCCTTTGAGTAGGCTCGACCTAGAGAGATAGACACCGCACCAACATTTAGTCGTGCCTTGTTCTGCTCAACATAGTCCAAAGCCCAAGAGACTGCTTTAGTTGTATAAGGAGTAGGCACGCCCTTTGGAGTCATGCCAGCAACTCGGATAGAAACAATTTTTACATTTGGATTGACCGCAACTGCAACTGAAGCCATTTGAGTCCCGTGACTAAATGAACGAGCAGTTGTCATGGCTGGAGTAATCTTTGATGCACCCGCACCAGTCATCTGTGAAAAGCCATTTGGACATCTGTGAAACTCGACGAAGCACGCCTCATCTACAACCGCATTTTTAGCCCAAGCCAAATCTGTGTTTATACCTGAGTCAATAATTACTAGAGTTTTTTCTCCAACTGCACTTGCAGTTTGAGTTGGAAGTAAGGTTGCCAAAAGAACAACAACCAAGAGCATAATTTTTTTAGACATTGAGTTCCCTCACACTATCTGCCATTGCTTTAGCATCAACTAGATTGTTCCAGTCTTCTTCTCTGATGTCAAGTAAGAACTCTATTGGCTCGACATGGTTTCCTATGTGAGCCAGTACTAGTGCCCTGTGATGGACGATGTCTTTGTTTGTGTGGCCCTGATGGTCTACGACAACTAGTCGCAGGACGTGGATGCCATTTGTAGAGAGAAAAGGCAGGCTCTCTGGGTAGCGATTGAAATTAAGCATTTCCGCTGTCTTGATTAATTTTGTTAGTGTCTTTGAGTTTGCTGTTTTGTATTCGTTTGTCATAGGAGTATCTAAACACTTATTTAAAAGTTTGTCAAATCAGTCTTTGATGCGACATCTCTCGTGTTCATTCATACAGCAGACACAGTAGTTCTCAGAGAAATCGTGAGTACAGCAACTATCAGCATCTGCTTTATTTAAACGCTTTTCTAAACGCTTTTCTAACCAACGATCTATTGAATCAGCCATTCTTTTATCTGACTCAGAAGGAATTGCTGATAACTCTTTCTGAATTTGATTTACTTTGTACGCTATGTATCCAAGAAGTATCATCCGTTTGTTCTCCTAATATTTCTGCTGTGTCGATTGACCGCTTGAACTTAACTATACCCATCCGTTCATCCTGTGTCAAACCACCCCACACACCGTAGTTTTCTGGCACCGCTAATGCGTGCTCTAAGCACTCCGTCTTAACAGGGCAAGCCGTGCATATTTTTTTAGCAGCACTCTCCCGTGCATCCTTCTCGTAACCGCGGAGCATCTCGTCATTGAAGAACACCGTCGCATCCACGCCGTCACTTTTGCACAAGCCGTTATCTTGCCACGACCAGTGGCGGGCCGTTGGTATTAATGCACCGCTGATATTGAATATAGGTTCTTGGCTCATGCCGTCATGCTAGCAATGTCTCAAGCCGTTTGTCAAAAACCTTTAGACCCAGGCCGCTTGCCGCTTGCCGCAACATCTCAATAACTTAGCTGTTCAACTTTATGCAGCGGGCTGGATAAAGCTATCCTATCACAACTGTCAAGCCGCTGAGCGTGCCGCACCCTCGCCGGGGTAGCCCAGTGGAGATACAAACAACTTCTACAGATGGCAAGGTTGACAGCAGCTGTACCAAGCCGCTTTTTTACTTTTTGCTAATGCCAGCTCCAGGTAGCCGCCAGATGCAAACAACTTTTTTGCGTGCTGTCCCACCTGATGGAACCGCCTCCGCCTCCACCGCCACCTTCTCCGCCACGGGAGGAATCTAGAAACAATTTTTGAATGTGACGGATCGTCCTGCACCTCGACGCTCAAAAATTAAATAAAACCAGCATTTGCTCACTACAAACAACTCTGACATCTACCAGCTCCAGGTGGGCAAGCCGTTGAATCTATACAGCCTTAGAATTAAGACTGTACGAATCCGTTGAATCTCTGACGCTTAGGGCGCACCTATGTGAGGCACCGTTTAACTTCGCGATGTCGTAGGACTCACCACAGAAGTGGCATGCTTTTAGCACCCGTTCCATATCCACGGTAGTCCCCTATACCCCACGCCGTTGTTTGTTTTCGTTCTTCATCTGGTCTATGAAGTCAGGACCGTCGACAAAGTCAGGCAGTTCGTACTCGGTCAAACAGTCACCGTTGAACAATCCCATACCCGTCCTTTCCCATGCCGCTTTTTACTTTTTGCTCTAAGCCCCGAGCCGCTCTTCTAACATCTTAATGTTGTTGAGAAGTTCGACAGCCTCGTTAGCCCGTGCCGTTACCCGTATGTGCTCAGCGCGAGTTGAGCATAGGAAGATGTCTTCCTCGAGCCGCTGAGCTAGTCGAGCCGCTAGTTGTTCTAAGTTGTTCGTACTCACGGGTTGGTTTCCTCCTGGCTTGCCGCTTCATCGGTTTTATCAGCGGGGGGTACGTATGTTCCGTCTTTGGCTATTTCTAGTTCAAGCATGTGCTGGGCACCAGCGGCTAAACGCTCAAGCCGTTCTCTAATAATCTCGTGTGGGTTACGCACCGTTACGTCCATGCCGACATCTATCTCCACGCCGCCTCGCACGCCAGCACGGTCAAGGATTTCCGTTGATGCTTTTAGTCTGACGGGTTCGGATTGGGCAGACTCCATTAGTTCTTCCAGGACATCTACAGCGTACGGTGCAGATTGCAACAACTTCTGGCGTGCCCGTTCGACGTCAGCTCCAGGCCGTCTATTGGTACGAAGGTGGACACGGCACAAGCCGTCATCCTTCGGACGCCCGCTACTCCAGAGTAGGCATCGCAAGCCGTCTTGCTTAATGATTCGACAACGGTGAGGTTGGGAGGCGGGTGCTCGCTTTGCGGACTTAGGCCCGCCGTTCTCTTGTTCTGCTAAATAGGCACGGGTCGCGCCGATAACCCAGGGAGGGGTGATACGGCAGGCCTTGTCATCGACAATAAGGTCCAGGCCCGTTAAGAAATCTGAGTTGTTGTTGTTTGGTTCCTGAAGAAGCACCCGTTTCTCAGACAGAGAAAGCAGACGCCGTTCTTTGAGGGACTCCCTAGACCTAGCAACAATCAGGCCCGTTGGCATCCCAAGTTGATCATAGACGGGGTCCCAGTTCAGGCTTGCTTGCCGTAAGGCCGAACGGTTCTCGTAGCTGTCCATACAGACGCCGCGTTCATCCTCGATGATGCCGATTTCTGTTAAGTCGGGCCGCAGGTCGTAAGGGGTAGCAATGTCAGGTAGGGAAAGGGAAGTATCTTCTTTCTCCTCAGGAGAAGTGGAGGAGAGGTCCTCTGACATTTTTACTTTTTGCCTTTCAAAAAACTAAGAGGCAAGCCGCCCCCAGGGGGATTATTTTGGTTATTTTTTTACCTGGGAGCGAGCTTGCCAAACTAGATAAGTTGTTTACTTCTTCTTCTTTGCCGCTGCTGCGTCCAAGATCTTCTTGGTTACAGTCTTGGTTGCTGTCTCAGCGAAAGGACCAAATGCTGGGTCCTTCTTGTTGACCCAGCGAAGAGCCGTTGGGATTAGTGATGCCCAGAGTGCGTTGGCTACTAGGAGCCATTCGCTCTGACCAAAGTCTAGAGGACTGCCGATGCCAGTAGTTGATGAGACAACTACAACCCCGCCCACAATCTGACCAAGCAGGTTACGTGCATAGGATTCGAGCATTGCTTTGTTCATGTGTCTTACTCCGTTTCGCGAATCTATAATGGAAGTGATTCGCATTAGACACTAAGTTAGCATGGGTGATGGGAAAGATTTTGGGGAAAGTTGTGTGAGATAGCAGCCTTTTACATAAACAAAAGTTATTTAGGCTTGATTTACCTGCGTGTTTTGATAAATCTATTATAGAGAAAATACTTTCAATAAAACATTAAAAACTGCTCTTGCATTTTATTAAAAAGCGGTTAGGGAGATTGCTTTTCATCTCGGTTAATTATCCCTAGCCACAGTTCCAGCATCTCTCTAGTGATTGGCCCACTAGCAAGCCAAGCATCTATCTGCTCTTTACTTACATCACTAGCCATGAAACTCACTCCTCGAAAGAGGATTGGGTAGACCAAAAGTCAGGCAACATGTCATCATCTCTTGCTCCACATACCTCACAACTAACCTGCCCATCCATATCTAAAACATACGTACAATCTTTGCAACTCACTGAGCAGGTTTTCTAAAGTCTTCTCCCATAGGTTGATATTCATTTTCTGGGACGCCTTTTATTGCATCTATAGAGTGCCTAATCCCTAAGGTGTATAGGCTTTTGTCTTCATCGCCCATGGCAGTTTCCCAAGCCAAAGCCTTCTGGCTTAGTTCATCTACTAAAGATTTTTCCCAACTGATGAAGACTTCATCTAAGAAACCAACAAGTTCTGGTACAGCAGAGGCATTGATGTTTTTCCAGTAGACCATGGATTGTAGATGGTCTGTTACAACTTTTTTAATCTCTTTGTTTCTACTCATTATAGACTCTCCTTACAGGAAATACATAGGAAGACATCGTAGCCAGTTGCCTCTGTTGTATAGAAACCATTTTGAGTAACCAAGCATGGAACTACTTGATCCGTTGAACCGCACTTGGTACCGTTCTTTTGGTAGTCACAGGTGGGTGGCTCTATCCAAGAGATATCTGCATCAAGTTCTATTGCTTTTCTAAAGCCCTGCATCAAAGCATGAGCAGAACCTGACCCTGAACTTTTTCTCATAAAGGGTCTTACATTTGTGGAAGTTAAGACAGGTCGTATTGCTTTGCATGGACAAGTCATTCTAGAAGGCTTACATAAAACATAGCCATTAATCGCAGTGTGCTTGTTCATGCTATGACCGCATATGCACACCCGACTATCTTTTGGGGCTTCTCTCAGTAGGGCAGCACCAACATCTTGCAACTCCTCTAACTCAATACCCGTCATGGCTAGAGCATCTATGGCTGATTGCTTCATTCGGTTTCCCTTCTCAATCTCTCAACAATCTCGTTAAAATCTTCTTCCGTCTTTATCTTTACATTTATATAATCAAAGAACTCTTCTATTGCCTTTTTCCTCTTCACACTCTTTATCAAGGAGTCAGTGGCAACTACAAAGTAGGCTCCCACAACTACCACTAGGAACACAGCCAGTAAATCTAAATATGTCAATGAGAGTCTCATAGGGGTACATCCTCTCCTATAAATTTCTTCTCTATTAAATGGGTTATCACAGCAGTAGCATCCTCAACTGCAATCTCAACCCATTTCTGATAATCGACTTCATCTTTAGGTGGGTTCTTTGGAAACCATCTAGCAAGCAAAGCAAGTGATGCTTCTTCAACTAAAAAGTCAAAAGTTTCTGACGAAACAGCATCCTTCTTTCCTTCACCTTCAATTACTTTTAGGTAATCTTTCTCTTTGTCCTTTGTCATTTTTTCCTCTTTTTCGAAGTCAGTTAAAACCTCTGTCACTATTTCCATTATATATTACTCCCTCTTTTTTCTATAGTCTAATCTACCACAGATAGTTATTAACTATAGACTTTTAACTATCCACTTTTAACTATAACATATAAAAACAACATAATGACTATACTCAACTATTTTTCCCTAACGCGTTATGCACATATTCTGCAAGGTTCCGTATTAATACTTAACAATACACATTATGTCATATAGTATAATAGTTGGATGGACTAAAAAATCCATTTATAAAATGGAAAAAGTTGTCCGTAATTCACTCATTTGACAGGAAATCGGACATATAGTAGTGTCACTAAAAATGACAGTTTTTTACCCATTTTTAGGGGTTTTCATTATAGAATATCGACCTAAAGTCTATACCAATACTTTAGGGTTTTAAGCCCTATTCGACTACGTAGATTGTCTCTTTATGATGCTTTACCTTGACTGTAGGGTCGACCCAAATCTTAAACCCAACATCTTTAGCACCTTCACACCAAGAATAATCTTCCCCCATATTTACAGAAAAGTCGACATTATCCCACTCAACTTCTCGAATCTTAAACCAAGGTCTGCTCATCTTCTCAAAGACCCCATACTTCATTCCTACAAATCCAAAGCCAACTCCACCCACCTCGACAGGGTCCCAGCGAAGTAAAAAGTCGACTTTATTGACTTTTGTTGGTCTTCCCTTGCTATCCGTTAAGTTAACCGCAACCGTTCCGTTTGGATGCGTTTGGTAGAGACCAGAGAGGACATCTAACTCAGAGTCATAGATTTTCATAAAGTCCTCAGGGGTCCACTCGATATCTGAATCTATCCAGATTATCTTGTTGTAACTTATTTTTCCCCCACACAACTCCCTATTCTCCCAATCATGCGAGTAAGAATCAGTAGCCGTTAACTCTCTGGCACTTGGAACAAATGAAGAGTACTTACTCAAAAAGTAGTATGAAATACCCTTCTCATTTAATACCCTTGTTGTCTCTACCAGAGACCTGACATATTCTTGTTTGAACATGGAGCCAGGGGTAGCAATTAAAACGTCATAGTGTGTTTTCACAGTATTAGACTATCACCACTGTTAGTCTTATCCAATGCCTAACCCACCTCAAAGAATACGTTGCGACTGGGATAACTGCCCCTCACACGTAAGAGTCAACGTCAGGGGTAGGGATTTCATCACCATCATCTGGGCTAAGCAGGTTAGGTATTTCCACTCCACAGATTGCCTCGCCTTGTGGGCAGCCAGTTTTCCGATAGGGTACGTTTCCACGGGGGCAGAGATTGGAGACTCAGATGCCATTAATTAAGAAGATGAAAACTTTTTCTTTCACATACCCAGTACTTGTTCTAGATAGAAGCAAAGAATTAGTTAGCCTAAGGTGCTCTCACTGCTCGAAAAGATATGTCTCTACTACGGATAACTTACGTGTAGAAAATCTATGTTTGCAGTGTCGATGATGGATAAGAAAACTATTAGCAAGTCAAGTCAGTACATAGACTCTTTAGTAAAAGGGCTTTTAGAAATGCGTGGCTACTCTGAAGATGACTCAACCCAATACAAGAAAACAAAAAAAGAAATACAAGAAGTATTCTCACTATTAGAGATAGAACTTATTCTTTGCGGAAACTGCACAGAAGACGATCTTTTAATACCTACACATGATTGTAGAATAAATACAACAGGTCTCAACTAAAGGTTTAGGGGTGTCTATGTCATACGAAAGTTCTTCATATTGGAGCGACTACGGCTTAGTAAAAGAAAATATAGAATACGAATTTAGAATGAAAATGTACGCTCTCATTGAAGAAGAGATAAGGGCAGCCGTTGCTTCAGGGCTGCCAGAGAGTTATGTAGATGGCATGGATTATATAAAAACACTAGTGTTAGATACGCAGGGGAAAAAAGAGGACACGGTTTCACAACCTACCCTTCTCTAATTTGCTGTAAGATTTACCTCTAGGGTCACACTTTAGATACTTTTAATTATTCGTACATTCACATAGAGGAGTTTTTTATGTCTATTGCATTCTCATTTAATCTTTCAGAAGATTTTCTAAATGGTTACAAAAATAGAAAAGCACCATTTGGTTATCGAGATGCAGCAGGAAACTCTGTAGGAGAAATTACATTCTTACGCACATACTCACGCTTAAAAGAAGATGGAACCAAAGAGACGTGGGTTGATGTTTGCGAGCGAGTTATCAATGGAATGTATTCATTGCAAAAAGACCATGCAAAAACTAATCGACTACCTTGGTCTGACACTAAAGCCGCAGCTTCTGCAAAAGAAGCGTTCGAGCGTTTATTTGAGTTGAAGTGGTCACCACCAGGACGCGGACTTTGGATTATGGGAACTCCTATTGTCATGTCTCAGAGAAACTCTGCTGCATTACAAAACTGCGCTTTTGTTTCTACTAAAGAAATGACAAAGGCAGACCCATCAAAACCATTTACATTTTTAATGGAAGCATCAATGTTAGGAGTTGGCGTAGGCTTTGACGACAAAGGTGCCGACAAAGATTTTCCAATCTATGAGCCACAAGGAGAAGAAACATATGTCGTCCCAGATACCCGCGAAGGTTGGGTTAAGTCGCTCGAACTCATCATCAATGCTTACCTACGACCAGATCAGAAGACTCCAATATTTGATTACTCAGAAGTCCGCCCAGCAGGTACTCCAATTAAAACTTTCGGAGGAACAGCAGCGGGACATGAACCGTTAGAGCGTTTACACAATCACATCACTCAGTTGTTTGCAGGACGCTCTGGAGAAAAAGTAACTCGCAGAGACCTTGCTGACATTGGAAACATGATTGGCGTTTGCGTTGTCTCAGGCAACGTTCGCAGAAGCGCAGAACTTCTCATTGGTCGCATTGATGACCCAGACTTCCTCAACCTAAAGAATGCAGAGATTTATCCAGAGAGAAACTCATACGACCCAGCATCTCCAGGATGGGCGTGGATGTCTAACAACTCTGTTGAAGCATATGTTGGTGCTGACCTAGACCCTATTGTTGAAGGCATTGCTCGTAATGGAGAGCCAGGAGTTGTTTGGCTAGATGTATCTCGTCAATATGGACGTCTGGTTGACCCACCTAACAATAAAGATTATCGCGTTGAAGGTTACAACCCTTGCGCTGAACAATCACTAGAGTCTTACGAAATGTGTACCCTCGTTGAAACCTATCTCAACCGTCATGAGTCGTTAGAGGACTACAAGCGCACTCTTAAGTTTGCCTACCTTTACGCAAAAACAGTAACACTTCTGCCAACCCATTGGTCAGAGACAAATGGAATTATGCAACGTAATCGTCGCATAGGAACCTCGATGTCAGGCGTTGCCAACTTTGCAGATAACCGTGGTCTTCCAACTCTTAGAGAATGGATGGACGAAGGTTATAAGACAATTAAGTACTATGACACCACCTACTCTGAATGGCTTGGAATCCGCGAGTCAATCAAGACAACTACTGTCAAACCGTCTGGAACAGTTTCTATTCTCGCAGGTGAATCACCTGGCGTTCATTGGACTCCTGGTGGTAAGTACTTTATGCGCACTATTCGCTTTGGTAATAGCGACCCTATGCTTCCGCTATTTAAGATGGCTAATTATAAAGTTGAACCCGCCTCGGAAAATCCAGAAACAACTTCAGTTGTTTACTTTCCTATCAAGTCTGAATCAAAGCGGGCAGAAAAAGACGTCTCGATCTACGAGAAGATGGCGCTAGCAGCTTATGCACAGCGCTACTGGTCTGATAACTCTGTCTCTGTAACTATCTCTTTCAATCCTGAAACAGAGTCTGAAGCAGTAGGAACAGTCTTGCATCTTTATGATGGTCAACTAAAGACCGTTTCATTCTTACCTTCAGGTAACTTTACATATCCACAAATGCCTTACAGCCAGATTACCGAACAAGAATATGAGGATGAAGGAACGTTGCGTCTCTTCCCTATTGATTTCTCAGGGGTGTATGCTGGTATGGCTGCGGACGCAATCGGAGAAGCCTATTGCACAACGGACGCATGTGAAGTACGACTAATAAAGGAGAATTCAAATGGCTGATAAAGAACAAAAAGATACTTCTAAAAAGAAGAAGCCTGCCCAATCAACTCTTAAAGAAAAGCGTGCAGTAAAAGTAAAGAAGAAAACGAGCAAGCCTAAGTAATGTCTGTTGAACACAAACATATACTTATCAACGCTAAGGTAAATAACTCTTTAGGAAGTACAGAAGATGCAGTATCTTTTCTTAAAGATTTAGTTGAAAAAGTAGGAATGAAAATTCTTATGGGACCTCATGCGACTTATGTAGACACACCTGGTAACAAGGGTGTTACAGCAATTGTTGGTATTGAAACCAGCCACATTGCCTTCCACGTCTGGGACGAGGAATCTCCAGCGAGACTTCAGTTCGACCTCTATACCTGCGGTTCTCTCGATAAAGATGTAGTAATAGAGGCAGTTAAAAACCGTTTTGAGTTAGTTAGTGCTGACTACAGAATCTTTGACAGGGAGCACGGTTTCCTCCTTTTAGAAGAAGGAACTCTCTAGACTTCATAAAATCACTCTTTCCTTCCGCTTGTACAATAGTCTTTTAAGTGGAAGGAAAGACTGATGTCCAAGATGAAATTGCTAGCAGGTCTTGCTATTAGCGTCCTACTTCTTTCTAGTTGCGGATACAGCGGACAGTTTAGATACCCTTGCCAAGACCCTAAAAATTGGGAAACACCAGAGTGTAAACCTCCTATCTGCTCTGCTACACAGACTTGTCCTATAGACTTAATCAAGACCCCTATAGTAGAAGGTGCACCAAATGAATAAACAACGACTAACACCACAAGACTTAGATGCCAGATTAAAGTTTATTCTAGGCATCATTCTAGGAACAATTTTATTAGCTACATCTTTAGGAATTCTTTTTGGTCTCTTATTTGTAACTCAGCCAATTGGAGCACAGTCTGAAAATGACAAGATGTTTTTTAATGTTCTAGGTAGCATTGCAACATTTATTACAGGAACCCTTGCAGGTATTCTCATTGGCAACTCTGGCGCTAAAGATATTATGGCAGCGCAGTTGTCCAACAAAGAAATGGATGCTAAAAACACAGCAGCAGATAAAACACTTGAAGCAGAGATTGATGCAACCGCTGCACGTCTAGCGGCTAAACCAGATGGCGCAATGCCAGAGGAACAACCAGTTGATGAGGATTGGAGTAAATAATATGTGCGCAACATGTGGATGTGGACGCGGAGTCCCAAAACCAAAGCCAACAAAGAAGCCTAAGGGAGGTATGTAGTAATGGCAGAGCAAGGAACAGCAGCACGTCTGATTGAAGTTGCTACAGCAGAACTCGGAACTATTGAAGGTCCTAAAGATAATGAAACAAAGTATGGCGCTTACACAAAGTCCAACTTTCAACCATGGTGCGGTTCTTTCATTAACTGGTGCGGAAACGAAGCGGGCGTAAAAATCCCTAACACTGTTTACACTCCAGGTGGAGCACAAGCATTTAAAAAAGCAGGTGCTTGGATTGATGGAGATTTAGCAGACCCAGAACCAGGAGATATCGTCTATTTTGATTTCCCCTCAGACGGAGTCGATAGGATTTCTCACGTTGGAATTGTTGTAAAAGATAATGAAGATGGAACCGTTTGGTGTATCGAAGGAAACACATCTTCAAAGAAGTCTGGAAGCCAGCGAAATGGCGGCGAAGTCTGCAAGCAACTTCGTGCTTTCAAGAAGAACAAGGCTGGAGTACTCATCTCAATTGTTGGCTTTGGTCGTCCTAAGTTTGGTGCCTCTGCCGCAGCCCCTGCAGCAACACCTGCTGCAAAAGCAACAACTAAAAAAGTAACTAAGTGCAAAACCTGCGGTAAGTAATGTGCTCATTCGCTCTCGTTGATTGTTGGTGGTTATAGCTTGGATGATGCAGATCGCATTAAACCTTGGATATGCGCGTTATGCAAAAAACGCTACGTTGTACCAGATTTAGCCCGTATGTGTGAACAGAAACATTTAGAGAAAGAGTATGAATAGATTATGTACGAGTATCGAGTCAAGCAAGTATTGAGAGTAGTAGATGGTGACACCATTGATGTTGATATTGATTTAGGTTTTGATATCTCCTTTACATCCAGAGTTCGCTTGGCTGGTATTGATACTCCAGAGTCTAGAACTACAGATAAGAAAGAAAAAGTTTTAGGTCTTGAAGTTAAGCAACGTCTGAAAGATATTCTATCTAAGTCATCTAAAATTGTTATTAGAACCGAGAAGCCAGATTCAACCGAGAAGTATGGTCGCATCCTAGGTTGGCTATTTATTGATGGAGCAGAAAAATCCATTAATGAGGGACTCATTGCTGACGGTTATGCTTGGGGCTACATGGGAGATACTAAAATTAAAGACTTTGCATTACTAGAGTCAAAACGTAAACAGTCAGGTATATAGTGAATACACTATGGCTACATACGAATACATCTGCGAAATAGGACATAGCGTTATCCAAGAAAGAGCTATGAACCAAGAACAAACTGATTTCCTATGCTCTGCCCCCCAATGTCAAGCGCAGTTAAAAAGAGTCTATTCAACACCTGGAGTTCTATTTAAAGGAAGCGGCTTTTACTCTACTGGAGGACGCTAGAATACTACTTTGCGAATGTAGTTCAATGGTAGAACTTCTGCCTTCCAAGCAGATAGCGAGAGTTCGATTCTCTCCATTCGCTCCACTAAATAAGAGATAAACTCTACCTATGAGCGATTCGATCATCGACACATCTACAGACTATAAGACGTATACTGAAAACGGTGATCACGATCGTTTCGCTCACTACGTTGATAAAGAGAGCATTACAGAGGCAATCGTTGACGGATTGCCCTGTATTGCCCTTTGCGGTAAAGTTTGGATTCCTTCCAGAGATCCAGACAAATACCCCGTTTGTCCAGAATGTAAAGACATATTCGAACAGATGGGTAGTTAATGAGCACTGATACTGGCGTTGTCGACAAAGTAATAACACCCCTTGATTATTGTGACCGTTGCGTTGCCAAGGCTTATTTTTTAGTTTCTTTAACTGCTGGAGATTTATACTTCTGCGGACATCACTTCTCTAAATATCAAAATACATTAGTTGATTTAGCCCTCAACATTTATGGTCACTCAGATCCGAAGGAAGAAGAAAAACCTAGTTTTTCGGATATGGAATAGTTTTATATCTTAACTTTTTAACTAATTCTTTCTTTCGTCTTTTATCACAATTAAAGTATATGTATCTATGTTTACGTGGTCTATCTACAAAAGTAACATTCTCTGCGCCAAACTTCTCAATAACTTCGGCATTAGTTAATCCGTTTGCATAAGTAGCATGGTGCATATTTTCTTTACCTACAACCTTAGGATCTTTAAACTTTGCTGAAAGCCCTGTGTAAATAAAGTTTGCTGCCTGATAAACAACTCCTAAATGCCCTTGCGATGTATCAGCAAATGAAACAATAATCTGCCTATCTAATAAGCACATGGTATTAGCAATTAAAAAACTCTCCCCATTCTTGGCAACCTTGTCATCTACCCATAACCTATTCAACTCATAGACATTCTTAGCCTCTTCAGGACCACAGATACCTTTTAAGAGCGTAGATGACGGGCTAACCCCGTATGTGACCACACCAACTAATTCACCCCCCATCCGCTCAAATAACCCGAAGGCGTGGCTTACAGGGCACTTACGGTGCAAGTAGTGCTTTTCCACCACAACTTCCATTGCTTGTTGATAGGTAATTCCTCTTACTTCATAAACTTCTCTGAGCCCCATACAGCAAAGCCTACCGGCCAATCAATCAATGATATGGCTGGAAATGCTTCGCGTTCGGTATTAAATATCTGCTAAACCAAAAGTCAGAAGAATCAAAGTAAGATAAAATAGCAACATGCCAATCATCGGATCAAGTGCAAGCCCTAAGGGTGTTCCTGGAGTACCTACTATTGATAGTGTCACTGACGGTGGCACAGGTACAACAGTAAGTGTTGCATTCACTGCACCTTCATTTAGTAAGTTACCTATTACTAGTTACACAATAACTTCATCTCCTAGCGGATTGACAGCCTCAGGTGCATCTAGTCCTATTACAGTAACTGGTCTAACTGCTGGAACTGCATACACATTTACAGTTACTGCGTCACACGCAAATGGGCAATCTGCAGCAAGCTCTGCATCTAACTCTATAACTCCAGTATTTCCGGTTACTGCTTATGAATTTACTTCTTCAACAACTTGGACGCCAAACTCGTACCCTGCAACGTACGTACCATACGCGTTAGGTGGTGGAGGTAACGGAGGAGACTCCTTTGTACTTTCTTTCCAGACCAATAAAGAATCCTATGGCGGTGGCGGTGGAGGCGGAGGCGGCTCCAGAACTATGGGAAATTCACAAACAATTAACTCTGGTAGCGTTACCGTGAATATTGGTGGTGCTGGTGGAACAACTACAGTTGGAAATATAAGTGCATCGGGCGGCGGCGCTGGTGGCTCGGGTTCTGGCTCACAAAATAGCGCAAGCGGCGGAGCTGGAGGTAGCGGAACCAATCCTGGTGGTAGCGGCTTGTCTTACATTTTAGACTACGCAAATTCTGTTTTTGCCCAAGCAATGGGTGGACAAAACCAAGGCGCCAGCGGTGGACAAAATCCCTCTGGACAGGGTGGCTCAGGTTTCAGCCTTGCACTTGCTGTCTATAATGGATTTCAAGTTGGAAATGTTTTCTATGGCGCTGGAAGAGGCCAAGGTGGTGGGCAAAATGGCGCAGCCGTTGGTGGATATGGACTAATAATTAGAAATGGATAATGCATAATGAACATTGCAATAATTGAAGATAATGTAGCAGTTAACGTAATAATTGCCGAGTCTTTAGATTTGGCAAGCACACTAACAAATTTAGAAATTTTAGACGCAGATTTACTAAGCATCATGGTTGGTAGTTTAAGAATAGACGGTAAATGGTATCCACCAAAACCTAATGAAAATTGGGTGTGGCATGAACTTGCTGAAAAGTGGATTTCTTCTGAAGACTTAGAAGCAGAAGCAAACGGTAAAATTACTATTTTAACTGCTGTTGAAGAAAAAGAACTTATCGATAGAGTTAGCCTTATTGTACAAAAATTGGGCATAGAGACTTAAGTAAAATAAAGATAGAGCCAGACGCGCCCATTTAACCCCCTCCCCTCCTTCTATCTTCCTCCGATTCCTCTTACGGACCGAGAGCGCCAAGATTTGACTTTTTTGTTCTATACTTGTAGAGTCCTAGACATACAAGTAAAGGAGCAATACATGAGTGAAATATGCACCAAGTACGGATGTGATTTTCAAGTAGACCTTGACGGACAAACAACTTGCTCATCGTGCGGAGCAAAAGATAGCCCTGCAGAGCCAGAGGTGTTTTTAAAGTTTGGTATAAAAGAAAAACACTAATGACAACAGAAATCAAAGAAGAGACAATCAAATGCTCACGATGCGAGCAGCCAACTCCCGAATCTGAAGTTCTAGAACTCGGGGCTTGGTGGCTCTGTAGCATCTGTTATGACGACCTGTAAACCCCCTCCCCCCTCTTCCCCCCTTTTTCCTCTTCCGCCTCTAACGGAACGAGAGCGCGAAAAAACCAATTTCCCCCTCCCACCTGATACATTTGTCCTATGAGCAATCAGACAAAGAAGAAGACAGTAAGCGATGGCGAACTGCGCGAGGCAGGTTATATGAGCGCCGATGAGTTTGTAGACAAACTTGTTCCAGGTTTAAAAGAGTACTTACAAAAAAACTGGGGGGTTCATAATAAGCACGAACTTCATCACCCAGAGGATATGATTTCAAATATCTCTACCTATATTGAAATTGCCTATCACGTTATTGCAGACTTTGGTGTTGCCGCCCAAAAAGAGAGAAAGTAGATAAAGCAAATGACACATACACAACTTTTAGAGAGCATCAACGCTCAAGAACTCCTGCCCGTTGACTATAGAAAAGCCCTTCACGAAATAGCCCAGCTCCACACCTACGTTTTAACAGGTCATAAGATGCGAGGAAAAGCGGGATTAAGAAAGCGATGCACCGAGTGCGGCTTTGCTTATCCCTGCTCCACCATTGAAATTGTTCAAAGACAACTACAACTATGACCGAGTATTGGTCCTATCTCCTAGCGTTCATAGGGGTTTCAGGAATCTTTCTAGTTGGACGCAAAACAATCTGGGGTTGGCCCATTCTTTTTCTCAATGAATGTCTTTGGATTATCTACGCTCTAACAACCAAGCAGTACGGATTTATTATTGCTGCAGTTGCCTATGGCATTGTTTACGTTAAGTCCTTTTTACATTGGAAGCGCGACGAATGAGGCACTTTAGCAAAGGCTGGGTTAAGGGTGGCACCTGCGATGCCTGGGGTTTTGCCTTTGAAATCTATCCGTCAGAGCCCGCTCTGAGCATCCTTTTCATACATTGGTACATCATTATTGAGAAAGATTACCCACAACCAACAATTACATGAAGTAAAGTAAGATAAAATAGCAACATGCCGATCATTGGAAGTAATGCAGGAGCAACAAAGGGTGCACCAGGTGTGCCTACTGTAGGAACTGCATCAGGCGGAGCATCAGGTGTAGTATCTGTACCATTTACTGCACCGTCGTTTAGTAAGCTACCTATTACTAGTTACACAATCACATCGTCATCAGGTGCAACTGCATCAGGCGCATCTAGTCCAATTACAGTGACCGAGACAGTTGCTGGGACATACACATACACGGTTCGCGCTTCACACGCTAACGGCCAATCAGCTGCAAGTTCTGCAAGTAATGGAGTTGCTTCTACTTTTGGTCCTTCAACTGTTGATTATATAGTTCTTGCTGGTGGTGGCGGAGGTGGAAATGCAAATTCTGGTGGCGGCGGCGGAGCAGGTGGATTAAAAACAGCAACTGGTTTTTCTATTTCCACTGGGACAACTTATAACATAGTAGTAGGTGCTGGTGCTAATCAAACAGTTCAGGGCTCACCTTCTAGTTTTAGTAATATAAATGCAACTGGCGGCGGCGGCGGCGCTCCAACAGTTGCAGGTAACACAGGAGGCTCAGGAGGCTCAGGCGGCGGAGGAGGTGGCACTAACAACCCAACTACACAGGCTGGAGGTTCTGGAGTATCAGGAGAAGGTACAAGCGGCGGTGGTTCAATGGGTGCAAGTCGTGCAGGTGGAGGAGGCGGAGGAAAAAGTAATGCTGGAAACGATTCAAATGCTAGTTCTGTCCCTGGCAATGGCGGAGGAAGTTTTACTGGTTTTGATGGAGTAGCCTACGCAGGCGGTGGAGGCGGAGGAGGTTGGCAAGGTTACAATGGTGGTTCAGGCGGAGGAGCAAACGCAGGTAATGGTGGAAGAGGAAACTCTGAATCTGGTGAAACAGGAATAGCACAGGGTAGCGGAAACTCTGCTTCTGCAAATACTGGAAGTGGTGGCGGTGGTGCTGGTAGAGCATTTGGTGATGGTTCTTATGGAACAGGCGGAACTGGCGGTAGCGGTCGTGTAGTTTTACGATATCTATCTAATTTTGCAGCAGCAGCATCTGCAACAGTGTCTCCTACAACAAGTGGCGGATATCGCTATTATACATTTAACGGAAACGGGAGCATTACTTTCTAATGGCACACTTTGCAGAACTTGATTCTAACAACGTAGTCTTGCGTGTAACTGTAGTAGATAACAGTGTCCTTCTTGATGAAAACGAAAATGAATCAGAAGCGCTTGGTCTACAGCATTTAACTCATCTAGGCGGACGCTGGGTTCAAACTTCTTACAATAAAACTTTTAGAAAGAACTATGCTGGAATTGGTTATACCTACGATGCGCAGCGAGACGCGTTTATTGCTCCTAAGGCAGGCTGCCACATGGAAGAAACGTTAAATGAAGATACATGCATGTGGGAGTGTAATAACTCCGAGCATACTGTAGAAGCTTAAAACTACTCAGCCCTAGGCGGAAGAATATCTAACCTGTCATAGACGGCAGTTGCTACTTCCCAGATTGTGTCACTGTGCACGAAGGCGTGAATGTCACAAAGAAAGATAATCTTGTTTTGAATCTCGGCTTTGACCGCAGCAAATGACGGGCAAAGGTCACACACATCACTCTCAACTATAGGCGAAATCATTCCATAACTCAGGGGCACAACTCTATTTTATCCTGAATTAGACCCTACTACCCCCTCATTTCTATCTCTGCCTCCTATAACGGAAAGAGAGCGCAAAAAAACAGATTTTAAATTCACGCTATAATTGACTTCTTTAAGGAGTAATATGCCGATCATCGGAACACTTGGGTCTAGTTACTATCTCCCTCCTGTTTATGCATTATCTCAAACATTTAATACCTCTGGAACTTACACAGTTCCTGCTAATAAAACTAAGGTAGCAGTATTTATAGTTAGCGGCGGAGGCGGCGGTGGTAGTGGAACTGCTGTAGAATTAGAAGGCACTATAGGTAGACCAGGTTCTGGTGGAGGCGCTTCTGGAAGATTTATATCTTTTAAAGATTACCCAGTAAATCCAGGAGACGAATATATTGTAACTGTTGGCGGTGCTGGAAATGGTGGAAATAGAACAAATAATGGAGGAAACTCAGGAAACGCAGGAGGGGCTACCTCTTTTGGTAACTTAATAACTTTAGGTGGTGGAAATGGTGGAGGTCCATCAAGTTCAAGGAACGGCGGTACTAGTGGAAATATTAGTAATAATATAAATGCATACCACGTTGAATCTGTTTCTGGGCTTACTGGTGGTAATGGTGGAGATGGTCTTGGTAACTTAAATCCAGGAAACCAGGGGTACAATGGTGTACCAGGAAATGCTGGTTCTTCTGGAACTACTCGTTCTATGAATTTAACTGGTTTAGGAACTGTAAACTATGATTCTGGAGCAAACATAAGTTCTGGCGGCGGCGGCGGTGGCGGTGCTCATGGCCAACCATACGCAAATAATACTGTTGCTTCTGGTGGCGCAGGAGGTGCTGGTGGTACTAACGCAGGTTCAGGCGGTAGTGGTGGAAATATTCCAGTAGATGGACCTAATTCTGGAAATAGCGGAGGCGCTGGAACTGGAATAGGTTCTGCAGGTGGCGGCGGTGGTGGTGGAGCGCATCACGCACTAAATGGCAATGTCCAAGCAGGTGGTTCTGGGTCTTCTGGGTTTAGGGGACAAGTGATTGTTTATGTTCAATAGAAAAAAGGAGAAATAAAATGGCAGAAGTAAATTATGCATTCATCGTGCTGGAGCAGATGGACGTGTTCTTATCTATGTACGTTAAGTAAAACTACTCCAGCTTAGGCGAAAGAATATCTTCATCTAATAAATACCCTAAAAAGTAATAGGCTTTAAGAACTACTAATTTTCTGCATCAGCCATATAACTACTGAAATCATCAAGGCTCTTATAAATATCCTCACAAGGGTAGGACCTGTCCCATCCTCATAGAGCCTATCTTTTTTAGCCATCTAGGTAGAATACATACCTCTAAAGGCTTTGTCAAGGCTTAAAAAGTCAGGAAGATAGCTCAGTTTGCGCTTTTTGTAAAGTCCCTGATACCCTTTTCCTCTAATGACAAAAGAGAGAGAAAAGGTAGTAAATATGAAGACCCCAGAAGGATATACAAAGACGAATCAAAAATTGCCTGAAGATGTGTACGAGAATTTCAAAAAGATATCTTCTGATTTAGAACTTCGCAATGCCTACATTAAAGAGTTAAGAGCAGCCTCTTGGAGTCTTCAAAGTATTGCAGATGCAGCAGGTATCTCTAGTAGAGAAAGAGTTCGTCAGATTATTGAAGGACGCTACAAACATCTGAGTTCTTCAAATGTATCTACTGATTTTTTTGTTCCCACACTTCCTCTCAAAGAGATGAGACAACTGAGAGTTTTAGTTGAACCTTCAGAGAACACTCTTTCTCAGTTGTTAGAGTTAAAGCCCATTGCTCAAAAGGTGCGCTCACACTCTCCTAACTTTAGAAAAGAAGCAGAGCAGTACACGCAGTTAATCAACCATGCCATTACCGTTGAAGGAGTAAGTGTTCGACACTTAGGTAAGCGCTTAGGTGTTTCCCCTAGTGCTCTACGTTTTCGTATGGCTCGATATGGTTACATCACTAGCCATGATGGAAAGAGTACGTGCTACAAGCCAATCCTAGATAAAAACAGATACGTCTTGCAGTCTTGATAAAAAAAGATGCAATTGTTTTCCATCCTCATCGCTCCGATGGGTTTAGGATTCAAGGGGAGACAATAAACACGCTTACTAGTTTCATGGGAACTGGCGGGCTGAATATGTCGATGGTTGCTACCGAAAATATCCGAAGAATCACCCCGCAAGAATGCGAAGTTCTGCAGGGCTTTCCTCTAGGATGGACTAGTACCCAAGCAGATACGCATAGGTACAAACAACTAGGTAATGCTGTAACTGTCAATGTTGCAGCATGGTTAGGTAATCGAATATGAGCACATTTGTTTCTTTATTTGCAGGCGTTGGTGGTTTTGATCTTGGCTTTGAAAAAGCAGGACACACATGCGTTGGTCAAGTAGAGATAGATAAGAATGCTCAGAAGATATTAAAAAAACATTGGCCTGAGGTTCCATTACATGATGATGTTAAGACGGCCGTCGAGTGGGCAAAGGAGATTGGTTTAATTGGAAAAGTTGACATTGTCTGCGGAGGATTCCCGTGCCAAGACGTCAGCGTCGCTGGAAAGCGTGCTGGTATCGCTGGGGCACGAAGTGGACTCTTCTGGGACGCAATACGATTTGCGCAAGAAGTCAAAG
>Ga0209550_10001362_pt1 | contig 23419 bp, 16 predicted proteins | sample LauGreSuBDMM15SN_2_FD_187567 | JGI IMG/M metagenome (GOLD analysis project Ga0209550, IMG submission 187567) | Freshwater lake microbial communities from Lake Michigan, USA - Su13.BD.MM15.SN (SPAdes) (version 5) | ecosystem: Environmental > Aquatic > Freshwater > Lake | place: Lake Michigan... | reverse complement strand
GTCTCAAAGGGTTTCCGCTAACTTATATATACACGAAACAAACCTTCGCATAGCCATACAAATATGGAGTGATATGCGAGACTTCGTTTCGTTTTATTTTTTTGCAAGTACAGATGTATTATCTAATTTATTACTTGCAAAAATAACATTTTACCTCCATTTAATTACATACACCTTATTACAGATTCACACACCCTCTTCCGCCTTTTCCCCAATATTTCATTTTAGAAGTTTGTATCCTAATCGATACAAGACTTCATGCAACATCACACACATACTGCATTATTTACGACCGTTTCAGGGGTTGTCGGTGGCGTTGGTAAAGCAATTTCCGCAAAGCCCCTATTACTGGCGATAACGCTCCCTGGTCTAACCACCGTTATTATTTATGCTTCTGCATCTGCTGTTGCTGGATATGTGGTAAAGAAACTCCTGGACGCTAGCTCTCGCAAGCTCAATCAATTCTTTAACGAAAAATCTGCTGACGACAATGAATAAATTGGTTGGCATAACACTAGGAGCCGTTGCGGTTTATGGCATTGTTAGGTTACTAAAAATGCAAAACGTAGGTGATCAAACCAATATTTCGTTGGTGAATCCTCGTGTCCATGCTGTCAATTTAGGTGGATTATCATTCCGCACAGAAGTAGCCATTAACAATCCTTCAAAGGATTCGGTAAAGATTACAAAGCCCGTTGTAAGTGTAAAAAGTAAAGGGAAATTATTGTCCCAATCCAATGCGGAAAACAAAGAAATTATTATCAAACCGCTGGGTGTTACTCAAATTGACACCATTGAACTTCAAATCAATTGGATGACCCTTTCAGGGCTTATATCCAATATTGTTTCAAAAGTTCCAGCAGTGATTACTGCGTTTAAATCGGGCAATAAAAAGAACTTAATTGATCAACTCGGTATTCCGATTGAAATGTCTTTCACCACCTATGTAAATGGGCTCTTTTATGAATCTGAACCTAGCAAAATCATCTAATGAGCACACTCGCACATATACCAACCAAAACTGTAACTAGCGGTTATCGTGCCATCAAGGATGGAAGTCGCTATAATTCGTATTTCCCACCACCTGATGAGCGTGACCGTGTCATTATCAAAGATGGAGAAGTAACGGATACTGTTGAGTTAATGGAGAAAGTCGTTTGGAAATACCTTGACGACACCAAGCGAATCGCTCCATTACTCAAGCGGCCTTCCACCCATGAGACCTGTCAAGCTATTTGTGGAAAAAACGCTGAAATTGACCCCTGTTCGTCGGACTGGAATTGACCCCACCGTTGAGTCAAATTTAAGGTGCTAACTGAGGTGTTGAAAAGCGATCAAATGCAGTATTTTTTGTGGGATCAAATTGCTCCGACGAAGAAGGGTCAAATTAGAGCGACGAAGGGGGTTCATCTACAGCGTTTTTCCTAGACTGGCGCAGTGATTATTCAAGAACCGCAGTGATGATTTATAGCAAGGTTCATTTGCTGTCTGCTATTAAGGCTACTATCAATTGAACAATTATTTCTTTTTCTTCAGGCTTGCTTTGTGCCACAAGCAAAGCAATTGCTGTAAGTCCGTTGTCATTTATTTTTAACTCACCCGATGATTTGAAACGGTGTTTATTTTTTTCCAAAAACCAGATAAACAAAAATGCACCAATGCGTTTATTGCCATCGCTGAATGAATGGTTTTTTATCACGAAGTAAAGTAGATGCGCCGCTTGTTCCTCAATGCTTGGATACAAATATTGTCCGCCAAAAGTTTGCACAATGCTTCGCAACGAACTTTTAAAACTTTCATCTTTTTCATTGCCAAATAATTTTGTTGCTTCTTTTTTTGCAATGAGTTGTTTTCTCAATTCGGTAACTGCACTTATTGCTTCATCGTATTCAATTTCGTAAGTAATGTTTTTACTCAACCTGCCTGCTTGCAGATTATGCCTGTCGTATTGATTGAGCAATACAAAACTTTTGGTGTAATTGCCCAAAATTTCTAATAATCCTTTGGCTTCCTGCAATTGCAATGTTTCGGTTTTGCCTGATTGTTCAATGAGTTGAACCATTCTGCCTAATTCGTCCAGCCGCTTTTGGTTAATGGCATAACCTTTTGCCAAATAATCTTTCAGCCGTTGTGTAGCCCACTGGCGGAATTGGGTGCCTCTTTGAGACTTTACCCTGTATCCAACAGAAATGATTATGTCAAGGTTATAAAATACTACGGGTTTGTCTGAATTTGCAATGTGCATTTTTTGCACATTGCTTTTTTCTTCCAGTTCGCCTTCTTTAAAAATGTTGTTAATATGTTTGGTTATCACAGTTCTGTCACGCTGAAATAATTCTGTTATTTGGCTTTGAGTAAGCCAAACGGTTTCTCCCTCAAACTGAACTTCTATTGCAGTTTGTTCATCAGGTGTTTTATAAATCACTATTTCACTCATGTTTCAGTGTTGATTATCAGTTATTTCGTTTAACAGAGGGAAATTGATCTCCGTCTGTTATTTTATTTTCCCCATCACCGCCTCACTTATCATGGCCTCATAGTATTCCTTTAGCAGTTCTATTTCTATTTCGGCTTTGGCTGCGTCAATGGTAGTATTTTCGGTTTTGATGTGTGCTACAATTTGTTCTTGTTCTTCAATTGGTGGAAATGGCATTATAGTATACGCCGGTAATACTGACCCCCACGCGCCGCTGCAAATTGACCATTAAGGTGAAGAGGTATTTTTGAGTTGAAGAGCGGGGAAGAACCATAATTCAAATTTATACTTTTTGCTCCTCTGTTTTGCGTTTTCTTCTTATAGAATCATCAAGAAGAAATAGGGGAGGAAAAATTTGGTTCATTTTGAATATCTCCGTTTAATTTTATTATTTTTGTTATGCTTATTGGTTACCACAGCGAAATGAGTTTAAGTCCCCATCTTTTCTCACTGGGTAGCTAACTGGTAACCCAATCGGCAAAACAAGTACAAATCACTAGTAAAATATACGTGTGGGTCTTGAGGTTCATTTTCCTCTCTCTCCGCCCGATTCAATTTCACATTGTTTCAATACCTTCGAAACCGTTGTTCTGCAACGGTTTCTTTGTTTTATAGAACCACCTTGACTACCTTATGCAAAGACAGTTGGTCTGACGCAGTTCCGATCCAAACATCGTACAGTCCAGCCTCCAGCAGGGGCTTGCCAGCTTCATCGAAATACGAAAAATCCTTGGCGCCCATCGTGAAAGTAACGGGTTGTTTTGTTGCTGAGAGATTGTTCGTTGTGAATTTGTTCGCGGCAACAGCCCACGCAATCTTCTGGAAGCCTTTCAACTCCTTTAACGGTCTGGTGAATGTTGCGCTGCGCTGATGCGTATAAAGCTGAATTGTTTCCGAATGGGCCATCCCAGAAATATTTTCAGCGGAAATAACAAACTGCACCTGGGCATTCGCTTGGGTTGCATCTAAGGTTAGTGTATCGTTGTTTTGACTGCCATCGCCCCAGCTCAACCCCGTGGTTCCGTAGCTCAATCCATGTCCGAAAGCAAATAATGGAGAATTAGAGATGTCCAAATACTTCGAGGTATACTTTTGCTTTTCGTCGTAAGGACGGCCCGTGTTTTTTGCATTATAATAGATAGGAACTTGTCCAACCGACCGCGGAAACGTCATCGTCAATTTTCCACTGGGCGATGTTTCACCAAACAGCACGTCGCGCACAGCCATGCCCGCTTGGGTACCGGGGAACCATGTCAACAAGATAGATGTAGCCAAACCCACTTCCTCACTCAAATCCAAGGGGCGACCGGTCATGACCAACAGCACGATGGGTTTGCCGGTGGCGGCCAGCGCGCGCAACAGGGCTTTCTGATTTTCGGGCAGTTTGATGTTGCTTCTGCTGGCAGCTTCACCGCTCATGCCGAAGGTTTCACCGAGGTATACCACCGCCACATCGGATTTTTGTGCCAGCGCCACGGCTTCTTGAATTAAGGTTTCGGGCGATTTTTCTGATTTTTCAATCATTCCACCGTGTTCATTCAATCGAGCGATTAAAGCAGGTTCTTCTAGCATGTTGCATCCTATAGCATATTGATTATCGTTTTCGCCAGCCAAATTTCGGTTGTCGATGCTTATTTTGGGTAGATCATCGAGCTGACGTACATCGCTCTGTATGGGTTGACCGTCCCATTTTTCGCCCTTGTGTAAAGCTTCCCACAAGCTGATGGCTTTTTGATGATCGCCCGCGCCGCTCCAGTTGCCGATGAGGTTGCGTTTGTCTTTGATGAAAGGGCCAATCCATGCGATTTTCGCGCCTTGGTTCAAGGGCAAAAGTTTTGCGGATCCTTTAGTTTCGAAAGCCGCGCCATCAGACGGTTTGGTGAGTGCTCCTTGGCCGTTCTGAAGCAACACGAACGACTCCACTGCCGCTTGATACGCGACATCACGGTGTGCGTTGGATAGGTGATATTGCGCTGGGCCTTTGTCGTTGAGATTGCGATATGGGTCTTGGAACAAACCCAAGCGATATTTCGTTTCCAAAATTCTTCGACAGGCCAAATCTACGGTGGATTCGCTCACCTGTCCGCTCTTCACTAATTCGGGCAGTTTGTTGAGGAACAATTCAGAGACCATGTCCATGTCGGATCCGGCGTACAGAGACCTAGCAGCCACCGTAGCTTCATCGCCCATGCCGTGATTGATGAGTTCAGCGATGCCTGTATAATCCGTGCTCACCATTCCGTTAAAGCCCCACTCTTTGCGCAACACATCGGTCAAAAGCCAGCGATTGCAGGTGGCGGGGGTGCCGTTGATGTCGTTGAACGATGCCATCGCTGAGCCCACGCCGGCGTCTATGCAAGCCTTATACGGCGGAAAATAGTCGTTGTACATTTTGTAGGTGCTCATGTCCACGGTGTTGTAATCGCGACCGGCTTCGGCGGCGCCATACAATCCGAAATGTTTCACACAGGCTAAGATGTTATTGGGCTGATTGAGTTGGAATTGTTGTTGTCCTTGGTAGCCTTTTACCATGGCTGCACCCACGGCTGAACCCAAATAGGGGTCTTCACCGGCGCCTTCGCTCACCCGTCCCCAACGCGGATCCCGGGCGATGTCTACCATCGGCGAAAAAGTCCAATTTAGTCCGTCTGCGGTGGCTTCCACAGCGGCTACTTTGGCGGTTTGTTCCACCAAATTCATGTTCCAGGTACAGCTCAATCCCAAGGGAATGGGGAATATGGTGCGATGTCCGTGTATCACATCAAACCCAAACAACAGCGGTATGCCTAGGCGGGTTTCTTTGATGGCTTTTTGCTGCAGTTTGCGCACGGCTACTGGTGTGAAGGTGTTGAATACACCACCAACCATGCCTTTTTGGATTTTGCCTTCCACGTCTTTCGACAGCACCGGTCCGGTTATATCAAAACCCACCGTGGGTAGGTTCAACTGCCCGATTTTTTCCTCCAAGGTCATTTTGGCCATGAGGTCCGACACGTACTTATGCATACCGATGGTATCTGGAAAGTTCAACCGATTGACGGTCTGAGACGAGGCTGTATTGGCGGTGCTGGCGGTTTTTGCAGGTTTGGTTTTGGTAGACTGCGCTACCGCGAAGGAGGCTGCGCTGAGGGCGATTAGGGATGTGATTATGCGTGACATGTACTGTGTAGCTGAGGGGTTAAGGTTTGATATGGGGCGATGTAAAATCTAGGGTTTTGAGTCCATGTTGGATCTCGGGAATGCTCATAAATAGGTTCCAAAGCAGTCCAGAGCGATAGTTTTCGATCATGACAACGATCGGACCTTCGTCGATGGCGAGGTAGCTGTTGGAGACCCAGTTTTCTTTGGCGCAGAAGGCGTCGCGGAAGCCGTAGGGTCCCCAAATTGGATTTTCATTTGGCTGAGTATTAACGTATCGGTTGGCGCTGCCGCTGACATTGTTCAGGGAGGATACACGGGTTGTGTCACCAGGGGGGAAGAGCGATCGCATCGAATCCACATCAAAGAAATTTCGCAGGGCAGAGAGGCTTTGTTCAGGTAAATAGGGCATGGCGGACAGGGCTGCGGTGGGAGAAATAACCCCTAAATCTTCGGTTGGCGAATGCGCTGCATAGCCCAAATGGTTGTCCGAGGCGGTTAATCCCCAGCATCCAGGGCCGTATCCTTTGAATTTTAGAGTATTTTCTTGACAGTGTTTGTAATTGATGAGGGTATGGGCCACATTTTGCTCGAAATAATTGGCGTATCGGTCTTTGAGTCCGATGGGATTCAAACCCAAAAAGCTATAGTGTGAGAAGAAGAGCGGTCCACCGTAATCGAAGCCCAGCGGGAGGGTGACATCGAGGTAGGTTTTGCCATTTTTGAAGTGGTTGCCGGCGGTCCATCCTTTGTGATAGACTTTGGGGGAGATGGCGAAGCGGGGGTGGGATGCAGCCATGACGTAGGCGATGAGGCATTCATTCCAACCTTGAATTTTGTGCTTCATGCTCCAGCCGTTGTTGGGACTCCAATGCCAATAGAGGGTGTTTTGGTTTTGGGTATACCAGTTCCATTCGCAGTCACTCCAGAGCCACGTAATGCGATTGCGGAGTTCTGTTTCTTGGGCTGATGTTTGATTGAAATAAGCCCGTGCGCAGAGTAATCCTTGGAAGAGGTAGGCTGATTCTACTAAATCCCCGCCATCGTCTTTACGGGAAAAGGGAATAGTATTTCCGGTTTCGCCGTTGAGCCAGTGTGGGAAGATGCCGTGGTAGTGGTCGGCTTTAGCTAAGAATTTCAAGGATTTGAGTAGGTGGGCGACCACTTCTTCGCGCTTTAGCCATCCGCGTTCTACACCCACGATGAGCGCCATAAAGCCCATGCCGGATCCGCCGGTAGTGACTACTTCGTTGCCATAATCGTAGGCGACGTTGCTGCGTTCCCGGGCCAATCCAGAGGTGGGGTGGGCAAATTGCCAGAAGTATTGAATGGTTTGTTTTTGGACAGAATCCATGAGGATGCTATCTTGGATGGGGTTGGGCGGTGTGGTTGAAAACGCTTGAATTTGGCAACAGCTTCCGAACAGCAAAAGGGCTGAGGCGATGGCCCGGAATAATTTGGGTGTAGTCCGCGCCAACGGTTGTTTGGGGGAACCTGGGTGGTTTATTTGTTTATAACGAGTTTGGGCCATGGTGAAATTACAGGTAGGGGGCCGTGAATTGGAGTTTTTTGAGTCCGGCTTTCACTTCAGTGTCTGATGTAAATGTCTTCCAAAGCAGTTGAGAGCGGTGGTTTTCGATCATCACCACAATCGGACCTTGGTCGATGGCCAAGAAGGACGTGGCGAACCAGCCCACATTGAGATTGAAGGCATCGGTGAAGCCTTGGGTTCTCCATATTTTATCGCCCAGTTTGTAATAGAAAAAGCGGGCGGCTTTCATGGATTCGGTGGGGGTATATGGCATGGAGCTGAGTGCCGCTGTGGGCGATATTACGCCGAGATCGTTGTTGGGAGAATGCGCGCTGTAACCCGAATTGTTGTCGGACGCGGTGAGTCCCCAACACTGATCAGAATAGCCATAATGCTGTCGCGGATTGGCTTTGCAGTAGGCGTGGTTAATTTTACTGTGGTTGGTGGTTTGGGTTTCGTAGTTGGCGTAGGCGTCGCTGAGTCCACGAGGGTCTAGCCCCAGGAAACTATAATGTGAGAAGAAGAGCGGGCCGCCGAGGTTTTCGCCCAGTGGCAATTGAAATCCATAGAAACTGCTGCCGTTTTTCATGCCGCCGTTGTTGGCCCATCCTTTTTGGTAGGTGGCCAGGTTGATGGGGTGGGTGGGACTGCTTGCTGCGAGTACGTAAGTGATGAGGCATTCGTTCCATCCGCGGATGGTCATGTTCATTTTCCAACCGAGCGATGGGCTCCAGTGCCAGTAGAGCGAACCGCTATTGCTTTTGGTGTACCAATCCCATTCTACGTTTTCCCAAATGGCAGTGATGTTGCTGCGAAGTTGGGTTTCATCGGTACTGGATTGATCGAAATAGGCCCTTGCGGTGAGTAGTCCTTGGATGAGGTAGGAGGTTTCTACGAGGTCGCCCCCGTTGTCATCGCTAGAGAAGGGGATGACTTTGCCGTTGTTTCCATCGAGCCAATGGGGGTAGGCGCCGTGGAAGGTTTGGGCGGTGTTTTGGAGGAAGTTGGTCGTTTTTTGGATGCGGGCGAGGCCTTGGGCGCGTGTGATGAATCCGCGGTTGATGCCGGCGATGATGGCCATAATGCCCATACCAGAGCCCCCAGAAGTAACGAGGTCGCCTGAGGTATTTCGTTCACGGGCGAGGCCGCTGTTGGGGTGGGCATAATTCCAGAAGTATTGGAAGGTATTGTATTGGATGCTATCGAGCAGGGCTTCGTCGGAGATGCGGGGAAATTTGTCGGTGGTATCCATCATTGTCCCCACAGAGATGCCCACATAGTAGGCAGGGTTTGTGCCCACTTTGGATTTGAGGGCTGTGTTGATGGCGACTACATATCCGGTGCCGGTTTTTAGGGTGGTTTTGGGGATGAGTTTTACCGCGCTATCGCCTTTGAAGAACTTGTAATTTAGGGCGATGGGGTCGTAGCCTTTTTCTTTCACAGCGATGTGCTCTTTGGCCGAGAGGGTATCGAGGGCGTTGGAGAAGTAGAGGGTAAAGGTTGAGTTGAGGGGGATGCCGTTGGATTTTCCGCTGGTGGGGGCATCGTTGATGTGAAACACGGTGAGCATGATGCCGTTGGGTTTGGCCGCTGGTGGTGGGGTTTCCTTCTCGCAGGAAGCCGTGAATATTGCCATAGATAATGCGAAAAGAAGGGGAGCGAAGCGACGGAAAAATACCATGATGTTTGAAGATTCTAAATTACGAAAACTCCCTTGTTTTATGGCATTCCGGGGCAAATTTTTTCCAAAAAAAAGCGGGCCCATTCAAGGAATGAATGGGCCCGCAAAGCAAAAGGGTTGAGGTATGATTATTTTCCGGCTTTTTCCAAGTCGTACAAGGCTTTTACATCGGCATCGGCCAATGCTTTGCTGTAGATACGGAATTCATCCAAGCCACCATCGTAGTTCTTCATCCAACTATCTGGAGCACCACCTGGCAAGTTTTGTTTGTAGCAGCCAAAAACGAATTTGGTGGCATTCTTGAACGCCAAGTTGCCCAATGGAGCGCCACCTTTGGTGGGGTCGTCTTGGTATTTGTCGGTTACGTTGGCAGGCAAATTGCGCTTGGCGCCATCCACGTAAACAGCCAACTTTGAGGTAGCTGCATCGTAAGAGCAAACCACATGGTGCCATTCATCGTTGCCAATTTTGATGCGGTTTTCACCACCCAATTCGGTCCATTGTTCCTTCCATGCAGTTGCGTTCCAACTATTCATAGTAAATTTGATGCGTATAGAATCACTGCCAGCGGCACCGTTCTCCTGTAAAATGAATAAGTTGCCGATCCAGTTAGAATCGTTCAACAATTGGAACCAAGATTCAGCACCATCGTTATGGGCAGAGGTTTTCACCCAAGAAGAGATGGTTACAGATTGCAAGCCACTGATGGCAGAGCTTACACCGGTATACAACACGTAGCCGTTGGTATTGCCTTTCCAGGCTTGGCCTTTGGCACCGGCGATGAAGCTAGTTCCAGATGATGTACCGCCAGTGATGTTGCCTTTGGTATCATCTACGTTGTTTTCGAATGAAAACTTGGCAACCAAGTTGGTAGAGGCCACTTCGTCAGAGGCTTTGTAGCCGCTGGCATTGTTGTCTTCGTCGTCGTTGTCTTCGTCGCAAGAGGTAAAGGTAAATGTGAGGGCAGAGGCTGCTAAAAGCACTGCCAATGGGAATAATTTCATTTTTTTCATTTTAATACAATATTAGGGTTTGTTTTTTTAATATCCGGGGTTTTGCGTCATTTTACCACCACTGAGGTCGATTTGTCGCTGAGGAATGGGATACAAATCATGTACCCCGTCAATGTAGTTTTTACCATGGGTTCTCATCACAGAACCGGCTCTACCTTGTCGGCGCAGATCAAACACGCGATCGTGTTCCATGGCAAACTCTACAAATCGTTCTTTGTAGATGGCCTCGCGAACTTCGGCCTGCGAGGTGGCGGTGGTATTGGGAAGGCCTGCACGGGTGCGCACTAAATTGAGTGATTTAATGGCGTCGGCGGTTTTGCCATTTTCGTTGGCGGCTTCGGCGTGAATCAATAGCACATCGGCATAGCGTAAAACGCGTAAATTCTTGTTGGCGAGCCAATCGTTGTTTCCCCAACTTTCCATGGTCTGGGATACATAGCTTTTGTAGTTGTAGTATGCATTGGGTGCTGCATTGTTGCAAACATATCCATCCCAAAGCACATCGCCCCGAGAGAAGAAAGTAGACGTTTTCCTTACATCGCCCGTTTCAAATGCCGCAATGAGCGTGGCTGTTGGCGTATTGAATCCCCACCCTAAACCCCCTGTTCCACGGGGTGCTTGAACCACGAAGTAGCCTTCGATGGCCTTGGCGGGTGCTGTGCTTTTGCAATTAATTTCCCAGATGGATTCGCTGCAAAATTCACCCACTTCGCGGAAGAGTTTGCTGTAATCGGCATACAATGAGTAGGTATTTGAAGCGATGATTTCGGCGCAGAGTGATTCTGCCTTGCCATAGCGTTTGCGGTACAGCGACGATTTTGCCAACAGGGCTTTTGCCGCACCGGATGTAACTCGTCCGGTTTGAGTAGATAGCTGTGACGCAGGCAGTGTTGCCGCGGCAAATTCTAGGTCGGCATCAATGAAATCGTAAATTTGGTCCGCAGTAGCCCTATAATTGAGTGCTTCGATTTCTGCTGCGGTCTTTGGCACTTTGGGGATTAGTGGTACCCCGCCGAAACTTCTTACGAGGTTCCAGTAGAAATAGGCTCGCAAAAGGCGAGATTCACCAATGAGTTGATCTCTTTGGGCGGCACCAATGTCGATCGTTGGTAGTAAATCAATGGCTTTGTTTGCCCTGGCGATACCTTCGAAATTGGATTCCCACACTTCGCCAAAGCTGATGGCGGTGGGCGACCAACTGAGGTTGTCCATTTGGTCTTTGTCTGATCCAGTATCACCCGGATCGCTGCCTTTTTCCCCTTCATCTGAGGCGATGGATGTAATGCCTATCCACGAAAATCCGTGTTGCTGCCAATCGTACAGTTTGGAGTAGATGGCGGTAACCAATTCTTGTGCCGCGTTGGTATTGGAATTAAAGTAGTCGTCTGGGGTTTGTACCCTGGGGGTTTCATTGAGGAAGTCTTTCCTGCATCCCATCATGGTCATGCTGAGGGTGCAGATGGCCATTGCGCCCAAGGTGAAGGTTTTCGCCGTGCTGAAATGTTTTTTCATACTTTGTGATTGCTTGGGTTAGAATTGGATAGACAAACCGGTGAGGAAGGTGGATGATGTTGGATAAATATCGAGTTCAATTCCTGCATCGGCAGGGTTACCGGGCAGTTCTGCGCTGAATCCGCTGAATTTTTTCCAAGTGAATGCGTTCTGTGCGGTGACAAAGAACCTATAGCCTTGTACTTTGGATTTTTTGGCGATTTTGGCAGGTAGGTTGTACCCTATAGTTAGGTTGTTGAGTCGCACGAAGCTTCCGCTTTCCACGAAATAATCTGTAGGTTTGGGCACGCCGTTGAAGGCGCGGGGTGCGGTGTTGGTTCCGTTAGTGGGGGTCCAACGGGCATCGGCCACGGCTTTTTCGATGTTGTAATTGCCTCCGTATCTCACGGTTTTCTTGCCATTGAAGACTTTGTTTCCAAAGTTCCCCAACAGGTCGATATTTAGATCCCAATTGGAATATTTGAAACTGCCGTTCATTCCCATGAAGCACTTGGGTTGGTAAGATCCTAAGTAAATCCTGTCTAAATCATTGATTTTGCCATCTTTGTTTTGGTCGATGACTTTGAAATCGCCGGGTTGAGTTCCCAAGAAATGCGGCACTGCGTCTACTTCTGCTTGGGTTTGGAAAACGCCTTGGGTTTCGTATACCCAGAAACTTCCGATGGCTTGTCCGGTGGCCACGCGTGTTGCAAATTCTCCGTTTCGCAAGCTGCCAAAATTTGTGGGCAAACCATTGCCGAGTCCCAATACTTCGTTGTGGTTGAAGGTGGCATTCACACCCAAGCTGTAATTGAATTTGCCTTTGCTGTTCTTGTTGTATCGAAGCGAAACTTCAAGACCTCGGTTCAGGATATCGGCGGCATTGGTGAGCATGGAGTTGTTGTTGTCGCCCAATCCACCGGGCAGTGGGATGTTGAACAATGCGCCAATGGTTTTTTTGTTGTAAATATCAATTACGCCTGCAATGTGTCCGTTCATCGCCTCGAAATCAATACCCAAATCGATCTCTTCGGTGGTTTCCCATTTGAGGTTGGGGTCTTTGATTTCGGCGATAGTAGATCCAAAAACCACTTGATCGCCAAAAACTGCGCTGAGGCCTGTGCTCAACAACGTTACAAATTCGGAAGGATTGATGCGGTCATTGCCCACTCTGCCCCAACTGCCCCTGACTTTGAGAGAGGTGATGGTGCGAAAATTCTTCATAAAGTTCTCGTTGCTCACCATCCATCCCAAACCCACTGATGGGAAATTGCCCCAGCGATTTTGGATCGGGAATTTGGATGATCCGTCCCTTCTAAAAGAAGCATTAAGCATGTATTTGCTTTGGTAGTTGTAGCTCACACGTCCCAAGTATGATTCTCTTCGGCCGTAGTCGGCGATGGGTCTTTGGTAATTGATGATGCCTTGGATGGGGTCTCTGCCCGTATTTAGGTATCGGTATTGTTTGCCTGAGGGCACGCCGTCTAATCGGAAAGATTGCTCAAAACCGTCATATCGCTCTGCAGTGTGACCCGCCAAAATTTGCATACCGTCTCCTTTTTTGAGGGTGGGTGAATAAGTGAGGGTATTGTCCCAGATCCATCGGTATCGCTCCGTTTCGCTCTGTGTGAGAGTGGTGGTATCGTATTTTTGGGTGGGAGAAACGCGAAATCTCTGTTGGTAGTTGGCGCCCCTACTGTTCTCGTAATCAAGCCCGTAAGAACTTCTAAATTTCAGGTTTTTCTTTAGGTGGATGTCTGTGAAGAAGTTGCCCATGAAGCGATTGCCCCAAGTTTTATCATCGGTATATTCGAGTTTTGCCAGGGGGTTTCCCACATCGCTCAGTGTGGTAAAGCCGTAGGTTCCATCTTCATTTTTAGCGTTATATATGGGTGCGGCATTATAGGCGTCTGTGAATAAGCTGAAAGGTTTGTTGTTTGAGTTCCAGCGTGAGAGGGAGATGTTGTTTCCGAATTTCAACCGATTGGAGATTCTGTATTCGTTGTTGGAGCGGATTGATACACGTTCGTAGTTATTGTCTTTCAGGATTCCATTTTCATTGAAATAGTTCACCGAGAACAGGTATGAGGTAGATTCTGAGCCGCCGCTCATGCTCAGGTTGTGGTTGTTCATGTTGCCAGGGCGGGTGAGGGTTTCGAACCAATCGGTTTCGCCGTTGATATCAGATTTCAAAATGGCATTGGTGCCGGCGGCTTCGTTGGAGTAATTGGAGAAAGTTCCAGGGCGGGCCATGGCGATTTTGTTGGCCATCATTTTAACGCCTGCGTAACCGTCGTAGGAGAGTTTTGGTTTGCCGGATCCGCCGCGTTTGGTGGTGATGAGGATCACACCGTTGGCTGCACGCACACCGTAAATGGCCGTGGAGGAAGCGTCTTTGAGCACATCAATGGACAAGATGTCTGCCGTATTGATGTTTCGAATGTCGTCTGTGATTACTCCATCCACAACGTAAAGGGGCTCTGCGCCACCGATTACCGAGCCGGTTCCACGAATTCTCACGTTGGGTGAAGAACCGGGTGCGCCCGAGTTGGTGATTTGTACACCGGCCATTTTGGATTGAAGTGCTTGGGTGGCTGTTAGAACGGGTTGTGCAGCGAGTTCACTGCCTTTTATTGACGACATCGCACCGGTAAGGTCTTTCTTTTTTGCTGTGGCATAGCCTATGACCACCACTTCGTCCATCGGTTTTTCGATGGAATCTGATGAGTTAGTATTCACGCTGGGGTTGTTTTGGGATTGCGCTGCGAGGGTAAATGTTGCAAAGAATCCAAACAAAAGGGATGATTTTTTCATAAGGTTGTATTTGTTGCTGGACAAAGAGTTGTTGTGCTGCCCGCAACTTAGGTAATTGTATGTTAAACAACAACTATTTTAATAAGGATTCAAGGAACCCCATTAATACACCACCACCTTCATGGTGGCTTTGGCATCGCCCTGAGTAATTACCACCGTATATATGCCCTTAGCCCAGTCTGAGGTACTGAAGTCGGCCTGGTTGCCCTGAATCGACACCCGCTTATCCACCACCTTGCCCAACATATCCATCACAACCACACTCGCATTGTTAAGGTTCTCACCCACCAAACTGAACTGCCCTCTCGTAGGATTCGGATAGATCTGGAACTGACTCGATTTGCCAAACTCTTTGACAGCCACACCACCAACAAGGGTTTGCAGTACCGCCGTATCTATACATTTGTTGGCATTCGTGGCTATCACACTCACGCTCCCAAGACCGTCTCCCGCCCACTGAATGCCTACAGCATTTGTACCCTGGCCTGATACGATGCTCCCATTACTTACCAACCATGAATAACTCTCACCTGACTTCTGAGTTACTGAATAATTATACGTTGTATTTGGTGCTATTGTTTTTTTAGGACCAAATATTGTATCGATTTTAGGTAAGTCGTTCACCACAATTTCAATAAGCAATGTATCCACGCAACCGATTGCGTTGATGCCGGTCAATTTGTAAATATTCTTACCGCTGCTTGAATAAATATCGAATGGTACTCCATTTTTTATTCCCACAGGATGGCGGCCGTCATCATACCAAAAATAAGTTTTGGCACCAGTACCTGTTAAGGTAATTATTGCACCCTGACACACCACTGTATCACTGGCCTTTATTTTCAGCGTTCTAGCGGGGCCAAGAAGTTCCACTTTGATTGAATCTTTACAGCCAATGGCGTCTGTGCCCACCACTTTATAGGTACCCGCACTTAAATCTTTGGCAGTGGCAGTGGTTTGTTTCTTTATATCATTCCACTGATACTTATAAGGCCATGACCCACCAGAAATATCCGTTACAATGCTGCCATCCAATCCCCCATAGCATTTTACACTGTCTTTTCTTGAAACTGTCAGCAACATTTCACTAGGGCTGCCGATGTTCTGATTGAGCGTATCTGTACAGCCATAAAAATCCTTCACCACGAGCATATAATTGCCTCGAGGGATGCCTTCAAGTTTGGTCGTGGTACTTTGTTTTGAATCGTTCCATTGATACGTATATGGCTTAAATCCATCATAGCTCGTTGTATAAATTCGACCTTTTGAATCCCTGTAGCAATTCAGGTTAAACACGCTGTCCACACTGGTCCATAATGGGCCCGGATTTAAAAAATAGATTGTATCATAGGCATAGCATCCCAGCGAATCCTTCACCCGAACCCTATATTGATCTGTTTTCTTTAAATAAATCACGCTATCCTTTCTGATACTGTCTTTTTGACTATTTCCCCAACGCACTTCTCGCCATGGTTTGCCGATACTCAAGCGCAGACTATCTTTTATACAAGCAGTGAATAGTAAAGTATCCTTTTTGAAATTGAACTTTGTATTTGTAATCCTTAATGTAGTTGAGTCTTTACAAGTCATTAGGCCGTTGCTTACCGTGACTTTTACTTTTGAAACCCCCAGTGTATTTACAAGTGTGGTTTTACCCGTGTCATTGGTAGACCAGGTATATTTTAACGGATATTTGGCATTTGAGGCACTCGTGCCTGTTTCATTGGCCCGCATGACCACCGATTTACCACTACATTCAAGTGTGTCTTTGGGTGATATTTTACCATTGATGATTGAAACAAAAATGGTATCCAAGGCCTTATCTCCGGCGCTATTGGACCCCTCTAAAATATATGAACCGGTCGATATTACTGTAATTGTTGCAGTGGTGGCTCCCGTACTCCATTTGTACTTGCTAAAGTTTATTGACGACGATAATTTTTTATCGTTTACACCGCAGGATTTGATATCGCTACCCAAAAAATTCTTAGGAATGTAGGTAATCAAATCTAATACGCCACTTCCACCAACACCAAGCACTTTAACAGGGATCGATTTGTTGGTAGTAGTATTATCCCCCAATTGACCAACGCCGTTATCACCCCAAGCGTAAACCGTGCCATCGTCAGCCATAACGGCGATAGAAGTTTCTCCTGAAGAAACGGCAACAATGGGGTTATTCTTATTATCACTCAAATACCTTGTACCATTATAATCTCCTTTTAACACTTTCACTGGCGTTGATTGACTAGTTTTAGTACTATCGCCCAATTGACCATAGCCATTATATCCCCAAGTATATAATGTTCCGTTCACGGCCATGGCGCTACTGTGATATGTCCCTCCGGATACAGAAATAATGGGATTGTTGGTATTATCGCCCAAAGAGGTTGAGCCACTGTAGTCACCTTTTAATACTATCTCTGGAGTTGATTTATCGGTTGTCGTATTATCGCCTAATTGACCATAGGGATTCCAACCCCAAGTATATACGGTACCATTTGCAGCCAAGGCCATACTGTGATATTTCCCTACCGAAACACCAATGATTGGATTATTGCTATTGTCGCCCAAATAGGAAGTGCCGCTATAAACACCATTTAATACTTGCAGTGGAATTTTTCCATCATTGGTTGTGCCATCGCCTAAATTACCCCAACCGTTATAACCCCAAGTATAGACAGATCCATCCGCAGCCAGGGCTATGTTGTGGTAAACATTTGCACAAACAGCGACGATGGGATTATTCTTATTATCACCCAAATAAGTGGTGCCATTATAAGCTCCTGTAAGCGGTTGAATTGGAGTTGATTTATCGATATAAGTATTATCGCCCAACTCATAGTAGCCATTATAGCCCCATGTGAATACTGTTCCATCGGCAGCTACGGCCATGTTATGGAATACACTTCCGAAAATAGTGATAATGGGATTGTTCTTATTATCGCCTAAATAAGTAGTACCGCTGTAAGCGCCTTTTAATACTTGCACTGGGGTTAATGTGGCAGTTTTGGTATTATCGCCCAGTTGACCGTAGGTGTTGTCACCCCAGGTGAAAACAGATCCATCCGCAGCCAAGGCCATGTTTGAATTTGCGCCTGAAGAAACCGCAATGATTGGATTATTCTTGTTGTCACCCAAGTACTTTGTACCACTGTAAGCACCTTTCAATACTTGCACTGGAGTTTTTCTATTCGTTTTAGTACTATCGCCCAATTGACCGTAGGTGTTACTACCGCACGAATACACCAATCCATTATCGCCTACATAAAGAGATTGATTTCCATGGGACGCTTTTGAAAAATTACTACCTGTTACAAATACCCTATCTTTTCCATAGGTTGTGCCATCTTTATTCACTGCTTTTACCCGATAATGATATACAACGCCTGGTATAAGACCTGAAATGTTGATTGATTTAAATAGTGTAACGCTACCAGAAGAGGTACCAGTTATACTAACCGAATTACCATAAGATGTAGTTGTTCCAAACTCAAAACTAATGGTAGTACTCAAACTTTTGGGATTTACTCTGGCGTTCAGCTTCGCTTCAAAATATGTTACCCTTGTTGCTGAAACTGAAAAAGCCTCTGGCGCTGAGGCATTTAGTTGGGAAAATCCTATTAAGGATATGATGGCAATACACAAATGCGAATATTTATTTACTAAGAATTGAGAATTATTCATGAGATTAATTATTTTTATTCCAAATCAAACAATAAATAACCAAATAAAAAACTTTAATCCCAATTCATGCAATTAATTCCATAAATATATAAGATGCCCTTGAAAATCAACAATTTGTGAGTATGAGTAAACCACTTTTGTTAGCTAACTGGTAACCCCTTTTAAAAAATCAATAAAGGGTTACGGGTGTTGGTTGGAACAATCGGACAAATTGACCCTTCAAAATCAGACTGAAATTGATACCGAAAACAGGGGATAACCGAGGAGTTAAAATCGATTAAATTCAGTATTTTTGAAGGGTCAATTTGTGCTGGTTTAGGGTGGTCAGTTTTACCGGTATTTCCACGCAGAGGGCTCACATAACTAATTAAAACATGGTAAAGACATTTTTGAAGGCACGGTGGGAAAACCTAATCATGGCAAACTACAACATTGATGCGGAGATACTTATGCCTTTCCTGCCTCAGGGGGTGGAGTTAGATCTATACGATGGAAAAGCCTACGTGAGTCTTGTGGGATTTATTTTTAAGCGCTGCAGAATATTTAACATTCCCATTCCGCTGATGGGAACCTTTGAAGAGATAAATTTACGATTTTACGTTAGGCGAAAGGTTGGCGATACCTATCGAAGAGGCGTAGTTTTTATCAACGAAACGGTACCTTACAAACCCGTAGCTTGGTTGGCGAATCAATTATACAAAGAACATTACATCGCAATCCCCACGAAGCATCACATAGTTTTGGATAATTCAATTAAGTCCATCCAATACGAATGGAAAGTTGGGACAAGCTGGAATCATATAAAAGTGAATGCGACGATGGATTCGCGTGAAATGGATCGAGGCAGCCTCGAAGAATTCATTTTTGAACATTATTACGGCTATACCAAAATCTCAGATAATGTCTCTCAAGAGTATAAAATTAATCACCCCAGATGGATGGTGAACGATGTAACTGAGAAATCTGTAGAATGCAATTTTTCCATAATGTATGGAATTCCATTCAGTCATTTAAGCAATAAAAAACCAGACTCTGTCATTATTGCAGAAGGTTCGGACATTAGTGTTGATTGGAAGCGACAGCCATTTTGATTTCAAAAAGAACATTACACGACCCAATGATATCCAAGCCAAGTTGTAGTATTTGCCAAAGCGAAAATCATAGTTTCTACATTGAAACTGCAGCGATGATGCACGTTGAAAAATTAGAAATCTACACATTTAATCGTTGCCACCACTGTGAATCTGTATTTCTAACAAATCCAGTCTCCGAAAATCAATTAGACCCTTATTATACCGATGCCTATTTGCCATACAGGGGAGAAAAAGCTTGGGGTAAATATGCCATTTTTGTGGTTTGGGATGATCAAAAATTAAATAAACGCAGGGTTAAATTGGCGTTGGAACATCTGCATAAGCAAGCCGAAATGACTGTGCTGGATATTGGCTGTGGAAAGCCTGATTTTTTGGCGCAATTGGCAAAAAGCGAAAATATTAGTACAATAGGTGTTGATTTTAACTCTGCACATTGGGAAGACCCTAAATACAAAAATCTCACTCTCCTTCGAGGTGATTGGCGTAACATTGAACTAAATACGCAGTTTGATCTCGTTACGGCTTGGCACTATTTTGAGCATGATTATGATATTCATCAAACCATTGAAAAATGTCGTCAACTTTTGAAACCCAATGGAGTGCTTCTGATTGAGGTTCCGATGTACCAGGGGATAATCCAAAAATTACAAGGAAGATTTTGGCAGGGTTGGCATTCGCCACGACATATTAGTTTGTTTAGTTTCAAAAGTTGGAGGATGATTTTCCCGGAAAACGATTGGGAAATCGTGAAGCATAACAAATACGGCACTATGTCGGCCTTTACGCTCTGGTGGTTGGGTAATCAAGAAAAGAAAAATATTGATTGGAGTGGGTCGATGGAGAGTCACTTTTGGAATTTGGTCTTTTGGAAGGTTTTACTCATGCCGTTATTTGCTTTAGAGCGAATAATTCCATTGGGTATCCAAACCATTGTAATTAGAAAAAAATAGTAGCCATGATAGAACAAATTACAACCGTTACCATTTTTAAATTGAAGTCGATTTCATCCAATTTTTGGGCTTTCAAGCAGGTTCCACTCGCTGTTTTTAGATTGAAACAAGTTCCGGGCTTAACATTTTTCAAGTCGATGGGTTCTGGGGGAGGAAAAGGTTTTGATTTTATGCCCAGTTTCAGCACCTACGCGTGGTTGCTCGTTTGGGAGTCTCAAAAGCATGCCGATAACTTCTATGCAACGAATCCGTATTTTCTAAAATACCAGAAAAAGTGCCTATCGTTACAAACCTTATTTCTAAAGAACATTGTCTCGCATGGCAAATGGTCGGGGATTAGCCCATTTCATCAGGGTGCAATTATGGACGATACAAGTAAAATAGTTGTCCTTACCCGGGCTCGAATCAAATGGAATAGATTGTGGCAATTTTGGACGAAAGTAGGGCGGACGGCCAACGAGTTGTATAAATTCGACGAGCTAGAATATGCAATTGGTATTGGCGAATTGCCTTTCATTCAGCAAGCCACAATTAGCGTTTGGAAGAATTATGAGGCCATGAAACGCTACGCATATTTGGATGATACGCATAAAAACGTAATCAAACTGACCCAAAAATATAAATGGTACAGCGAAGAACTGTTTGCTCGGTTTGTCCTTGTTTCAACGGAAAATCAAACGTATAGCCACCTGCCTGCACAAAATAGCATTATTTAAGTATTGATAATTCAACAAAAATTCGTCTAAAATACGGTCATGGACAACGTAATTTGAGCCATAAGTGTAACTTTGTACAGTTAAATACATCCATAGCAGATTCCACAAAAGGTAATTACTTAGAGGATCTAATTATGGAGTTCAAATCTAAAAAACATGAAAAAAATCACACCCATCGAAATTTTAATCTTACTTTCTGTAGTAATATGTATTTTCTACAGTGAATATTTGTTCGTTTATCAAAACGATTATATGAAAGCCGTATTTATAGGATTGTGGCCACCTACAATGTTGGGATTATTAAATTTTATTAATAGCAAAAAATAAATAGATATGGATATCATTGTCTTAACAATAATAATTTCATTGTTGTTCTTAGTTTTCGCCTTTGGTCCAATTTTTTTTCAAGAGTTTAATGTTGCGAAAAAAAAATCCCCTGAAATCAATTTTAATCAATTCATGAAGAAATATTTCCTGGAAGGGAAAGACGTTTCGAAGATGGAAGCAAAAGATGCAAAAGTTTTGTACCAAAAGATTTCATCAACTATCGCTGATATGGAGAGTAATGGTGTTTATTTCCCTGATGAGGTGAAGAAAGAGCTCGAAAAAATACAAAAAGAGGGTTAATAGGAATACTCAAACTTAAACTGACCCCTCACACAAGGGGAAGTCAAATATGCTTAACTGATGTGTCAAACAGCACCCAAATAAATGATTTTTTTGGGTTCAAATTGAAGCGAAGACACTACTTTACATCTAGCTTTAATGAATTAAAAAATCACATTTGGAAACACTTCGCTAACACAGTACTTTTGAATGGTATACAATATTTATATATCAGAATGACTGTTAAGCTTTCCAAAATCGCTGTTGCAATACTTTTCGTATCATCGTTGATCCCTTCCCGGATTTTTGCCCAGCAACCGGGCGATACCATACGGGTGAAGACATTTCATTATGCCTCAAATACGCGGGACACGATGGCCTATTTTCCCAAGGGCAATCTCACGTTTGAAAAGATCATCTTACGATACAACATGCGTTGTAAAAATGGGTTGATGTCTGATGGGAGCAATCGAAACAAAGGCTGTGGCGAATGGGATTATTCTTGTAATACGTTTTTGGTGGATTCCAGTAAAATTGAAACCTTGGCCCAGACAGCGCCCAAATATGTGATATCAAACTTTGCGGGGACCACATTCAATTATACCAACAAACCAATTTGCGATTACTACGATTATAACCTCAAAAAAGTAACGGTCAATTCTGTTTCAAACGAGACCAAATACTCCGTAGGCAAAGGGAATTTGAGTATTTATAAAGCCTTAAATACCGCTAAGCAATCGGGTAAAACACAGGTTTTATACCGAGCCGAAGAATTGTTAGCTGCTGGCTTTTCTGCCGGCGATATTCAAGGTTTTATTCTCAAAGCCCTCAGTGCAGGGGATGCCAATTTTCTTAAAATACAAATGCAGCACACTGCATTAAACAAGTTGGATGCCAATGCTCCGGTGTTAATAGCCTTTACCGAGACCTATCTCAATTCTTTCAATTTTGTTACCGGTGAAAATAAAATCGTATTTCATACCCCGTTCACTTGGGATGGGAAAAGCAACGTGCTGATCGAATTCTCATTCACCAACTCAATGGGTTCTAATCCTGTTGTTTTGGAAGGATATGCCGATACTACCAATTGCTTGCTCGCGGCCAATAATAATTACGCGGTTGATTTTTCTTCTAACGGCCATATCGTAATTGAAGCATCAAAATTATCATCTATCAAAAATGAAATTTCCATCGCATTCTGGTCATTGGGTGATAACAAGGCTTTGCCAACCAATACCTCTGTGATATACGGATGGGCTGCCGATCCAAATCAACGTCAGTTGAACATCCACTTCCCATGGTCTGATGCCAACATATATTTTGATTGCGGATTTGCATCGGGTGGGTTTGATCGAATCAATAAAGCGGCAACGGCCTCCGAATACAAAGGGAAATGGAATCATTGGGTATTTACCAAAAATGCAACCACCGGCAATATGTCGGTCTATGTCAATGGAACCCTCTGGCTATCTGGCACTGCCAAAACCAAAGCCCTTTCAATCATGAATATGATTTTAGGGAAAGATCAGAACTTGCAAAACAACTACAAAGGAAAAATCAATGAATTGAGCCTATGGAACAAAGCGCTGACGGCGTCTGAGGTGAAAGACTGGATGAACCGTTCCATCGATAACACCCATCCCCAATATGCGAGTTTGGTGGCGTATTACCCGATGAATGAAGGCAAAGGGAAATCTTTTTACGATGATGCTTTAGGCAAAGTATCGAACGGTGTCAATACGCAATGGACCTACGATCGCGGTGATGCGTTGAGTAGGATGTTTCAAGCCTATCTCGAAAAGCCCAATATCACCTTGCTTTCAGGTACTTATAACAAAACGGTGAGCAACATTTTGCAGCGAGATTCGATTGTAAGAAACCCCGATGGCATCGATCGTTATATGGTTGTTGACAATTCTAAATCTAAAATTGTGACGCATGATTTGTTGAAAATCGATTCGAGTTTTTCTTTGTTTGAAGCGCGGAAATCGTGGGTTTATAATGGCGATAATGGGGCTTTGACAGACTCTGTTTATAATAAGACTCAGGGGACGATTGATATTTCTAAGTTGAATTACTCCTTGCGATTCCCATGGTTTAATGAATTGGTATCGTTTGTTACTCCCTACGGAATCAATTTGGATTTGGGGATGACGGGTAAAAGTTGGTACCTCGATATGACGGATTATGCGCCGTTGCTTAAGGACAATAAGCGACTTGTT
>Ga0209550_10001361_pt1 | contig 23425 bp, 12 predicted proteins | sample LauGreSuBDMM15SN_2_FD_187567 | JGI IMG/M metagenome (GOLD analysis project Ga0209550, IMG submission 187567) | Freshwater lake microbial communities from Lake Michigan, USA - Su13.BD.MM15.SN (SPAdes) (version 5) | ecosystem: Environmental > Aquatic > Freshwater > Lake | place: Lake Michigan... | reverse complement strand
ATAGCCTGGGTCGGTCATGTCGGCATGGATGAATCTCCACTGAGGGTGCCCGGGTCGAAGCGTCTTCTCGTGCCTCTCGATGAGGGAGCCGACAATGTCAGTCCCAGTGTAGTTGAGAGGTGGCGATGCCGGGCGCTTCGCCAAACCGTTCACTTCGCGCAGCTCATCGATCACCTCGAGTGTGGCGGGCATCCACTCCATCGCGCCGCATGCAGCGTCCAAGAAAGAGTCAATGCCGTGACTCATGACAAAGACTGCCAGCGCAGTGGAGAGGCGGCGAGTCGACATCTGCGAGGATCCCGGCCCGGAACCACCGCCAGATTTGCCCCAAACTTTGTCGGCATACACGCGGTCAAATCCTGAGCTTGGGCGCATGTGGCTTCAGGAGCGAGGAGCCCCTCGCACCACAATGCACTCCGACGGCGTCGCGGTCGCTCGAAAGAGGTTGCGACCGCGAGTGCCTCATGAACTTTCATACTCACAGGAAAGAAAACTGTCACACGTATGAGACGACGGACGCTCACAATGCGTCACCTCAAACATGCTCCCTGAACTTCAAAACAGTTTCAAAACATACGGAGGCGCGGGTCAGGCACGTGTGGAGTTTTTTGCACTCGTGCGTCGCATGCAGCGTCCTGTGGGGCACAATCTCGAGGCCGCGGTAGAGGAGGAGGAGGAGGAGGAGGTGGAGGAGGGATGGATGCCCAGGGAACGTACCGCGCCATCGCGGCTGCGGTTCTACTGCATCGCTGGCGCGCTCACAGGTGCCGCATCCCTCGCTCTCTTCCTCATCGTGCTGCGCGCATCTCTCGGCTCGAGCGGCAATGTGCCGGCACCACCGGCCGCAGCAGCGAACTCCTCGGCACCGCGAGGGCCACCCTTGCCGCACGACGCACCATCGCTGTGGCCGGCATCGCCACATTGGGCCCCTGCTCCGCCGCCACCGCTGCCCCTTGTCACTCGGTGCACGGACAGCCTCGTCGAGTACCACGCGTGGCTGACCGCGTGGTTCACGGGCGTGGCTCCACGCACAGCGATTGAAACGGTGGACGCGGCCATGAGCCTCGCACCCTCGGTCGTCCTCGTCGTTCCGACGGGCGAGGCGTACGGCCACGCAGAGATGCTGGAGATGCTGATGGCGCACTACGCGGAGGAGCCGCCGGGCAGCACGCACCGGCCCGACCTTGGCTCCATTGTGGTGCATCGAGCGGATGCGGATGAGGTGGAGCTCACCTTCAACGAGCTGCAGACCCAACCCCTGCCCGGCGACACGTGGCAGCGCTGCGTGCTCACGACGACTGCAATCTGCGAGGCCCAGCCGTCCGCGGGGTCGGGCGTCGCGTGGCGCAGCTTTGTGGAGCGAGCGGAGCTGCCGTGCAGCACAGGTCACGGCCGGGAAGGAGCGTAGTTGCGGCAGTGAGCTAGGGCGCGGAAATCAATCGACACTTCGCTACGCCCAGACCAACAACATGGCTAGCCCGGTCACTCCCCATCGCAGCATCTTCGGCCACTATCGCTCCAGCACCTCGTGCAGCACGTAGCACACGACCGCGCTGGGCCCTGGCCGCACTGGGCACTTGATCGCGCAGCGTGTTCCTCGCACATGAGCCGAGCGCCGCGGCGAGCGAGACGTGACTTGACTTGACTTGTATGTGTGTGTCCGGCTTAGCCTTAGGTTTGCACAGGTCATGGCACAGGTGCGAAAGCCGGTAGTCCGGTCGACATCAACATAGAACCCATACACAATTGCCCAAACAACAATTGAGACGCGTCTGAACTTTGAGTTCTCACTCGAGCGAACCTGTCTTCGGGGACCTCTACACCTGCATGCCCTCTCGGTAGATGCCACTTATGCTCGCGCGCGGCAAAAGTCCACAAGAAGATGCGCGTCGTGTATTCACAACACGAGGCAGCTAAAAGCGATGAAGACACATCCTTCGATGCGAGCGAAGATCATGTGTCTTCTGCTCATTATCGTGCTGCTCTGTACATCGCGCGCAGCAAGCTCGCGTGTAGCTGTAGCCGTCACAAGGCGGCTGGCGGTGCCGCCTGTCCAGGCGCGTCAGGCCTGGCTTGACTACGCCTGGGCAGCTGGTGGTGGCCTGCCACTCGTTGCTTCACTGGTCAGTGCAGATCGGCAGGAAAGGACGCTGTTGCCGCTGATGCTGCGCGAGTGTCTCGTCGAGGACGGTTACGTGCTCAAAGACGCGGGCGCGCTGGCCGTCGACGTGCCTGCGCGCTCTCACCGTGCGAAGCTCCTGTTCGAGCCGGCCGTCGATGCTTTGGGCAGCACCGATCTAACGTGGCACGTCGAGTTTGAGACCACGAGTCGGAGCGCGCTCTGGGCGGCCGTGACGGAGACAACCGTCGGCGAAGTGTGTGCAAATCTGGAGGCCTACACGGCGACTCCTTCCTTCTTCGTTCTCGAGGCGCAGCTGGCCGCATCACCGTCGGCGTGCTTGGCATGTTGGCTCGAGTGTTTCCGCGACGGCGACCTCGGCTTGCCGCTGCCTATGCTGCCACCGATAGTCCTCAACGAGGGGGCCGACAGCGGCTCCGGGTACGAGCGGCTCATCTTGCCACCCGGGCTAAGGGAGCGCCTGCTCGAGGTCGACGACGGTGGGGGCGCTGCGACTACAACGAGCCTGAGCTATTCTGTTATGAATCCGTCCTGGCTGACATGCTACCCGGCGCACTCGCACCGAGGCGACGTGAACTTTCGGTCGGTCGACGCGGAACACAAGGCGAGCGCGTTGCGCTGGGTCATCGCCGTGCGGCCCATGCGAGGCGGGGCGGCGCTCGTTCGCGCGCTCACAGAGCTGATCGTGCCGGCATTCACGACCAACCTGGCGGCTCGTGTCGCCGAGGGCAGTGGCGCGGACGATGTGGCGAGCGTCACCTTTGGGTGGTCGAAGAGCGGACCCGGTGTGTCGAATTGAAGTACAGTTGTAACTGTGAACAGAGAATCGACGAATCTTCAAGATGACATCTCCGAGAGCCTTTTTCTCGGAACACAAATCGAAAATGCTGAGCGTCGTTGTTGCTGCTGCAATCTCATTCGCGCCCAACGCGGCTCCCGTTCAGATCGTCGGCTTTCGCGCGAACGCCCCCGTGATGTCGGCGCAGCCGATGAACCGCCGATCGGCGGTTCTCTCGGCCGCGGCTGCGGCCGCTGCCCTGCCGCTGATGGCCCGTGCGGAGATTTACCAGGGCGGCACATCCCTCGGGATGAAATCGGACAAGGACTATCTTGCGGGCTCGGTGCGGCTCCGCAGCATCGAACTCGTGGCGGTTGGCGGTGTCTCATGGCCACTTGCACTCCCGCATCGAGGCTGTTAATCATCATGCCTTCGACTCACATCTCGCAGGATGACGCCCTGGCCGCCATTGCGGCGCGCGCCAACAAGGCCAACGAGGAGGAGAAGCGGAGGAAGGCCGAAGAGTACGCCCGTGCTGTCGAACGCGGTGATAGCGAGAAGGCGAACGCGCTGGCGCCCGTGCTGGTCGGACTTGTTGGTGGGGGTTCGATCGTGTTTTCGCTTCCCTTCTTCTATAAGAACTTGATGCGCCTCGGGCTGCGATGGGCGTCCGTGGTCAACAAGGACATCAAGCAGGAGGACTTCGACAAGAACTACAACCCCAAGGCCAAGGGCGCGAAACGCCGCTAAAATTTTGCGGACGCCGTCTGGAGTGCCATTGCGCGCGAGTGGGTGTGGGACCTTCCTGACCGGTGTGTTGGCTGAGAGCACAGGCTGAGAGCAGGGCGCAGGCGCGCGCGAGGCGGCGGCCGGCGCGCACATGCCCATGCCGCGCCGCTTCGTAGTGGTTAGCGCAGAGGGGCTCGCCGATTGCGTGGGAATAGGCGGACCCCTACCATGTTTTGGCAATGTCTCTATTCCACTATTCGATTGTCTAATACCTCACGTCTCGGACACGTCAGAACATATTCATCCCGCTCGTGGGCGGTAGGAGCGGGGCCGGGGGCGGAATCGTCTTCATTTAGATACTCCTATTAGCGTATCGTCTGTCACCGAGGGCGGGCGCTTTGGAACCACCGTGCGCACTCGTGCACAAGGGCTGGACGATGAGTCGAAGGCAGATGATAGCGCTGTGAATCCACTCTTCCACTGCCTGCGTTGCATGCTGCGTTGCCCCTCGTCCCCTCCCTTTACCACCTCCGCTACACCTCGGCTTCTCGGCTACCAACACAACCCACGCCGCATATGTAATGGCGAAAAAATCATGTAAAAGAGTCGAAAGAGAGACACCCAACTGGATTCCAAGCTCCAAGAGGACAAGGGGGGTACAGGCCTGGCCCTCTAGTCACTGCCAATGGTAGTCGAGTGCGCAATGCGAGTGCGGTATCCGGATAAGGGCGGGGTATAGCAATGAAAAAGATAAAGTCCGCAACAAAATATGGAAGGCGAGGGTGGGAGCCCCCACCCTCGTTCCGCCCCTTTTTCCCGTGATTAAAATGTGGGATGAAGAAGTTGCCAAAAGCCCGCGAACACGTCAGCGAGAAGCCGGACGTCCTCATCACACTAGACCTAGGTTTGCCGTCGCCGCGCGGCGACGGCAGCAGGCTGATGGACGTACTGGCCGCCACTGCCGGTGCGGAGAGCAGTAGCCTCGAAGCCGCTCATTCGCTGGCTGACGGCGCCAGCAGCAGCGCCTTTGGTCCAACGATGGGCGTGACAGTCGCACAAACCGAACTTGGTGACTATGACCCCAACGACAATCCCAATGACACAATCGATGAGAAGCGGCTTAAGCGCATGCGGCGCAATCGCGAGTCGGCCGCGCAATCGCGGAACCGGAAGAAGCAGTACGTCGAGGAGCTCGAGTCGCAGGTGAAGACTTTGGAGGAGCAAGTTACGGCACTCCACCAGGAAAACATCGACCTGCGACGAGAGCATGCGCGCCTGATCGGACAGCCCTTCCCGGAGCTCCGACCATCCGGCTTTGGCATGGCTGCACCCTCGTACGCGTCCGGCAGCGACACATCCACCGCCGCGGTCGCCGTCGAAGACGCTGCGTATTCGGATGCATGCGGCCCCATGGCCATGGCGACGGCCCCCATCGCCACTGCGACGCTCGCGCCGCCTGCTATGGTAGTGCGCAAGCCGTCGGTGGGGGCGACGGACGCCCTCCTTGGCCTCGAGCTGCTCTCGCGCTCTGCCTCATGCGCCGGTCTACCTGATGGGCCGATCGGGCCGAGCGAGGTTACGGCGGTGAGCGTCAGCCACGCAGCTGCGTATGCCGCCACCGCCGCCGCTGCCGCCGCCGCTGCCGCCGCCGCCGCGCAACAGGCGCACACGGCCGCGGAGGAGGTGTTGCAGCAACACCACGCAGGCCGGACTGAGCCGTGAGGCACCGCGTCGCCTCCGACCGCCTTCGCCACGATCTATGGGTGTAGCGACTGATGGTGGTGCAGAAGGCGGCATGGGGAAAGTGGAGGGGCCGGAAAGGGGGTTGGCACTCGCACTCCATCCCCCATAGCCTCCCCCCTTTGCTGTCTAGCCGCCCCGCTGCGCGGCTGATCGCCTCCATCGCCAGCTGCCTCCCGGCGAGCCTGCACACAGGAGGCGAGGGGGGCGCGGATAGTTCCGGCGCGAAACGAGCGCTTTCGACAGTCAACATCGTGTAATACCCAGGTCTGTGCACAACTCGACCACGCTCTATTCCGTCGGGACATGTGCAGGTGCTGCCAGTGCGTTCTGTCGACTGGGATGTTTTGTGTAATATTCAACTTTTGTATCTCGTGTATGAACAGCACGCGTACGATCGAATATTTATCCGCGAGTAACGTGGTCCACCGAATCATCGCTACAAACCCCCGTTGCGGCATTGCTTCGACGTTCGAGCCGCTTTGCGATTTGCGTGTGAGACCGAGCGAGTACTCGATTTCGATCCAATCACACTTCAGCGTGCTCGAAAAGTATTCCTTCTGAGGTCAAGTTTGGTACACACCAGTAACTGTGCCGTAGCACCAGTTGCGTCTCGTCTGTGGTGTTAACGTTCACACCATGATGAGCGTCGCGGTCGCTTCGTCGTCGGCGTCAAGCCTCGTCGTTGAGCACGTCGGAGAAGGCCTCGGCTTCGGCCTGCGTGCAACTCGGGACCTGCCACTCGGCACCGTCGTACTGAGAGAGCGTCCAATCGCTGTGCTCCGAGCCAGTGAGCTCCGACACGTCATCGGGCAGGATCCTCCGCTGGAGAGGTTAGTGGCATCAGCTGCGGACGAGGCATCTGCCTTCAGCGACGCGCAGTACTGGCCAGCTCCGACTCACGCATCTGCTGAGGTTATTGAGCGCTTTGCGAGCCATGTCTTCGCCCAACTGCCTGAGCCGCTGCAGCGCAAGTGGATGTCGCTAGCAGACTCATTCTCAGTGCCACCAGCCAAGTCGCCCGGCAACGTCGTGCGGAGTAACGCGTTCACCGATACGGCCGTTGGCGATAGTTACCTGTACGAGGTCCTCTCACGCGCCAATCACAGCTGTCGGCCAAACATCAGCCGCACCTTTGAGGGTAGTACCGTCGTGGTTAGGACGACACGCACAGTGGCCGCGGGTGAGCCGCTGCTGATCTCATACCTCTCGGATACGGTACTCGCGCGGCCGACCAACGAGCGACGCGCTGCGTTGCGTGCCAAGTTCTGCTTCCACTGCGAGTGCGAGCGCTGTGGCGAGCGCTGCGGCAAGGTCGCGGCACGAGCGGGGCGCCTAGAGGCCACCACCCCTCCACAACCCTCGGGTAAGAGCCACGCGGGCAACCTCGCGGGCAGCCTCGCGGGCAGCCACGTGGCCCATCTCGATCGCGTCAGCCGCGCTGGCAGTCCCGCTGGTAGCCTCGCTGGTAGCCGCACCAGCCTCGCTCATAGCCACACTGGCAGCCTCGCTGATAGCACGCCGATGCTACACGCACTGCGCGGTGCCCATGCCGCTCTGCAGGCACAGCTGCACGCGTGTCATACGCAGCAGCAGCAGCAGCAGCAGCGGTGCCAGCAGCGCCAGCAGCAGCAGCAGCCTGCGCCGTCATACGTGAGCGACTCGCCGAGCGCCGTGATGAGCGACTCGCTGAGCGCTTCCACAGCGGCATGTGTTGAGGCGCTTCGCGCTGTCGAGGGCGCCCTTTGCCTTCTTGCCGGTGGTGCTGCAGAGGATGCCGTCTCTCGAGCACATACCACCGCCGCCGCCGCCGTCGCCGCCACTACCACAGCCACTACACTCGCTGCCGCCACCACGGCCGCCACCGATACCGCCACCGCCACCGCCGCCGCCGCCGCCGCCGCCGCCACCACTACCATGAGCTCTGAAGCGCTCGCCTTCTTGGCCTCGCGCCTCGACCTGGCAACGCGCCCAACAGCAGCACTTCTCGATCTGCGCAGCGAGGTCGCTTTTGACGAAATGCACCTTCAAGGAGCCGCCTCGTTCTCGCTCAGCACGCTTCCCCACAGGACGGCTGAGCTCCCACCCGCGAGCTCAGCTGGGCTGCATCTGCTCGGCGCGAGCGTGGCGGAGCTCGCGCACGCGCGCCACTTTCTGAATGAGCAGGTGTGCTGCTTGCCACTGATTGCCACTGAATGCCACGCTACTGAGAGCCACTGAGAGCCACTGATGGCCACTAATGACCACTGATGGCCACTCATGACCAGACTTAGTACCACCGTCACCCGTCCGAGTGCCACTAATGACCCGTCCGAGTGCCACTAATGACCCGTCCGAGTGCCCCTAATGCCCCCAATGCCCCTAACTCATGAGCAGGGCACAACCCAATGGACCATCCTCGGCGAGCTCGTCGCCACTCCCGAGCTGTGGGACGTCGCACGCCGGATGGGACTGCTCTCTCGAGAGGCGTCGCGTCGCCTGTGGGAGCCTTCGCCCCACCTGCCACTTCTCGTACCAATGCTCGAGGCGCAGGGCGATCAGCATGCAATGAGGGTGGGTAATGCCTTTGGGGCGTCGCAGCGCCTGCTTCGCGCGCTCGCGTTTCCGACTGGTCGGTGGCGTGCGATTGATTTGGGCTGTGGCCGTGGGCGCGACTGCGTGTGGCTGGCCCTGCGTGGCTGGAGTGTCGTCGGAGTCGACAACCAGCCTGCCTTTCTCGACCATCTGGCCACCTTTGCGGCGCGCGAGAGGTCGCCAAATATGGGAGCCGTCGAGCCCAAACTGATCGATCTGCGACGGTGCGAGCGCTCGTCTTTGGAAGCGCTCCTCGCGCCACCTCTCGATCTCATCGTCATCTCGCGCTTCATGTCGCGCAAGCTGCTCGAGGCCGTTCTCGAGGTCATGCCGCCCGGGTGCGTGCTTGCGCTGCATCATTTTCGGGAGGGGGCCACGTCCCTCAAGAGTGGTCGCCCCATCAAGGAAGCCGATCCGGATGCATGCGCTCTGGCCCCCGGTGAGTGTCTGCGGCGGTTCTCATCGCCCACCCTCGAGCTGCTCTTGCATGACGAAGGCCACGTGGGCGACGGGCGGCCGACGGTCAATTGGGCGGTGCGAAAGCTCGGCGCGTGGGTCGCTGCCGGCACTGAGCTACAGCCCCCGCCGAGCGTCCCCCCGGTGAGGGACGCCACGCCATTGAGGGCGTGCCTTGCTTCGAGACCTGCAGCCGTTGATGGCGTGCCTGGCTCCGAGGGCGCGATGGATGCCGTGCAGGACGTTGGCGATGCGCTCGCATTCTTGGGCGTCCAGGTGCTGTGCAACGGGCGCTTGCTGCTGGGGGGGAAGAGCGTGGCGCAGGACGCGACGACGCTCGAGCTCGCTCGCGTCGCTCATGTCATCAACCTGACGCCGCTGCCGATGCCGCTGCCACCCTCGCCTGCGCCCTCGGGCACGATGGTGCGCTACACCCACGTGCCCGTTGGTGGCGCGTCGTCCCACGAGGAGATGGTGACCATGCTCCGTCGCGCCGTCGCGGCGATCAGCACGGCGCTCGACGCCCAGACCGCCGATGCGCCCACGACGGCGCTCGAGAGCGCCCAAAGCCCAACCTCCGCTGCGCTCACCGCCGGAGCGCCCGCGACGGCGCGGTACGCCGGCAAGCCACGCGCTACCGGCACCTGCGCTACCGGTGCCGTGCTCGTGCACTGCTCCCGAGGTCCGCTGCACGGGGGCGCCTCGGGCGCCGTCGGCGCGGCGTACTTGTTGCACACGGGGGCCGCTCGTTCGCTCCGCGCCGCCCTGGAGGCCTGCGGTGCGCAGCCACGCGGTCTCTCCCTAGCTGCGCTCTACGCCTTCGAGCTGAGCTCGTGTGGAAGTGTCTCCGACCTGAGCGGCACATTGGGGGCGGGGGCGTGTGCGGCCGTGTGGGAAATCGAGGGTACGGTCGGCCTCGGCGCAGCCATTGGGGTGGGCTGGCCTCCAGCGCCTCGTCCGACGGTGGCGGGCGGCGCAACGTTGGCGGCGGCGGCGGAGGCGGCTGCAGCGGCGGCGGAGGCGGCGGCGGAGGCGGAGGCGGAGGCGGAGATGGAGAGCGTCGTGGTGCACCGGGGGCACGTGATGCGCATCCGAGTGGTTACGCGTGATCCTCAATTGGCGAGCATTGCCAACTTTGTGAGCCCGAAGGAGGCTGCGCATCTGGCTGCGTTGGCGAGACCGCATCTGAGCCCGTCTCGGGTGGCGCGCACTGACACGACGCGCACCGACACGGCGACCGGTGGCGAAGGCGAGGAGAAGGGGACGGTTGAGAAGGCCGCCGGGGGCGAAGCAGAGCAGACAGGGGCGGTTGAGCAGCCGCCGGCCAGCGAGTGGCGCACTTCGACCTCCGCCTCCATTGGCGGAGGCGCGTGCACCGAGGGGGCGGACGCACCGGATCCGATCGTCGCGTTGGTCATCGAGCGTGCTGCCTTTCTGACCGGCCTCTCCCCGCACCACGCCGAGGACTTGCAAGTGGTATGCTGCCTGCCGGCTAACCCTAACCCTGACCCTAACCCTGAGCCTAACCCTTACCATAAGATGACTTGCAAGTGGTGGTACGCTACCTGCCGGGGCGGCAGTACAAGCGAGCCCGATTGCATCTGATGGCCTCCCTGTGTCTGATTGCCTCCCTCAACAGGTACGCTACCTGCCGGGGCAGCAGTACCGCGAGCACTGCGACTGGTTCTCGCCCACTCAAGACGCGAGCTGCGTCGCGCGCACGAGGGAGCGCGGCAATCGGCTCGTCTCGATCTTCGCATGCTTACAGGCATGCGAGAGGGGCGGCCAGACCGACTTTCCGCGCCTCGGGCTCCGGTTTGAGCTTGGGCTAGGCGAGGCGCTGCTTTGGATGAATGTGGACCGGCACGGCTGCCTCGACGGGCGCACACTGCACGCCGGCCGGCCCATCGACGCCGGGGAGAAGCTCGGCCTCAACGTGTGGCTCCGGCAGCGGCCGTCTGCGGGCGCCGTCTCGAGCGCGGCGCAGCAGCTGCTGCCGGGCAAGGCTGGGCGGCGGGCGAAGACGAAGGGCGATGCATCCCGGGCGGGGGAGATTCAATCCCGGGCGGGGGAGATTCAAGACCAATCCTCGAGCGAGGGGCCGAGCGCGCGTGCCGAGCACTATGCCGAGCGCGCCGTGCCGAGCGCCGTGCCAAGCACTGCGCCGAGCGCGTGGCGGCCCTCGCAGCCACCACCGCGCCCGACGCTCGCCTCCCCCGGTGCGCAGCTTTCTGACGGTCTCCGTGAGCGTCCTTGGTAGAACACGGTCTGCTCGACTTTAGCGTTTACTGTTCACACTCCACGACATGCAATGGAAAAGCCTCCCCGAATAAAAGAAAACAAGTTAGATCATAGATCGGATCCAGCATCCACAAGGCTCCTATGTATCGTTAACCACTACGCTAGTCATTCTAAGCGATGCCACTAGTCATTCTAAGCGATGCCACTAGTCATTCTAAGCGATGCCATTCTCTTGCTTGTACGTCCGCCAGAGGCTTCCCAATTCCGCCATGGTGAGTTTCTCACTCTTCTTCGACGCCCGAAACTGCGCCCAGCTGATCGGCGTCCAACTCAAAGCGGGAGTCGTCGTCGAGCATGCATCGTTCGCGACTGCACTCGCGGGGGCGACAGCCTGTGCCGTGGATTTCGCGTCGAGGAGCGATGCAGGGGGGCCGCCGCCGTCGCCGCCGCCGCTGCTGCCGCTGCCGCCGCCGCTGCCGCCGCTGCCGCCGCCGCGATCGCGATCGCGATCGCCACCTGGGTGCCGCAGAGCCACCGCAAGCGCCACGTCGGCGCTTTGGCTTGGGCTGAGCTCGTCCGCGAGATCGAGAGCTCGTCGATCGAGGGCGTCGCGTAGCGCCGTACTGGGCACGCACTGGGCCCTTGCCAGCCCCTGGCAGAGCTGTGAGAGGCTCGCGCACCCCAGCTCGTGCACCACGGGCGTCATCGCGTCCATCAGGGCACCGAAGAGCTCCTGTGATGCTCGAGGCGTCGCCTCGGCCGTTGCAAATGCCCATATTAGGCATGACAGCTCTTCGGGGGTACAGGCGCGTGGCTCACGGCGCACGAGAGACGCGGCCACGTCAGCGAGCGCGCCGAACAGGCGTGGTGCACGGCTCTGGGCGGCGGCGTAGCCCCAGGCGGTGTGGGCGAGGGCCCACGGTTGGAAATCGGAAGCTAGTGGCACCGCGGCCTTCGCCATGGCGTCGAAGAGCTGTGGAGATCGACGCCCTGCCGTCGCAAAGGACCACGCGACCTGCGCAATGGCCTGCGGCTTGAAGTCGCTCAGCGTGCAGCCTGGGAGCGCACAGATGGCCTCTAAGGCCTCGAATAAGCGCGGCGTGTAGTGGCCGGCCTTGGCGAATGCGAACGCGAGCGCGGACAGCTCCCGCGCCTTGAACTCGCCCACGACGGCGCCTGTGGACTGGAGCTCGTCCACGCGCGCACTGACGGCGGTCGCGATCGCATCGTACCTGATGTGGGACGCAATCATAGGTCATGAGAGGCCGTCAGCGGTCATTAGCAATGGCAATCAGCGGCCATCGAGCCGCGCGCGTCGCTGATGAGTCGTACAATCGCGGCGCCTCGTGCTGCGAGGTCGTGTACGCCCACGCCATGTTGGCCAGGTGCTGCGGCGCGAGCTCGAGCACGCGCGCAGAGGCAGTCTCCGCTAGAGCATCGAAGAGCACCGGCGCCGGGTGCTTGGCCGTCGCAAAGGCCCAGCAAGTGTTCGCCATGTTCTGCGCATTCATCTGGAGAGGGTCGGAGGCGGCGGCGACAGCATCGTACAGGGCGGGCGCATCGTGCTCGACGGTGGCAAACGCCCAGCAGAGATTGCTCAGCTCCTGCGGGTTGAAGGCGTCGATCTGGGCCTCCGCCACCTCTGCAAGGGCATCAAATAGGTCTGGCGCCCGATGCCCCGCTGTCGCAAACGCCCATGCCGTGTTGCTGAGCTCCTGAGAGTTCATGCTGGCGAGACGCGTCGAGGCCGCCACGGCTGCGAGCGCCTCGAGCAGCCCGGAACGCGTCGGCGAGTCCGGGAAGCGCGAGCGCGCCACGCCGTAGATGACGTTGGCCAACTCGCGACCGCGCAGGCCACCGGCGAGCGCCAGCCTGGCGGAGCGGCCCATGAGCGGCTTGAGCTGCTCTTGCACCCGCGGCGACATGGACCGGTAGCGCGTGTAGCCGCTGCGTGATGCACTCGCCGAGACGCGCGAGGACGTGAGTCTGCTCACTGCCATCCACGCAGCACTCAAGTGGATGTGGTTGAAATGCCGGCCGTGCTCCTGGTGAACGGACATGAGCTCATCGATGCTGCTCGCCTTCTTGATCCACTGCGTGAGGAGCCTCGGGTCAACCGTCGCCGGGGGTGTCATGGCCAGCGCCGTGACCATGTGTGCGAGAATGCGAAAAACTGTGGGCATTCGCATTCTCCCGACGCCATGGACAGCTTCGCGTTGTGTTGAACAGTTTCCGCCATGCACCCGATTGGGATTCCCGGTAAAAAGACACCGGGGGGAGCCGGGACACACACGGGACACACGCGGGACACGCGGGCGCACAATGGCACTCGGATCACACCGGTAGCCCCCGTGCTTGGGGGTCCGGTGAGCGTGCGCGTTGTATTGAACCGTTTCAGCAGCCGCCGATGTATACACGTCCGAGCCGACGATGACGCTGTTGAGGTGTGAACGTGAACTTTTCTCTGATCCCTCTTGTCGGCGCTTGGAAAGTTGAAAGTCGTCGCGCTCGCTTGTTGAGGCACGCACGAGGACGAACGCCCTCGAGCGCGGCCCGATGACGAAATTCCGCCTCAAGGCGCCAATAAAGCCGCAGCTCCTACACATCCTGGAGGATTACCCGGGGGGGCAGCTGTTGAGTGAGGCGTTGCAGAATGCAGAAGACGGCGGCGCATCAGAGTTTGCACTGGTACTTGACCAGAGGACAGTGCGTGGCATCAGCCCCGAGTTGGGAGGTCCGGCATTCGTCCTCATCGACAACGGCTCCGGGTTCGGGGATAAAGCGTGGGAAAGTCTGCAGAATTTACACCAGTCGGAGAAGCGTGACTCACCCTCTTCCATCGGCGCCTACGGTATGGGCAGCCGCTCTTACTTCCACTACTCGGATGTAACTCTGGTGGTGAGCTGTGGAGAATATGTTGGTCTCGACCCTCTTGAGGTGGTCTCATCGCACGAACGTAAGGGCGAACAGGGATGGAAGGTCAACATCGCCTCCCCTGATGGCCACGTTGAGCAGCAGATTGCACGCGAGGCACAGTCGCTGTTCACACACGAGCTTGCTGAGCTCTGTCGTGGCTTTGATGTGATCAGCTGTGGGGCCATGTTTCGGCTGCCTTTGCGTCGCGATGAAGACGTTGCGCGAGAGGAGAGAACAAACACGGGCGTGCTCGGGCCAGCGATGCCATTGGAACGGGCGGAATCCTTGATGCACGGTTGGGCGGCCTCCGCGCCGCGACTACTCCTATTTCTAACGAAGGTCAGACGCATCTCGATCTGGCGCTGGAGGGCGGATGCACCCGGACCCGACCTCATAGCAGCCGCGCAAAGGCAGACTGGCCAGGCACAGGTGCCGTTCGAGCGCATCCCGCACAGCCTTGGGGAGGGCCAAGCTGCCTCGTACGTTGCACTTCGTGAATGCATTCGCAACTTGAGCGCGGAGGAGCGTGCCGAGCTCTCGAAGATGCACGCCGATATCGTACACATCGAGGATGGTGCGGGCCATCCGGGCATGTCATGGCTCGTTGTTCAACGCTTCGACGTCGAGACGCGAGAGCTACTTGCCGCGCTGGAGGATGGTTGTAACGCCGTACCTGTTGTTGGTCTTGCGCTTCCTCTCTCCGTCACGGATGGCTCACAGATTGAAGGGGTGCCGTTTTGCTTCCTGCCAGTTGGCAGCATGCGCACTGGCCTTCCGCTGCACATCAACGGCTCGTTTCATCCGACCCCCAACCGGCGCGACCTATGGCTACCTGCCGCGGAATTGGATGGTGGTCATGAGAAGAAGGCGAAATGGAACGACGTGCTGATGCGACACGCTGTGCCGCGCCTCTGGCAAGATGCTTTGGTCAGCCTGACAGACCCGGCGTGGAAAGATGCCCGTGAGCTCGATGCGATACCTAGCGATCTGCTTCTCTCTTTGCTTCCAAACCTCGACGCTGTTCACGATAAGTGGCTGGTGGTCGCGCAGAACCTGTACAAGCGGCTCGGCGACGTGGCCATCTTGCCACACGCACGCGAGCCGCGGTGGGTAAAGCCCAAGGAGGCCCTGGCCTTCCGGACGCACACAGAGGACTTAGCTACTCACACGAGCCGCTTGATTGACTTGTACAAGCGCTGCCATCCGAACATCTTCGACGAGACCCTCAAGCTAGGTGCCAAGTTCGTGGTGGATCTGCCGGCGCATGTGCAACAAGGAAGCGTCAACTACAGCTGCTTGAGTGAAACTGGCATTGAGCGTGTCATCTTTGCTGTCATTAAGGCGGATCATGAGGTGTGGCGCGCGCCTCACGTCACTGAGGAGGCGATACTCGCAAACTACAGTGCAAAGCAGCTCAAAGCTTTGGCGACGCATCACGGCACTCAGCTTGATGATGGCGCACTCGAGAAGCGTGAGATGGCGGCTCAGATGATTAGCCAGTCCAACCTTGGCCGTGCCGCCAATGTGCTTCAGCCGATTCTCATGGCGCTCCTCCCGTACGCTGCTGCCCACTTCTCGCCAACGTCTCATCCCGATTGGCGAGAGCTTCTCTCCGGCGTCAAGTGGGTACCAACAGCTGCCAATCAACTCGTCGACTTGGCATCCGCGTTCGCGCCTCTGCCGGAGATAGATGAATGGGGGCTGAGTGTGGTGCAGCGCAATCGGGCCGTCCTGGAATGCGAAGCTGGCGGCGTACGTGTCGCCATTGAGTGGGGGCTCAAGAAGCATCTCACCGCCGCTGATTGTCTCTTCGAGGCACAGCGTGTCGCAGATGAGAACCTAATGGAGATGGACGATCGGATTGATTGGGCACGGCGGCTGATCCGATATCTCAGCCACTTGCATGCAGCGGGGAGTGTCACATTCACCCGCAGCGAGATCATCGAGCTCAATAAGATTGCATTCCATCCCGCGCATGCGCCGTGTGCTCAAGTCGCGATCAGCTGGGCAGATGGGGCTGATTTCCCGCGAGGAGGCCTGTGCCTGCGTGCTGCTGAGTCGCTCTTTGCAGAGCGTGACGCGCCGATCGTCTGGGCCTGCGCCGCCTATGCTCCAACGGGAGTCATAGCACCCGTGTTCAACTACAGCGCGGTGTCACCCTTGGTGCTCACGGGTCAAATCCAACGGATTGCGTCACTCGATCCGACTGGCTCTCACATCGAGGCTCTTGCCGAGCACCTTCTGAAAGCAGTGCGAGAGCTCAGCTCATTGTTGCCCCGTTCTACTGCAAATCGCGATCCGTCCGTGGACGCACTCTTGGCCCAACTTTCGGAGATGATTTGGGTCCCGGCGATGAGTGCTGAGTCGGGCAGCAGACTGCGCCTTTTCCAACCCAATCGCGTCGCAGCCAAGATGACCCGCAGCCTTTGGCCTCGCTTCGGTCGGTTACCTGACAGCTGGGGACGAGAGCCAAACGTGTGGCAAGTCCTCGAGCAAGTGGGCGCGGGTCACAGGATCTCGGTCGACATGCTTGCTCGCGAGCTCGCTTCCATCGCTGCAGATCACCCGGTCCGGAAGGTGAGCGCCGTGGTGGCCCAGAGGAACGAGACGCGCTTGGCCGAGCTGCAGGCGGAGCTCAAGGAGGCGGTCGAGGCCGAGGACTATGCCAAGGCGGCCGAGCTCAAGCCGCAGATCAAGGAGCTCAAGGCGACCATCGATGCGGCCACGGAAGCCGCCGTGGGCGGCCTGAGCGAGGACAGCTTGGAGCTCTCGATCAATCTCGCGAGTGAGCTTGCTGAACTGGGAAGCAATCGTGTTGGACTCGGCGTCGAGGTGCATGTACCAACGGCCTCAGGAAATCTTCTCCCTGCGTCCCAGGTGTTCATCAATGACGCACCGTGGCATGCGCAAGACACGGACACTCACGAGCTCCTGAACGCGAGGATCAGCCCCTCGCATGGCCGGGTCCTCGGCTGCTCGTCGGTCCGCGAGCAGCTGGCGCGCCAGTGCGAGGACATGGGCATCGAGGGCGAGGATTTCTCTCAGCAAGAGGACCTTGCTCAGCGGATTGAAGGGCTCTTGCGCAAGTACGATGATGAGAAGGACATCTTTGTTGAGCACTATCAGAACTGCGATGATGCTGGCGCAGACGAGGTCTTCTTCCTTCTCGATCAGCAGTCATACGGCACCGACCGACTCTTGACGCCAGAGTCAGCTGCGCTGCAGGGTCCCTCGCTCATTCTGGCGAGTTCAAAGCCACTCACCAGGGACGACCTGAATCGGATCAAGCAGCTTGGAAGCTCAAAGAAGCGTGCGGACTTCTGCAAGTTTGGCCGCTTTGGTCTGGGGCTGAACGCAATGTATCACCTGAGTGACACGATTCAGATCTTCGCACGGGATCTGAGTTTGGTTATTCTCGATCCGCTGGATCGCATCAAGATCGGCAACGGTGGCAAGGCTTTCACGCCTCATGGGCTTGCCAATCGCTTCCCTGACATGCTTGCAGGCTTTCAGAACTTTCCTGATGGCTATCCGACCATCTTTCGTCTGCCCTTGCGCAATGCGCCGTCTGATTTTGGTCAGAAATGGAACGCGCATAACACGTACCAGCTCCTCGAACGCTTTGCCGGCACGCAAGTCCAAGAGCTCCTTCTGTTCGCAAAGTCGGTCGGAAAGGTCACTTGTGGCGTACGCGATACAGTTGGGCACATCACGGTCCTATCAGAAGTGGCACGGGAGCTCCAAGCGTCGCGCTTCATGTCGCGACTGCCCAATACCCTCGACGACGTGAAGGCGCTGGAGCGGACGCCAGACGAAGGGCTTGAGCGTGTCAAGATCGAGCGACGCACAGGGTCTGGATTAGCAGTCGAAGAGATGCACTGGCTCATCGCGCACTCGCTCTCTGTTGATGCTACCGGTATCCAATTGATTGGTGATGCATTCACGCGTAAGACAAAGCCGACGGCTTTGCTACCGCACGGGGCGGTCGCCCTCCGGCTCAACGCTGCGCCCGAGTACACTGGCAATGTTTCTGCCTACTTGCCTATCGGAATGGCGTTGGGATCGCCACTCGTGGTCCACGGCTGCTTCGCGCTTGATGACAGCCGCAAGCAGATACCATTGCCAGATGGCAAGGACCGCATCGATGGCCAGAATGATCGCAAGTGGAACCTCACACTACTCAACGGCCCGTGCATGCGGAGCTATGTCACAATCGTCGTCGAGTGTTGCAAGCTTGTCGACCGAAAGCAGATGAGTGTCGATGCATATTTTGGTATCCTCGGCTTGGACAGCGAGTCTGCCGAGGCGGCTGCGAGTGGCGCCGTCCGTGCAGCATTGCGCGCAGCGGTCTGGTCTACTCTCTGCGCAAGCAGCATCAAGTTCATGCCAGTTGTGAGCCCAGCAGATAAGAGCGCAATCGCTTGGAAGGCGAACGCTCCGGATACAGTCCTGCGTACTCAAGGCCTCGACGAGCTTCTGCAAGACGAACTGATTCACGATGGGCTCATGCTGGTTGAGCTTGACGATCGCTTGCGCACCTACCTTGACGACGTGCAGCATGCTGGGTCAGCGCAGCCACTCACGCCGAGAGGCCTGTGTGTTTTCCTCTCGGCAGAACAGCGTCGCAGGAGTCCAGAGCTTCTCCGGTCGCTGAGCTCGATCAAGCGAGCGATCGACCTACTTCACTTTGTCCTCCCAGCCCAGCTCTCAGCCCAGGAAGCCCCAATCGCACCGCCAGTTTGTATTGACTTTCTCGTCGGCACGCCGCTTCTTCTCCTACAAGACGAATCCATCGCTGAATTCGGCGATGGTACGGTGCGCTTTTGGAATGATGCTGCGCCTCTCTTGCCACATGCGCCTCATCTGCTCTTGCACGAGAACGTGAGTGTGGCACTGCGCACGATCTCACGATCAGTCGAGTGCGTCAAAACGGCGTGCGCTTCTCTGGGCATCCGCAATCTCGTTTCAGCTGATCTCCTGGAAGAACATGCAGTCATTCATGGGCAGAAGCTCAACGAGAACGACAAGTGGCTGGTCGCTTTTTGGGCATTGCTCGCATCGGAGATCTCCCAGAAAATAAACACTCGTCTTCTCGACAAGTTCAGCGATTGGCGCGTGCTCAGAGTCGCGCCGCTTGCAAATGAGGAAGGGCCTCAACATGTGCCTCTCGATTCAATGGGCAACACTTTCAGACTAGACTCCATCGACACTCAATGGCATTCAGACGTAATGGAATGGCTGCGTGCGATGAGAGTGCGAGTGCCAATCTTTGCAAACTATCCAATGCAGCTTCCAGCTGGCGATGAACACCTGGCCAACGTCCTAAAGCACGGTCTTGAGCATTTGACTGCCAAGATGCGGGAGGCCGTACTCAAATACTTCGCGTCGCGTCGACAGAACTCGAGTCATGTCTTGGCCATAATACGCCGGATGCCGCTGTTTCTCAAAGCATGCCCTACGAGCTCAGAAGGCACAAGGGTCACGGCCAGTTCGGATGATCGTGGCGAGAAGGATCGATTTGTGTCGATTGATAGGCCAGATGTTTCCTACTACACGCTGTTTGACGTAAAGGAACAGAAGCACAAGCACGCCGGCAATCTGGCGGCGCTCGGTCTGATCGACTGCTGCTTTCTTTCTCTGCCGCCCACAGGCGAGGTCCGAGACTTCTACTACAAATGCTTTGGAATCGAGAACTTAAGTACGCTCGATTTCGTGACCACCATCCTTCCGTCGAAGCTATCCGACCTGCTTGCTTCTGAAGCAATGTCAGCTGCTCTCATCCATGAGTTTTGCTCATGGATCACTGAAGAGGACGACACCATGTCCAAACGAGTCATCGACGCTCTCGTCGACATCTGCTTTGTGCCATGTCGAGATGGGCATCGACGCAAACCGAAAGATTTGACAGACCCTACTTTGGCAGTTGCCATTCAGTTTGAAGATGTCTTGGGATCTGTTCTCCCAACCAGAGAGGTCGCCCAACGCTACTTGAAGGCCCTCCAGAAGCTCGGAATGCGCGATCATCTGAAGCCTGACAGCTTATTCGCTTGCGCACAGCATCTCGAGAGCTCTGTACGGCGGTCGATGCCGTTGACAGATACGGCGCCGTTGGCGGATTCCCACATCTGGCAGAGTTTCCATCTCGTCGAGGCGTTGGCGAAAAACATCCGTCACTCGTTGAACAGAAGCGATGAAAAGAAGCGGCACATCCGTGCTCGTGTGAACGATGCGATGCGCATGCAGATCTTCTTGGCGGATGGACCGCCGAGCAGAGAGCTGCTGCTTGAGCACGTTGCACTACTCGCTAACGACAAGGAGCGGCCGGCACAAGCCATGCGGATCATCTCATGTGCAAATTCGTTGCTAACCTCCAAAGGCGCTCTTCCGTGGGCATGCATGCCAGTGCTGGCGCAAGCACGTGTCTTCGCGCAATATCCTCGAAAAATTGACAAGATCGGCGAGATCAGTGAGCTCGATCAGCTTGCAGAGAAACACAAGGAGCTCGTCGAGTCGAAATTTGGTATCTTCTCCAGTCCTCCCGACACAGCCATGATACAGCACCTTGAATGGCTTGCTTCGGCGATCAATCAAGAACCTATGGGGGGCCGTTTCTACCACTACAAGCAGACCCGGACTATTGGACTGGATGATATACCAAATGTACTCCATGTCTCGGAATCGAACTTATTCTCCGAAGTGATGTCCATTCTGGACGCACTGAATAGAAAACTTGAAGCGGTTCGAGCTTATCGAGTATCGGTCGAGGCACCGCAGCTTCAGGTGAACGCGCAAAAGCTACAAGCAATCTCACGGATTCCGTGCATACCGCTCTTACCATCTGACAGTTTGCATACTCAATCATCTGATGCTGAACGACCATCGGTTTGGAATCAAGTTGTCAATATGGTTGAGCCCGCAAAACTCTTTTGGACTCTTCCTGAGGGAACGGAGTGCCAAGAGCAGTTTTCGGCTGCAACACATTATACGCTAAGTTATAAGCGCCCCCTCCTAACGCAACTTGGTGTGCGACAAGCGCCCGCTATCGAAGATTGGGCGCAGGCCACACGCGAAACATACGAGCGGGTGCTGCAAGAAGAAGATCAGATCATGCTGCCGTCGGACGTCGCATTGATCGAAGCAGCCGTCAAGGGCATTCATGACTGCGAGATGAAGAGCAGCATGGGTAACGCTCCCCAGGCTAATGTGCAGTCTGACACGACTCCACTTGAGATCTTCCTCATTGACGACGCCGAGGGAGACCAGAAGCGTATTCACGCATCGAGTTCTATGGTCTGGGCCGACGAGCCGAAGCTGAAGCGTCGCTGTGGCCCTTCCATGCGGGCCAGAGGCTGGCACTTTGTCAGTGCAGAGCTCACGCGAGGAGAAGCCGGACGTACCCTTGCCAGTCGCACAAACATGCATATGCTGAGCGATCTGGTCGTCGAGACCATCGCAAGTGCGACTGTCGAAGTTGCCCTCGACGATGTGAATGACTTTGATCGCCGTCTCGGTATCTTGCTTCGATCCGAAGAGTTTGCCTATGCTTGTGTGTTACTCTCGAGCCACGGTGAACAAGAGTACCCGCGAGTACGACAGAAATTGAGCAACCTCATCATCAAGTGGGCAACTGAATTGCACAGCGTTGTCAAGATGAAGGAGGATCACGCGGAGATTGAGGAGAGCGGACGACTAATCGATACATTCATTCAAGATGGCGTTCTCTGGCTGCGCGTTGGCAAGCTTGGAGGCGAAGGAAGCGACTCGTTCTTGCACGCTATAGCCAGTAGCATCATGACGATAGTCACGTTAGGGGACCTGAAAGGTCTCGTGGATCTCATTTCGAAATGCTGGAATGGCGGACCAACAGAGGTTCAGAACTGCCTTGAAGAACTCAATGTTCGAGAGATGACTCACAGTTTGAATTTTGAGGTGGGCCAACTCGTTCCAGAGAACATGATGAGATTTTGCGACCAGTCGTTGTACAGCCGCTTCATTTTCGGCGAAATCGTCGCGATAGACTCGTTTGAAAGTGAATGGGCCTCAAATGCGCAGAGTGGACCGCGAATGACCTATGCAGAGTACAGAGGCATCGTCGAGGACAGCGGCAGCGGCGGACAGTTGGCGCGCAAATATTACCTGTGGGAGGGCGGCATGGCCGAAGACGGCCGTGAAACCCTCGAGGTGCGTCCGCATGTTCAGGTCTATAAGATAAGTCGCAGGCGTGCGCAGCCTCCTCAGTTGCCTCATCTACAACACGACATCTCGGACGCCACGCAACTGCAGCGGTCTTTGGCCGGTGTGCCGACCACTGCAACAGAAGCCGCAGCGACAGACGACTTCAGTGACCTCTTCGATACCCTCCATCAGATGCTCACGATGGAAAAAGTCGCTCAACGTGCGTACGTGAGGCGCCTGTACCTCACGTGGCATCCTGACAAGTGCGAAAAGCCGCATGCACCACGCGTTTTTGAGTACGTGCGCCGCTTTGCCAACCTCGCGCAAGCCGGGAAGGAAGACGAGCTCAGGGCATTCGTCACCAGCCTGACACCCGATGTGGAGATGCAAGTGCTGCATCAGGGCTATGAGGAGAGGCAAGAACACTCGTGGTTTGATGAGTTCCGAGAGGAGGATGAGCGCAGGGCGGTGGCAGTGGCTTCACATCAGTCAGTCGATGGGCGCTCGGGCAATGTGGCAGGTTCAACCAGCAATCATGCCGGACGTTCTATTCATGTACCCGTCGCCAGAGATCCGGGCTTTGCGCCATCATCATCATCACAGCAGGTGCCGCGGCTGAGGGACGCAGCACTAGGTGATGTTGCATGGCAAATGGCGCAAGCGGAGCTGGACGCCGCTCGTCTTCTGCACGGCCACCAGATGTGGGCGCAGAGCGTCTTTCACTCTCACCAGGCAGCCGAGCAGGTGATCAAGGCGGCAATGTTGCGAACTTGTGGCGTGACTGGAGACGAGTTCCGAGGAACGGGAGGGCACGCTCTGGACTCCCTGCTTAGAATGACCGGACTCGTCTCACCGGTGCAGCCTGATGAACTCGCTCTGCTCTCCCAGGCATATCTCGGTGCTCGTTACCCACCGTTCCCCCCGCGTGGAGCTCCGACTGTGCCGTTGGCCATGTATGGTGCGGTTGACGCCGAGAACGCTCTGGAGGTTGCAAAAAAGCTCATCGAATGGGGCCGTTGCACCGCACAGGTTGAGGCATCGCTTACAGCACAACGCGCCGTGCCTCAGCGAGTATGTGACGACAATGTGGTGCTGCTGTTGTGAGCCCGGCGATCGGTACACCCGCATGTACTAAGTACTATTAAGCGTAGTGTGATTGTGGAGAAATTGGTGTGCATCGCATGCATGGCTGCTGAAAACGCTGTAAATCGATGTCAGTCAAACGGCCGAAATTGAACGCCGTCCTCGAGGACATGCGGAGAAACCACGGCCACCCGGCCGAGGATTCAAACCAGTGACTGCACGACACCGCCCGACCGCCTTTACCGCCGTCTCTCGGCGCCTCACACCACAGGGACTCAGAGCTCGGCCCCACAAGACCAGCTCTCGGGGCTGAAGACTGACGGGCCTGTAGAGCCGGCATGCCGGCTGAACGCTGCTGAACGGCTGAACGCTGAACGCTGAACGCTTCTAGCGGTGAAACGCAACATAATCTGCATTTCGACCGGTGCTCACAATGCCAGCTTGGTAGAGAGAGTGGGCGGCGTCCAGCGTTAAGCTTCAGCGTTCACGGCGACGGCCGGGTCGAGGTGTGAACGTGAATGTATTTCCTCTCCTCGCGCCATTTCAATGTAACCCACCGCCATGGCCGCTGCCGACAGGAAGCGCAAGGCCGC
>Ga0209550_10001360_pt1 | contig 23437 bp, 29 predicted proteins | sample LauGreSuBDMM15SN_2_FD_187567 | JGI IMG/M metagenome (GOLD analysis project Ga0209550, IMG submission 187567) | Freshwater lake microbial communities from Lake Michigan, USA - Su13.BD.MM15.SN (SPAdes) (version 5) | ecosystem: Environmental > Aquatic > Freshwater > Lake | place: Lake Michigan... | reverse complement strand
TAACAAAAAAAGAAAATGGAGTATATAAATCTCTTTGGGAATCCGGCGTAAATCATTATAATCAACGTTATTTGCCTGACGAATACGTGGATAAGATATAAACCCTGTTTATCGGTCTATCTCCGTTCTCCAGCAAAATCGATACGTCATGGCAATTGCCATAAATCCACATAACAAATAGGCAGGTATAGGGGAATTAAGTTCTGCATAGTAATCTTTACACACAAACCTATAGATATAATTTGCGCTTTGATTTGTAAACCGAATGCATATGCGATTTCGGTGCGTATATGGAAAGTTCACAGGATTATATATTTTATCCCTATATTCTTCATTCAGAGTGCTAAGTTCTTTACTGACAAAGTTATGCACGGGCACACCATTTATCATAATATACTTGTTTTCACAATGAATTATGTCATGTAGAGTTTGACATAGTTGGAACGCGTGTCGTCCTCGCTCGTAATAGTGGTCGGATTTCGTAGGATCGACAAATTTCGTCTTTAGAATACTGGCAATATGCTTTGTTTGTTTATGTAATGTGTTGGTATCATAGTATGGCGTGATTAGTATTGTATATACGAGAATAGAAAACACAGCGATAGATATTTCATAGAACGGTAACATTACGATGTTGATGTATTCGAATATATTTGCATTGGCACTTCAATTTTTTATTTTCATATAGTATATAGATATGTATAACTATTTAGTCGAATTTATTGGCGCGGCATTTTTCATATATGTTATATTGGCCACTGGAAATCCGATTGCGATCGGTGCCGCCCTCGCGCTTATTATCCTTTTGACTGGCCCCATTTCGGGTGGACATATTAACCCCGCAGTGACTATTGTCATGGCATCGGCCGGACAATTGCCTGTTTCCGAGATTGTGCCTTATTCCGTGGCTCAAATCATGGGTGGGTTAGTTGCTCTTGAAATTTACAAACGTTTCAAATTGTAAAAAGTGACATATTGAGTGATAAAAACGTCTTTTGCGTTTTTATCACTGTGTAGATGCATAATGCATTTTCACTAGTTCGTCCACAATTTTTTTGGATTGCGTGTGACCATCCAAATGGTCAGGATGTAAAGTAGATTCTTTATTTAGATACGTAAATAGTGGATATCTATACACATACGTATTCATAGTTTCAAAAATATAAATGTCTGCATGATGTTCTCTTTTCTTATGCAGTATAAATTTATCACCATGTTGCAATTTATGTAAAAACCGTAAAACACCCTTTTTATTTACAATATATGCGGCGGCGCAAGCCGTACACCCTTTTACATACAATGGCGTTTTATCGTCTTTTGCCAGCATGCTATTTTTATCTATATTTATACTTAATTGCAAAACCTCCCAATTTTTAGGAGCATTTTTAATCACATCTGTTATCGATTGTGTCCAATATTGTTTATATTCTAAGCTAACGTCATCTTCAAATATTAATGCTATATTCGAATCACTATTTGCAAACTCCATTAATGTATATAAATGAGACAACAAACACGCATATTCTTTGATATTTCTTTTACGTAAATCCATGTTCTCGAATACGGAACGTAAATATGGCTCCATCGATGGCTTTGCACCATCGAATGCTGATATTCGTTTTTTTTCAATGTCCCTAAATACGTCGTTTTTCAATATTTTTTTCATGTGTTTTCTGCGGGTTTTCGATTTATCCATATTTATCCAATAAATGATATCGATACCAGTTTGGTTTTGTTTTTTTGTTTTATTATTTTTTACTTTTTTACTCTGTTTTGCTGTTTTATTCATGTTCTATATAATAGAAGGTGATTTTGTTAGGTCACAAAAACAAGTCTTCACCTATCAATGGACATTTGATCGTCGTTAAATTTTTTTATTACCTTATTTACCAATGAAGCTATTGCTTGCTTATCATCTGCATTATAAACAACCGGCAGAGAACTTGGACTTGGCAAACTAACTTTATACAAAAATGCATTATAAACTCCATCATCATTTGTATACGTGCCTGTAGAAATTTTATTAAAAACCAATCCACGTGGCAACAATACCTCTCTTTGGTATGACCATTTGCTATTTTTTTTTTCCAAATCGATATATGGAACACCTTGGTCAATTAAAAATACATGTATACAACATTTTTTCGATTTATCAATAAATTCGTCAGGAATAGTAAAAAGCGTTTCTAATGTTTTTGTAGTAGATACAAACGCAGGATCATTAAACGTTGGATTCTCATCATAGATTTGATCTGTTCCACGATATAAGACAGTTTGACTCGCAAATTTTGGACATAGTGTATGATTAAATAGATAATCCATCGCTGTAATTTTTTTTATTTTATCTCTAATTTCTAGCGGTAAATAATTTTTTATTGTGTTTTCAATATTATCTTTGTCGTGATTATTTATATACCATTTAATATCGTCATAATCTACATATTCGTTGAACATTTTAAATAAGTAAAACAAACCGTCTTCTACATAAAACTCCACATTATCTCTTAAAAATCCGTTTATAAAGTGCGACTTATCTTGATATTCATCAATACTTTCATCTAAAAATGCAATTGGTGCAGCGCCTTCTCCTTTATTGTCTTCGCATTCTATAACATAATCTAATATCTCTTGGTCTATTGCATGAAATTCAGTCTGTGTTGTATCCATGCCGGGTTGAATGGTTGCTGCATTTTTTATCTTTGATAATATATTTGTATCAAATCCAACTTGTCCTCCCTTCATTTTTTTAATGCGATGCGTTTTGCGTTTTAGTTTGCGTTTATTTTTACTATAGTTTGATCTACGACGATGTGTTTTTTTCATATTTTATATAGTATTAGAAGATAAAATAGGAGGGTCGGTATACATTTTAGGCCAAGTTGCAGTTGCGACAAGTAAACGTTCAAATGCCTAAAAATTTGTTATTGTTATATATTATACCATGGGTTGCGACTATTATATCCTAAAACTTTTGCATATTTATTATAACGAAAATGACTATGTGGAAGTCGAATTGGCTAGAGAACGCGGATACTATGACGACCTTCAATTTGACGAAGATGCAAACGACTACGACGAAAAAGTAACTGAACACATAAGAGAGATGTTAACACCTAAAATAGAGCCTATTGTCATCTATAACAACGGCAGTTTCAATAAATTATCTTGCGCAGAAAAATACAAAACGATTATAGAGACTGAAATAAATCAACGCGATAAAAAATGGTCGGAAATTACAAAAATTGTAAAGGTGGAGGAACGACGCGAACGATAGATGTGCCGACTAATGATAGGACACGGGATATTTGATACTGATAATATCATTGGCGGGTTTCGCGGGCAAAAACGAAGGAGTCGGTGCATTGTTGCGATTGGCCCCCTTTTTCGCAGGAGCAACCGCACCACCAGCGCGAACACGCGTTAAAGCATCCGCGGTAGTATTGATATCCTTAAATGTCGTATATGAAACCGGAACACGGTTTGCGTTGAGTGAACCAACTCCGATTTCGCTCACACGGCGGTTTCTGGTGACTTGAGAAGCATCGCGATTTCCCAACCACTTTTTTTGAATATCTTGTGGAGTGGTCGATAGTGTGCGTGCATAATTTACTCTCGACATTTCAAAATCGGATGTTTCAGTGGATGTGCTATCTTTTTGTGGCATTGCACGAAGTGCTGTTAAAACACCATTATTTATATTCGATGACCAAAACATTTGACGAAACATTGTATATATAGATGATATACAATATTTCTACACCAATTGCCTGTGCACAATTAACGGCGCACAGCCATGAGCGGAACATACGAGGCATTGTTTTGGTTGCCACCATTTTTAATATCATTGTAGTTTTGCACGAGTGCGCGTTGCTTTTTGAAACGGATATAGTCTGACGAATCCGGGACGAAACGGTTATTGCAAACGGACGCAGCAACACCAGTATTATCACAATGCGAAAGAATGGATCCGATATGCCCTTTCCAGCCAGGTTTGCTAGCATTCACTTGGTTAGAGCCACCGCATACATAATTTTGTCGGCCCAAGAAATCGCCTAAATTGTTTACAGCACGAAACGGAGTGGCAATGCGACCTTTACCATTGATAGTGCCTACCGCATTGGGGTTATTCCAAGCACCGCGAACAATTTTACGGACCATCACTTGGTCGCTATCTTTATAACTGGTGAGTGTTTGTTGAGGGGAATATCCTTGGAAAGGACCACCTAAATTTGCCGTTGATGTTACGGTTACTGTAGTTTGAGGAACATTCATTTTATAGGCGAGTCTGTTATATATAGTCCAGATAATATTTTATGCACATAGTATAGTAGGATGGATGTGAATGCCGAAAATCGTAGTGAAATAGAAAACTTGATGAAAGAAGAACGCGCAATATCCTTCGACCCAGAATGCGTTCGAAAAAAATCAAATTGGTCCAAAACGAGTCGTGTATACAAATTTGATGACCCGTCGTTTGAAAAAGAAACATTACTAAAGGACATTTCGAATCGTTCTCCGAAATTAGAAACACTTTTGAATAAAATCGATGAACTTGATGCGCGGGATGAAAAACAATATGGTAAGAAATTTAAACACTTTATTTTTTCTGATTTAAAATACTCCAATTTTGGTGCAAAATTGTTGTCATCCGCGTTAGTCGCAAAAGGCATGCATTTAGGATATAGCGCCGAGTTGATTTCCTCCAAAAAGGAACGAACAAAGGGTGGCGCTAGTGATAGTGAAAGCGACAGTGTAAGTGACAGTGAAAGCGACAGTGTAAGTGACAGTGACGATGACGAAACAAAGCCGGTTCCCACAAAAAAACCGAAAAAACAGTATAAAAAAATAGCGATGCATCCCGACGACGTGTTGTTGAAAACAAAATACAACAATTTTTATTTACTGTCATCCGTATCTGTGTATGATCAGAACATGACAGTGGATATGAAAAAACACGTATTAAAGACGTTTAATAAACGTCCGGATAACATATTTGGCGAACTTGCGCGCATCATTATTATGGATAGTGGGTTTAAAGAAGGAATTGATTTGTTCGATATCAAGTATATTCACATTTTTGAACCCCCCACAGTAACTGCGGATCAAAAACAAGTGATCGGTAGAGGCACGCGAACTTGTGGACAAAAGGGTTTGGAATTCCACCCGCAACAAGGATGGCCTCTTTATGTTTATATTTATGATCTATCGATCCCTGAACAATTACGAGGCAGTTTTTTGAATAGTGCAAGCGCGATGGATTTATATTTGAAAACATTGAATATCGATGTTCGCAGATTTCATTTTACAAATGATTTGGAAAAGACATCGATCTATGGTGCAGTAGACTATGAATTAAATAAAAACATTCACTCTTTTTCGATACCGTTCTCGAAAGTAGAACAAAATGACGATGCCAATGAAATTCCTTTGCCAGAAGGAGCCGAGTTTATATATGGCGGAGAAAACGAAGTAAGCAGCGAAACGCCGATGCAATATCATGGCGGTGGCCCCAAACGCAAATTACGTGTTGTAAATGAAGTAGCATGGATGGGATTTGAAGAGTTACGTAAGCATGTGGATCAATATTATGGAGAATACAAATGGGATGCCGTGAAAATGGAGAATTTGTGCAAAGGAACGGGCAAAGGAACGGGCAAAGGAACGGGCGGCGGGGCAGAAGTCATTACATATACACCGACACAAGAATTTGTCCGCCATTATTTTACACCGAGCAATCCTCGTAAGGGAATACTATTGTGGCACAGCGTGGGCACCGGAAAAACTGCATCTGCCATTGCCACTGCGACAAGCTCGTTTGAACGCCAGGGCTACACGATATTATGGGTGACACGCACTACATTAAAAAATGACATTTGGAAAAACATGTTTGACCAAGTATGTAATGAGCGATTGCGGTATCAGATTCAAAATCAGGGTCTTGTTATTCCGGAGGAACAAAACAAACGTATGAAATTACTGTCCGATGCATGGCGTATACGTCCCATGTCCTATAAACAGTTCAGCAATTTGGTGGCGAAACAAAATGATTTTTACAGAAGATTGGTAAAGAAAAATGGAGAGGCCGATCCGTTGCGGAAAACCTTATTGATCATTGATGAGGCACACAAATTATATGGAGGCGGGTTGTCGTCCATCGAACAACCTGATATGGCAGCATTCCACCAAGCAGTAATGAATTCCTATATGATTTCGAAAGAGGACTCTGTAAAATTGTTGCTCATGACAGCCACGCCCATTGCAAAAGATCCGATGGAATTGATCCGACTATTGAATTTATGTAAAACACCGGCACAGCAAATGCCCGCTGATTTTCAAGAGTTTTCGAACCAGCATTTGAATGAGATGGGTGAATTTACAAAAGAAGGACGGGATAAATATTTGGATGAAATTGCGGGGTATATTAGTTATTTGAATCGCGAAAAGGACGCACGGCAATTTGCGCAACCCATTTTACAGCATATTCAAACACCGATGGCGGCGCCAAAAACATTGAAACAGGTTGGGGATTTTGATCAGAGAATCGTGCGTGAGTTTTTATCTAGTGATATCCCAGAATTAAAACAACAGATTTTGGAGAACCAGCAACAATTGGTGGCAGATTTGGTCGATGTGGACACAAACACATTTAAGCATGTGATGCGCGAAGTATGTCAAGGAAAAACGGGCAAGGAACAGAAACAATGTGAAAAAATATCGAAACAAAATGTCAAAGAAATGGTGCGTGAGACAAAAGAATACGTAAAGGACATTCGCAGACAAATCAAAGAACTGCGTGATGCCATAAAAAACAAAAACCTTTTAAAAAGAGAGGCATTGGCGACCGTCAGTGAAAATAGGAACAAATCGGAAGCCGATTATGAAACATATAAAGAATCTATGGTATATAATTTAAAAAACAAGTGTGCGATTCGTGTTGAAAAAGAGAGTGATTTCAAGACAAAGGTCGGAGAATACCCTCAAATACGAAGTTATAACGAAGATATTGCCAACTACGAAGAGCAAATCAAATCTTTATACGCTGGTTTAAAATCGACGATGATGGCATATAAATCGAACATTGCGCGGTTACAAAAAATAGTGAAATCATCCCATACAACCGCGCTTGAAAAGAGTGTTGTTCGAATGAACATTCGGGATATTCGTTTAGAACAGAATAAGGCCAAACGCGAAACTCAAAAGAAAATAAAGGCGGAAGAGAAGGATATTCAAAAGAATATCAAAGATACACGAAAGAAACGCGAGGTCACCTATAAGCAATTAAAAAAGACCGTGAAAAAGGCGCTTTCCGTGCATAAAAAGGAGGCGACGGTGATACAGAAGGCTGAACGTAAATTAAGAAAAACGTTGCGCAAACAAGAAGATTATGCAGAGAACATTCAACATGGTGTATTGAAAAACATTGTTGACAAATACGTTCCTAAGATCAAGGCGGAATTGGAGGCTGAATCGCCAAAAAAGGTCGGCGTTGTTGATAAAGAAACTCGCAAAAAGAAGTCACAACTACCAATGTCTGCGTCTACAACCACGCGCAAACGATGCCCGAAAGGATATCGAAAAGACAAACACGGCGAATGTGTGAAAAAAACGTGAACACCGGGTTTCTCTATATTTCACGAAAGAATATAGATAAATACGAATGTATAGATAATATATATAGAGGTCTGGCAATCATGGACCCCATATTGAACTATGATCCCGATGCAGAATCCATGCCGGAACCAGCGCTTATATGCGTCGACTACGAATTTCCTGAAGCACTTCGTAAGAAAACAACAGAATCTATCGATAAACTTACCATGGAATTACTCGTAAATAAAAAACACTATAAAAAAATGGTGGAAAAAACCGATCCTGCGAAACATGCACAATTGGAACAGCAGGTGAAAAACATCCGGAAATACAAGCGGGAAATTCTGAATTTAGTGGAAGAACTCGTAGAGAACCCAACGAAACAAGTAACAAATGATATAAATGACACGTTTGATACGTTTCTGAATATCGCGATTCGTTATTTTCAGATGAAGGATTTGGAAAAGAACCCGGCTTATATCCAAGACGACGATGTTATGTTTGATTTCGATAATTATACGCAGGAGGTTGAACCTGAAAAGACCGAACCCTCCTTATGGGGCGAAGAGCGTGTTCTAAAAAAAACCAAGGGTTTGTATCCGTTACCCATTGCATTCCCGCGAACAAGAAAATAAATGCGCAACTTAGTTTCATCTGAAAAATTGAATTTTATTTATAAATACAAGGACATTCAACAACTGAATTTGAAGATGAATACTGTTCATGTTATCTCTTATTTCGATATTGTCTTGGTATTTGTCTTGTTTATGGAATATGTATTGTTTCGTGTCGGGCATGCAAAGCAATTGTTTGATAAATATCGCGCACAAGACGTCTTGCGCCGAGAAAACACGGATAAACAAGATCATATGTTAGAATCGATTCTCTATCAAATGGATGATTTTAGTTTGCGTATCCAGAAGATCGATGAAAACATGAGGAAATATATTGACGATGAAATTGATGCGTGTAACTATCGGATATATTCTGCTACTGAGAAAAGTGCGTTCACAGTATCCTGTGCGGATTGGAAAGAGATGCAACACAAGGTCCGTGAATTATCAAGCGACATGAGTTCATTATGGAGAATTATAGAAATTCCTCAACATATGATGCATTTGCGCCCTCATTATCGTTGATTGTCGGGTGTTTCCGAAATAAAATCCAAAGATAGTATAGAGAATGAGAAAATCCCAAAAACACAGAAGAACCAAAAAAAATGTAACACGATCGTTTCAACCCTTGAATTGTAGTCCAATTGTGAATGGAAAAACAGAAATTGCGGGAAGTTGTTTCACGGCACCCGCATTGTATCAATTGAAGGAACATTATAACAAACATCACCCTTCCACGCCCATTTTGTCGAAAACCCCCAGTCAACTCTGGCATGATTTTAGAACACGTTTTTTTTCATGTAAACGCGAGGATTGTTGGTTGAAAGAAATCGATAATGCCGAGTTACGTGAAAATTTAGAAAAATTCTTGTTCGCACCATCACAGCCCGTAGAATGGAAGAAGAAACCCAATGAGTGGTTGTCGAATTTTGATATTTTTGAGGTGCTTCATCAGTATGAACTTACACACTCCACGTTTAAAGCAATCGGTCCAACGCCAATTGATTTTGACAGTCGACCGAAAGATGAAAGTGGAAAATGTGTATGGGAAGAGTTATGCACGTTTCAATTGAACAATTATTTGGAAAAAGGAAAGACCAAGTTGGGAATGGTGTTTAATTTAGACAAACATGACGAACGGGGGTCTCACTGGGTATCTTTGTTTGTGGATCTCGAAGATTGGTTTCTATTTTATTTAGATAGCGCCGGGAATCGAATTCCGAAGGAAATACGCGCCCTTGTGAAACGCATTCAAATACAGGGAATGTCTCTATCACCACCCTTGAAATTCAAATTCTATGAAAATTATCCGCTGGAACACCAACTCGGAAATACAGAATGTGGTATGTATTCCTTGTATTTTATTATTACCATGTTAACAGGCGAAACCGAGGGGAGAACGTTTCGGACTGCCCGTGAAAAAATAGAGTTTTTTAAGAAAAAACGCGTGCCAGATAAATATGTGAGCAAATATAGGAAAATTTACTTCAATGTATAATGCGAATGGAGTCCGTATTTTTTTATCTTCTTATACTAGGATAAAAATATAACATGCCAGTAAACAATCGCCATGGTAAAAAGGCCCTGGACCGCAGGTTCTCGACGGGTCATAAAAAGATGAAAGGAGATGAAGATGAAGTATCCGCGAAACCAGGTTCTCCATCGAATAAAAAAAATGAATCCGAGGATGAACAAAAGGGGGAGAGCGAACAAAAAGAGGGCGACCAAGAAGATGAGGGTGACCAACAAGATGATGAAATGGGCGACGAAAAAAAAGGTGAAAAAAAACCAAAGGGTCCGCTGGTTATCACCGGACCAGCAGATGCCATCAAAACCATTGTTAAAATTTTCCCAAGTTCTACCAAAAACGATGAAGGGTATTACATTGCTGATATCCGTGTGTTAACAGACCAGAAAAAAAAACCATTTTCTATATCGGATTCTTTGGATTTCAAATTGGAAAATATGCTCGAACATATTTCAAATCTTTCCAAAGCATCTCAATTTCCCGTTCAAAAAGAAGTGAAGGACGCCGGTGGTTATATTGATGCTAGTAAACTCGATATAAATAATTATATGAAACACGATACCACGGAGTTTCTTATTTTACCTACGAAATATTCAACACCGGCCGAAGATGCAAAGGCGAAGAAGAAAGAGGAGAAGGAAGCGAAAGAGGAGAAAGTAGCGGGGGGTCATATCGGTGGTAAAAAATATTCAAGAAAAAAAAAAGGCGGGTTTCGAGAACCCGAAAAGAACATCGTAAAAAAAATATATAAATGTTGTGTTTTTATATGATATATAGACGCAACATAAACCATGGCATCTTATGTTCACCCAGACAATCAACAACTATTATGGAATGTTTTACAAAAAACCCCCTTGGTTCAACAATTCTTTTCCAATTATGACGTTGCTTATAAAGAGAAATGGTTCAAATCTGTCATACAAATGTTCTATGAAAAAAACAAACATATGCCAGGTGACATTCATATGTTAAATCAATTGAACCGCGAAACGCTTTCTTATATGTTATCTTCTATACAGGACCGCACACAGCCACAGCCGCAACCACAGCCTCAATATAACATAACTAGTGTGCCTTTGCCTACGCAACCTGAAATTATATCACGCGAAAATACACATAACGCACGGCAAGAAATTTTGAACTCACAACTTGCGCAACGGCAAAAAGAATACGACTCTATGATGCAACGACCCACTCAATCCGAGATTGACTTTCGCGAAAAAGAATTGGATGCAGCAATTCCCAACATGGAAGAGTTGGTACAACATCATATAAAACAACGCGAAGAGGAATTGCGGCAATATCAACCGCCCGCCGCAGCAGCACTGCACGTGCAAGAACCAGTGCAAGCGCCAATACAATCCGTGGCGGCACAAATACAACCAGAAAAACGACCTCTCATTATTGAGAACCCAGCGTTCCAGAACATCCAATTTGAGATAGAAGAATTACCTGGCTCATCACAACAGAAAAAAAACGTGTCCTGGGCATCTGACGCTCCCGTAATTCATGATAGTATCCACACGATTATGAATGTGTCGGACGATATTATGGAGCGCATGAATATGCAACATCAGGAAATAAATACGTTACGCACAGTGGTGTTTGAACTGACAAAAGATATTCAGGTGTTGAAACAAGAATTAGCCATGGTGGTGTCAAAGATATCGGGTTAGGCAAAAATATATATAAAAGGTTGGGTTTATATATAATAACAGATGGACCTTTTACAACACACGTTGTTTATTAATTTGGAACATCGGACAGATCGTTTACAACATGTAACAAAGGAGTTTGAAAAAATGGGCATTATGGCCGAGCGTGTAAACGCAATTCGTATGAAAACAGGAGCAATTGGATGCACTCTGAGTCATATCCGATGTTTAGAAATCGCCAAACAACGTAATTACGACCACGTCTTCATATGTGAAGATGACATTTATTTTACCAACCCTGAATTGTTGAAGCAAAATTTAGCACGATTTCGCGAAAACGCCGACTTGGACTGGGATTTGCTTATTCTTGGTGGAAACAATGTTCCACCATATGACCAGATCGCGGAGTATTGTGCTCGTGTATATTATTGCCAAACCACGACAGGATATATTGTTAAAAAACATTACTATGACACGTTGTTGGAAAATTTTAAGGAAAGCGCGCATAAATTAATAAAAGAACCGAACAACAAGAAGGCATATGCTTTAGATATGTATTGGAAACGATTGCAATTGGTTGGAAAATGGTATATGATAACACCCCCGACCGTGACACAAATCGAAAGTTATAGTGACATCGAGAATCGTAGTGTAAATTACGAAGGCTTACTGTTGGACATGGACAAACCTTGGTTGTTCCGGCAAACCAGATAAGTGTGTCGATAAAAAATATAGAGCGAAATCTATAAAATTCTATATACGAAAAATCTCTTGTTGATATAAGAACAAGATTTTATAATGTCATTTCTCACAAAACTTTTCCATTTTGTTATTATGACTTCCAAAAAATACAACATTGATGAATCACATGGTCTATCTCATAGCATGAACGTATTGTATTACGCGAATGAAATTTATGAAAGCGAACTCCCGAAAAAACCTTATCTGGAAGACCAAAAGAAGATTATATTTACTGCCGCCGCTCTACATGATATGTGTGATAAAAAATATATGTCCGAGACAGACGGCATTTGCGCAATTCAAGACTATTTGCACAAAGAAATTACAGCAATTGAACTCGACATGTCTGTAAAAATTATGACTACAATGTCTTATTCCAAAGTAAAGATTCATGGATTTCCGAATCTTGGTGCATATCAAGACGCATATCATATTGTCAGAGAGGCGGATCTGTTAACGGCTTATGATTTTGATAGATGCATGATTTATAATATGTATCAGAAAAACAACGACATGGAGGCATCGTATAAGGATGCGTGCGAATTGTTTGAACGCCGCGTGTTACGACATAATGACGATCATTTGTTTCTTACGGAGTATTCCCAACAACATTCACAGTTTCTTCATTACCAAGCCATTCTTCGTATGAATCGTTGGAAAACATTGATTTACTCAAAAATGATACCATGAAACCGTTCAATTACAAAACCTTCTATGGGATTTATGTCATATTCCAACAATTTAACGATGTTTAAATAAAATGATCGAGGTCGTTTCAATATGGATTGTTTGGAAACTATAAATTGGGCTCCGCCGCCAAATGTAAACCGCTGAAGAGGGGAATCCCTTCTTTTTATATGAAATACTTTTTCATATACTTCTGCTAACGGAAGAGACCCCAGATGATAAGGGCAATGATCTAGAGTAATCGACAGGATTAATCTTGTTAAAAATTCAAACTGGATCTTCAACTCTTTATGGTTTGCATATTCGTTTATTTTATCGAGTATATTTGGTGAATGATCAAATGGGTTTCCTTGTAAAAAAATTGTGTGGTCTGCCAAGTTATCATAATTATCACATATGTATTTGTAGTAGGTATGTCCTTCTCTTCCCACGTTATCTAAATGTGTCACATTTGTATATTCTTCCGGCAAATCTTCACCTTTGTTATAGATGATCACATTTTGGAATTGTTTTGTCCATTCGATGTTTTCGTTATATCTTGCCACCACAATGTTCATTATACAAATAATGAATATTTTTACTAAATGATTCATACGCGCGTCATATTTTTACTTGTATTATCAATATTGGAACTTAAGTATTTCTGATTCTGCTGTGCACTTCATTTCGTGTCCGAGATATACGCCATGATCTTTTACAGTTGTTTCTCTGAGATTATATCGATGAGAGCAATAATTGTCTCCACAGTCCACGTCACTACATGAATACAATACACCATATGCATCTTCAAATACTTCTCCACAAGAATGAACATAATCTAATCCTCGGGTGGGCGGCAAATGGGGCACGATGTCGCGGTCATGAACAATTCGCCACATATTTTTGATTTGCAAATTTACAAGTCGAGCATAGAATGTATCACCAATGCGGGGTTGTCCAAAATTATACACCGTCGACGGGATATGAAATGCAGATAATTGCATTGCTGTCAATTGAGCAATGGCTGCACCATAGGAATGTCCTGTTACTATAATTTGTCTATGTTCTAACCTTATATTCATGATGGTTTCGTAAATTTGTGGAAACACTCTCAACATAGATCCATAGAAGCCTGTGTGGATTTTGCAATTACAATATTGAAATGTGTAATAGTCGGTCATTTGTATATCAAGATCTTCTATCCAATTTCGGACAGACGATGACCCGCGAAATACGATATATATGTCTTGTGTAGATGGAAGAGTGCCGATAAATCCTTGCAGATCACTTTTTGGATCATAGATTACATCGTTTACTAAAAACCCAGCGAGAGGTCCATGAAATGCGTGATTCAAATATTCTTTTTTTCCACAATAAGCAATTGCACTTAATAATGCAGATATATTTGCTTGTTCTATTGAAAAGTTTTGTACCCACGCAGAGAAGACGCGTGTTATCATAAATAGAAATACAACGATTTGTCGACCCATTCTATACATAGAGCACAGACTTATCAGTTTCCCAACCTCAAAAAATTTGCCAATACCGACCTGTTTTTTTCTTCGTAGTGCATGGTTTTTAAGGTGCTCGCGTGTTCTTTATGTAGTATGCGCTGCCTGTGTTGTTGTTCCTGGTGTTGTAATAACTTTTCGGCTTCTTGTTTTTCGAGGGGGGTTACATTTTGTCTGCCACGTTCTCGCATAAAATGATCCACTGAGGAATATTGTGGATTTGTTTGGTAATCCTTTTCGCTTACTGAAAACACAGTCTGGTCTTTATGAACTTTTCGTAAATCGTCATATTTCAATTTACTAAAGGGGTCGCATTCTACATATCCAGCGCCATTGGATTCGCCGTCGTCGTCTTCATACAATTTTGAACCACTTCCGCTATTCACATAAAGATTTTCTACACCACGATAAGTAACCATTGCTGCCTGTTTTTCTTTAATTTGGTCAAACATTTGGCTCATGTTTTTTTGGTTTACTTGTTCATGGATGCTATGTATGGCTTCGTCTTTTGTAAACCAGGCGTTTCTTTCCGGGTCAGGTCGTTGTTGCATGTTCTCTTCAAATAATGTGTTGAACTTCGATTGAAATTCTTTTGTCGACATGTCTTGAATAACTTTCGAGATTTGGCGTGTGTTTGATGGCCCCGATGTTTTCATGGATGGCGTATATGTCGTGTTTTCTTCCGTAATTTCCTGGTGTTGTTTTGCTTGGTTCTCATAAAACTGGACCACGATATCAAATGCCTTCTTATAAAATAAAAAATATTCGGGGGACAGTTTGGATTTGTCTGGATGGGTCATCAATACTTTTCGTTTTGCCCGTTTTAAATCTTCCATGGATATGTCATACGACAAATCAAACAATCCGAGCAATTCATCCAATGTATACATATGAATATTTAGATTATGTGTTTTTTCTGCGGACATCCTATATAGTTTGCAAACAAACTGTTGTATTGTTTTCTACGAAAATGATCTAAACATAACCTTCTTTCTTTTAGTAACAAATAGAATTTCGGAGTTATAAGAAACATGACTACGCTTCCTATTCAAACCAAAATCCATGATCGAAAGCATTTTGCTGAACTTTTGCAAAAAAATACCGGCCTTATTGTGATCAAATTTGGTGCGGATTGGTGTGGGCCTTGCCGAACTATAGAGTCTCTTGTTCAGAGTTATTTCGATAAATGTCCTCCGAATGTTCAATGTATGATTATTGATATTGATGAATGTTTTGATGTATATGCATATTTGAAGTCAAAAAAGATTGTCAACGGTATCCCAGTGATTTTGTGTTATCAAAAAGGAAATGTGACCTACGTTCCAGATGATTTTGTAACGGGAGCAAACCCAACCGAAATTGCTGGATTTTTTGAACGATGCGCTGGAATGATAGCGAACACGTAACCAATGCGAACTTGTTTGAAAAATTGAATTTTATGGATACATGCGTATCCATAAAATATAGATTATGAACAGGTGTGTTTCAGAAATCATTGATAAAATATTGAACTGCATTCCGACTGTGGAAGAACAGTTACGAGTCGAAATACTAACGTATCAAAATTCGTTGTGGAATAAAGCGCCAGAATTACTTCGGACAAGTGAATGTTGGGCTCCATTGCAGATTATATTGAATAAGAATATTCAGGAAATTGATGCAGACTGGAAACACAAAATATTACGCATATACAACAATAATGTAGAGTAATACTTAAGCGGCGGTGCGAGATTTGGTAGAACGCTTTGATTTTATCTTTTTTATTTGTTTTTTAATGGAGTTTTTTCGTTTTTTTCCACCGGTTAACTGCGTGGGTGAAGGGTTGGTCTCGGATTCACTTGCCGATGATTCAGATTCAGGTTCAGATCCAGTTGTTGTTGATTCTTCGTCATTGGTTTTCTCCTCTCCATTTTCAGCCGCCGTCGCCAGTGCGCCTAGCCCAGGTAACATACTGGTGACAGATTCGTCCTTGGGTAGACTTTCAGAATCCTCACCTTTATCCATGGCTGTGAAATATGCAAGAACAAAAGAAGTTAATCCCACAAAAACATAAGTAATAGCGGGAACAGATGTTACAGTGTTTTGATTTGCGAACATTTTTGTATTGTCTTCTATATTATTCATATATTTTGTTATCTAACATTTTGATAGGGGACGAGCATATCCAATAACAGCACATGCAATGCGTTTTCCAGAATTCCCAGTGGTAAGAGTATCTGGGTGGTCCGATAACCCACAATCATCTTCGTCCGCATGAATGACTAACCCGCGACCAATAATATTTGCCCTTGCGCCACTCAATTTGATGACAGAGTCTCGAACCTGATATTTTGCTCTTCCTGTAGAATCCGTGCGCAAGTTTCCTAAATCACCTACATGGCGCTCTTTTGCGGTTGGGCCACCGTGATGTTTATGAGTTGGATTATAATGTGCACACATGCTTTGGCACTGTTCGCTCATATCACCATATTCATGAATATGAAATCCATGAAGCCCGTTTTTGGTAAGACCTTGAATGTCAATGTCGATCATGATGTCGTGATTCACAAGGTCTTCTGTGAATTTTACGACACCCTGTATTTTTCCACTATCAAATACCGCGATTGCGTAGATTGGCACTTTGGTTTTATGTTTTCTATTTTTTTGACTCATATACACAATCGCGCTATAATTTTATTGGGTTCGTGAACGATGCCCTACACCTCGCGTTCCCAGTCGTCGAACAACCCACCCGCTTCTATATTTGGCAAAATAGACGTCTCTTTTTCTGTTTCGATGCGTGATACCTTATCATAGATAGAAATGTCATTGTTTTGCAACAGGGTTAACAATGCCATCTTTCGAATATGAATAGATATGTTATATAAAATCTCTGTTCCATTCGGATCCTGCTCGAATAACGGGTATCTATCGTCACACCCTGTTTTTTTGTATTTATAACTCATCGGATTTGTTGTGAATTCAACGGGCGCAATATCAGATGGATTTGGTAATGGATTGGTATTTATATCTATATTTATCATATCGTCGATGTTGGCACGCAAATATCTATTTCTTGGTGTATATTTCGACGATAAAAATTGGCGATACGAGGTTGCAATATATACTAGAAAAACCATCCACGTAATGCGCTGACAAAGCATGTTTTATGTAGTCTATATACAAAGTTCCCTTATAATAGGTTTATAAAAATATTATGCTACCGAGAACATACTGTTACTAATTTTTGTTTGCATATATGCTATATGAAAACAAAGGTGCATCACGATTTATCGAATAGCGACAAATCTGGGTCTCTCCGTCTGCTTTTCCTCATTTAATTTGTTTGCAATCGCATGTTTATTTCTCCATATTTCTTTGCGTTGAGGCGAAACAATTGTGCGCATATGTCCTTCATAAACCTCGGGGCTATCATAAAAAAGAAGCATTGAATCTGTGTCTGACTTACCAATGGCAATGCGAACCTTGAAAAAAAGATCCTCTTCTTTACTTCCGACACGATACTCCTTGCATCGTGCACCAGTAATTGCGTCTCGAATCATAACGCCGGGCGTGCTTAATGTCTGGTAATATTCAACGTCTATAGGTTTTCCTTTACTAAAGATCGTGATTTTACGGAAACCCTTATCGATCATTTTATATTCATCCATGTTTTTACGTTGATTTTTACGATACGTTTCCAACGTGTTGGCGGAATGTTCACTTGGTTCATACATGTATCTATCTGTCGGCTGGCCCTGATACATGTATGATCCAAGTTCATTTCCTTCCATCTCATCGTCGAGATTATACTGAGGGAAATGATCGTCTTCATAAATCATGATTTAGGAGGTATGAAAACCTGGCTCTGTACAACGGAGTTGTTTGCAAGTAGATACATTATATTGTCCCATTCTTTTATATTCTTTTCAATTCATATTTCCGCCCACCATGAGTTGGTGGAAGTAAAATATTAGATTGACTTACTATATAGAAGAATGTCATCCAAAAGAGAATTGCGCAGTGTCCTTTTGTCAAAATTTATGTCTTGGATAAAACCAAATCATGATCTTGCGCAAAAAGAAGACTCTGGTGTTTTCTATGAACAAAACGCGATGTTAGACGGTGAAATCACACCAGACGAAACGAAAGAAATAGAACCAGAAGACGCAGATCATGTTGTTGGACCAACCTCTTATTTGGACGATGAACCCTTATCCCAAGAATTTGAAAAGAAAATAGATACTCCGTTTACGGTCCATTTTTGTTTTTATAAAATCATCGATGATCTTGCGACTCCTTTTTTGGAATTTTATATGGAAAAAAACGATGGTATATATGGATTTCCGAAGACAACAATTACACCACAATCTGTTTTAGAACCTATTGCAGAACTCGAAGAGAACACGAAGGATGCCGATTATCATGAAGACAACGCCGATGGATTAGATATGCGTGAATTATGCAGTCCATTTTTAATGAATTATATCCTTGCGCCAGAATCCATGACTCGAGAACCCTACAAGGGGTTCTTGGAAATAGATGAAACGAATTTTGTCGTGGTATGGAATTGCACGAATTTGGAATTCAATCTGGAGAACCAATCCGGATTGTTTGTGATTTTGGACGAAATTTTACACAAAAAGGGCTTGTTAGGAGAACCCATAGATTCCAAGGTTGGAAATCTTTTCCGAGAGCACGAGTATATGAAATTTATTTTAGATGAAAATGGCCATCCTGTTAGTATTCCTATTTGCATGTATCAAGTTGAAAAAAATGGAGTAGACTATGAAAATAGTGTATATGAAGAGGGAGTAAACTGGAAAACAGAGGAATCCGGGTTTGATCCTCAAATCGACCACCCTATTTTTGGGAATGTATACCTATTTTCCACCGACCTTGTGGAAACGAATTCCTATCAAAATGTTACACCTTTGCGCATTTTAAATGCGCATGGTAACGTTGCCATTCCACTGATAAATATGCAATGGTGTAAAAGATTTGTTGGGTTTACACAAGATGTCGTGTATATTATGAACAAAAATTTTGCATTGGAAGAGAACCTTGTCGCAAACAAGGAAGATTTTCGCGATTTTACGGGTGTGTCCTTTTATGAAAATGGCGTGGAATGCATGGCGTTTTATACGAATGGTGTATTTATGGAACTCTAGCGGGGATTAACACTTTATTTCATCCGCTGACGACACTCCTGCGACTAATTTATGAAATTGTTTATATGAATCCTCTGCATTTGCGTCGTTCACATCCACAGTTAAATAAATCGGCTCTTTGTTTTCTGTATAATAGGCTTGAATCACGGGTTGTGTTATATTTTCCATAGCAATTCCCCTGTCTTTTAGAAAGTTTTCAAAAGGATTTCCTGCGTCCACTCTTGCATGAAAATAGTGTATCAAAAGCCACGCGCTAATTGGATTTACAGCGATTGATTTGATTGAATGAATGCCGGGAATTTGCATCGCAATCATAGTCAATACATATCGCAACAGTTTATTATAGCGTTTTCCTTCCTCTGCCTGAACTGTTTTGGAAAGAATGGCAATTTCGCCGGAATGCGATAACAGAAATTCAATTGTAGAAATGCATTTTCCATCGGATGTGCATAATGCCAGGATCAAGGTATTGTAAAATTGACCTCCTATACATAAATTTGAATGTTCGTTAAATCGAATAAGGTCTTCGGTGAATTCGTGAAATGGTGCAAACTTCATGAAAAGAGAGCGGGTCGTTCCACATTTTTCTTCTAATTCCGCATTTAATTTCGCGAGAACCGACCGCGCGCCAAATAAATCAATTGTGGGGACGCAGTCTTGTAATACAACAATCCCGCGTGCTAAACTTTCATTTTTAGGGCGATTTTTTGACGATGTTCTCTGTTTTCCCGCCAATTTTTGTAAACAAATTGTTTTTGTGGGGGTGGACACAGGTGTTCCATCCAAATTGAACAACACATATTCCCCGTTTACGTCTTTAAATACGATGGTGTTGTTTGCGCTATCTACATAATTAATACAACTATTGTCGTCCGGCAAATCAAATTCTATTTTATAAATAGAAAGACCCTTGTATTGTTTATCGAGCCTTGTCAATTGAAAATCTTTTCCCGGAATCCCTTCTCGATAAGAAACTTTGGGTGGAAGAGAACTTTTGACGGATGTGCGTTTTACAGTGGTTGTTCTCGACGTGGAACGAAGTGTCGGCTTGCCTCCTGTTTTTTTTGAAGTGATAGATTTTGTTTTTCTGGCCATATACGATGGTGTATAGAATAGGGAGACACTTTTTTTGCTACATGTTTAACTGGTGGATAAAATTGAAATAATGATTGCAATTCAAGATTTGAAATCATTCATACTACCAATGTCCATAAACTTTGTGTTATTTTCTGAACTTCAGATAGGAAAAAAATACAGGCGCGTTCAATTTCAACGTGGCATTCGTTATACTGATATTCAACAGCGACATACGGTGATTGAAAATGTGCATGAGATTATGGATCTAGGAAAACTCATAGACATAGAACAATACGGAAGATCGTATGACCCCGATATTTTACTTCTCTTTCAAAAAGATGAAACGACCTATCGATTTGAACCCGCATTTGGTTTGGTCGATGCCTATATAGAATACGAAGACGATACCGAGGAAGATTCTATGCGCAGGACATTCGAAAGAACTGCCTTATATAAAGATGAAATACTAGGTAATGATTGGGCGCTTCGACCTGAAAATGTAGTGGCCACGCAAGGAATTGATCTTAGTGTGTGGGCCGAGGGCTCAGGAATGAATTCAGACGAACCCGACTCTTTCCTTCAAAAAACGAACTAAAAAGTCGTTGCGAACCACGTCATTTAAACTGGTGTGTATTTCGTCATGCATTGGGTCTCTTCCGTGTAATTCTATGAATTTATCTATGTACGAATTCATTGTCTCAACGGCATTGATGTATTCTGCATCCGCCCCTTTTTTCTTTTCTTCATAAAGAGCCAACGTTTCCATTTCTTGGCGCTTCAATTCGAGTTCTTCGAACCGCTTCTTTTTTAATTCCGACTCTTTCTCTTCCAGCCTTTGATTTTGTATACGAATGGTCTCATCGCGAACACGTATATCTTCACTATCTATAGAATCTATCACTCGGTCGTTTCCTTTGTCAAGATACCAATGGTGACGAGTTTCATTGGCTGTAATAATGACACTGCATATATCTGGTTTCTTTAATTCATCAAATCGTTTGCGCTCTATGGTTCCCGACCTTCCCTTGAATGTTCTCTCAAATTCAGAAATAATATCTTGTTTAATGTTTGGACTGGTTTCCATCAATCGATCATATTCTTGGCGATTTATCTTCAAAAAATGGCCTGCGTCCATGCGTTCCTCGGGTTTTTTTGCCAATTCAATGCGAATATTGCGAGCAAATTTATCCCAAGAAATCGAAGACACGCGATGTGCCTCGTTGAGTTCGGATATTTTTAAATATTGTTGCACGGTAGTTAATATACCAACTAAAATATTAATTGACCCGATAGCCATAGGAGCAAACGTTTGATACTGAAGCGGAAGACTTGTTTGTGCAAAGGACGCTGTCCCACTTATTGTGGACAATACTATCGCGGGTATCGTATACCAAGCATTACGATTGGCGTATTTTTCATGAGACCGAGAATGTAACCACTTATAACATTGTGCGACATCACACCATTCTACCATAATAACCTCGTTCTCTGGGGACCATTCAATTTGTTTTGTGGAATTCACATTGGACGCAACTACGCTGACACCATCCGCGTCAACATCCTTTTGCAAGGAACGCATTTTTTCCTTTGAATCCTCTAAAGTATCCATTTTTTCATTGTCTCGAGTGGTCATTGTGCGTTGTTTTTTTTGTATTCTGGTCTCTATAGTAGTGATAGAAAAAATGGGATTGGGTTTCTCTATTCACAATTCTGGAAATGACGCACGGATCGTTGCGCGCGCTTTGTATATGGAAACAAATATTCATATACAAAACTATTTATTCATAATTCGTTTCTCCTATTCTTCGGCGGGTTCGGTGACCATGGTAATGACCGGACTTGATTCTAATTCTACAATTGCTTCGGGCTCGGTAGAAAGATTCTCTAATCGATTCAGAATCTGTTCGGAGTTCTCCATTAATAATTCAGAATCTTCTAATATGGAATCGATGGTTACATCTTCACCTATAATATAAAATCGGTGAAGGCGGTCTTCGTCGCCAATGTCTTCTATAGAAAACGTCTTATTTACATTGATGTTGTTCTCTACTTCCCGATAAAAATCCTGCATACGAACATGCAAGCGGCTCAATTGGCGTTTTTGAGAAATGTGAAAGAAAGACATGTAGTTTACATACAAATGAATCTGTTCCTGGAGGAGTTTATTTTCGTAACTTAATGTGTTTAAAAAGTTTGATATCGAAAACCCGACATGATGCTTTTCGTTATAATGGTCAATGTTATCCAGTTTTTCAACCGTAATTCCATACAATTTGTTTAGGATGTGTAAAATGTTGGCGTGAATTTCTTTAATATCCTCGATTTTATATTCGCTGAATGGTTCTAGATCTTTGTATAGAGGATATGTCTTCAATTCCAATTCCGATATGTCGAGTTCCGCACGGTTCTCTTTGATATAGTTCAGAATAATATGAAACAACTTATAATAGTCACAATACATCCTATTATTCATCAATGTGCGGAAACGGTCAATGTCTTCCATTTCCATCGCAAATGTTTTATATTGAAAATAAAACGAATCCAGGCAAAAGAGGAATATTTTTTTACTGTTTGCCTTTACCAAATCATTGTACACCGTTTTTAATTGCGCTAATTTCTCTGCCACAACCTTTTTAATTTTCGATATTTCGCGTTTCACTGTTATAATGTTATCAAAATCATTTTTTAATTTTTCGATTTGAAATGCGTGTGAATGACTCATCTATATACTATTCATATATTTTTACCAACCATATGCATCTCCGTTGTCGTCATCACACTTTGCTAAATTGAACGGTTTGTCGGAAAATTGAATTGTATTCGCGAAAGAATAAAGAATATATCTTATTGCGAATTTTTGTAGAATGACAACCACGGTGAACTTATTTGATATTGCTTATATTGA
>Ga0209550_10001358_pt1 | contig 23462 bp, 24 predicted proteins | sample LauGreSuBDMM15SN_2_FD_187567 | JGI IMG/M metagenome (GOLD analysis project Ga0209550, IMG submission 187567) | Freshwater lake microbial communities from Lake Michigan, USA - Su13.BD.MM15.SN (SPAdes) (version 5) | ecosystem: Environmental > Aquatic > Freshwater > Lake | place: Lake Michigan... | reverse complement strand
GAAGGAATCACAGCAGAACGCATTGCGTTTGCTGATACGAATGATGCGTTAGACATATTCGTTCCTTCCATCATGTTCATACCCGCCATGGGAATGAAGTCATAACTATAAACCATGGGTTGAGGTACTGGCAAGGCAATTAAAATAGCCTTACTTACTAGGGGGTAAGGCCCATTTTCTCTCTATAACCCTGCCGAAATCCTCAATATCCCAAGGTTGATAGGTAGTTTTTCAGATTAGAGCTAGCGGCATCCATGACATCTTTATATTGAGATTGCCCATGACTATCCATGGTCACAAATAGCGGTCCTAGATTTTTGACTCGAAATTTCCAAATGCACTCCGGCATCAAGTCTTCCCAAATAATCTCTTCAATCTCTTCAATCTGTAAGGTTTGAACGCTTGCCGCACCTCCAGTAATCGATAGATAAACACCTGTTTCTTTAACGAGAATCGCCGAAGAGCTACTACTCAAACCGCCTTTCCCAATAATTCCTGCCCCGCCCAATTGACTTATGCAACCCTGCGTAAATCGATCCATGCGCATAGATGTAGTGGTGCCTACGGAAACTGGAACCACCTTTCCTAATTCATCGGACTTAATACTTGGGGCGGTATGTAGAAAGAAATGCCCTGCAAAATCTCGGTCAGGAACTATTTTTTCATCAAAGAGACGAATTAGTGAAGCATCTCTGACACCCCATATCGTTCCACTTAACCAAACTTCATCTCCAACTCTCAAATCTGAAAGCTGACCTTTAGTCATTGGCGTTGTGAAATGTAAGACTCGTGTTTCAGTAGCCATATGTGATAACTCCAGACTTATTTATTGTTGCACTGGCTCTTTCTCCACGCCAGCATTGAATGCTTACAGCAACCGGATTCATAGAAATGTGAGTAGCGGCAAATTCAATATGCACAGCAAAACTTGTAGTAGCACCGCCAAGGCCTTGCGGCCCTACACCGATTGTGTTGATGACACTTAGCAGCTCTCTTTCTAAATCTGCAATCTCTTTATCAGGATGTGGCTCACCAACTGGCCGTAGCACTGCTCGCTTAGCTAAAGACATACAAAGATCTGCTGTTCCACCCAGACCCACTCCTACAATTGTTGGTGGACAAGGTCGAGGACCCGCTTCAACAATACTTTCTAAAATGAATTTCTTTATCCCGTTAATTCCATCGGCAGGTGAGAGCATTTTTAAAAACGACATATTTTCTGAGCCTGAACCCTTAGGCAATAAACGAATTTCCAATTCGTCACTATCACTTACAAAATCAACGTGGACATCTGGGATACCGTCTCCCCGATTGTTCTGAAGGTTTTGTCGTGTAAGCGGATGAACAATGCTCGAGCGAAGATTATGTTGAGAGGTTGAAAGGGCAATTCCCTCACGTAAAGCCTCAATTAAGCGAGCCACGTCAATGTTTAGCCGGGATCCGATTTTTACGTAATAAATACATATTCCGGTGTCCTGGCAAATGATTATGCCCGTATCATCAGAAATCTCGACTGACTTCACCATGATATTGAGAAACTTCTTTCCCATTTCGCCTTCGTTACTCTTAGCGGTTGCAATCGCTTCTCTCACATCAGTCGGCAAATCGGTGAGTGCTTTCTTGTATAGAAATGCCGAAACATTGACTATGTCATCATAAAAACTATCCGCTGATGGATTTGTAGTTGTGAGAGGCATTGTTAGGCTCCAGTCCCATAGATTCGGTATAGCGATACAGCCATGACGAGAAGTCCTATAATCAATAGGGACATAACAAAGATTGACAAAAGTCTTAGTGTCCAAACTCTAGATTTTTGATTCTTTGAATAATCATGTACAACAACGGCGAGGCCAGCAAAAGCGTGGATAAGAGCTGAAGTTAATAAGAGCACATCCCAAACTACCCAGATTGTTGAACTCCATCTACTTATAACAAAACTAGAATCTGTCGCAGCAACATCGTTAACAATATGTGTAATAAGAAAATGCCCAAGGGCGAGTACGGCTAAAAGCAAACCTGTAGTCCTCAAGGCTATATAGCTGAGCCGATGAGAAATGAATGACCTTGATGTCTTTTTAGTATTCATATTAGTTAAATACCGGCTGTAGAATTACGAAACTTCCACCCAAGGTCGTAATGATCGAAAAAATCAAAAGTACTCGTAGAAATATATTTGACTTTCTCACACCAACATCGAAAGCATCGACAATTATGAGTCTTATTCCGTTTAATGTGTGAAATACGAGAGCAAAGAGCAATCCACACTCAAACAATCTCATTGGCCAAGTTGAATAAATTGCGTGAAGACTGTCATAAGCACCATGAGAAAATGCAATGGTTGAAATATCAATAATGTGAAGAGACAGAAATGCGAAAATGGCAAAACCTGAGACTCGATGAAAATATGCAGCCCATCTGCTTATTTCTACTCGTTCCGCGGGCAAGCGTCCAAGCTTGGCTAACCGCGAAAAAGAAGGATTTGGGCCACCATCAGCAAACAATGCTACTTTCCATACTTTATATATAAAGCCCAAAATAACAATAAAGGAAAATGACAATAGAAGTAAGAATGCAATTTGTATTGTTGTCATGAATCGCCATCTTCATCGAATTCAGGTTTGACCCTCGTAAACTCAACGTCTCGCAACGAAATGTCAGCATTAGCTGAGCCGACTTTTCTGTAAACGATGTAGCGGAGCCAGTTAGCGTGATCTGAATTTGGAAAATCAGATCGAGTGTGTGAACCACGAGTTTCTGTGCGAATAATTGCACTGTCAATCATTGACTCTGCAACAGTTAATTGATTTTCAAGATCAAGGTACTCATTCCACCCTACGTTGAAGGCCCGGGAGGAACTTATTCGAACATCTTTAAGTTCATTATTAAGTTCTTTTAAATCACTTTGTGCGCGGTTAAGTCCTTCTGCGCTTCTTACAACTCCACAGTTTTCCCACATCGAGTCTTTCAATCTGCGTGTTAAATCAAATGGGGTAATCCCTGGACCTGATTTGAGTGGAGTCTCTGTTTTACGGATTGATGCCTGAACATCTTCCTCATTAAATGAAAGAAAGTCTCGTTTAGCTACCTCGGCTGCTGCTGTTCTGCCAGCGCGACAACCATAAACTGTTGATTCAGCAACACCATTTCCACCTAGTCGATTTGCACCATGTGAACCGCCTGCATCTTCACCAGCAACGAGTAACCCTGGTACAGATGTGTAGCAGTCCTTATCAATCATCACTCCACCCATCGCGTAATGCGACGTTGGGGATACTTCAACAGGACGTGTTGCTAGGTCGCCACCAATTTGTCTAGTTCGAGCCACCATTCCTGGAAAGCGCCGTAGTACCTCGCCTTCACCCAAATGTGAAATATCTATAAACACGCCGCCTTGAGGAGTTCCTCTTCCAGCCATAATCTCCATATAACTTGCTCGCGCAACAACATCTCTAGTCGCTCTTTCCATTTTCACTGGGTCATATCGCTTCATATAACGCTCACCTAATGAATTAAGTAAGTAGGCACCTGCACCGCGTAAGCCCTCCTCTAAAACCGCCCCAGTCATTCGAGATTCGCCAGCGAGTAAACCCGTTGGATGAAACTGGAGCATCTCCATATCGCGAACTTCTAGTCCTGCCCTAATACACATTGCTACCCCATCGCCTGTTTTCTCTCTCGCAGGCGCCGCAATTCGATACATTGTGGCAGATCCACCAGTAGCCACAATTACAACCTTTGCTCGAAGAAAAAGAAGAGTTCCTTTTCGCACATCCAAACAAGTAATTCCTGCTACTTCTCCGCTTGGAGAAAGAATAAGATCAAGTGCGCGAACATCTTCTAATTCTCGAGGGTTGACCCGAAACATCTGTTCTCTCAAACGTGACATTATTTCAATCCCTGTCAAATCTCCCTTATGAACTGTTCGATCAAAACTTTGACCAGCAAAAGCCTTTTGTTTTATTTGGCCATCATCAGTTCGATCAAAAAAAGCACCGTACTCAACTTCTAATTCTCGAATTACTTTTGGAGCATCTTCTACCAATGTCCATGCAAGTTCCTGATCATTAAGAAACTTGCCACCTTTTAAAGTATCCAAGTAATGTTTTTCTAAGCTATCGTCTTCATTAAGGACTGCATTAAATCCACCTTGAACCATGCGAGTACAGCCAGATCGTCCTACTGCACCTTTACTTACCAAGGTAATCTCTACATCCGGATTAGCTTTCTTCGCATGAAGAACAGCCAACAGACCTGCTCCACCACTTCCTAGTACCGCAATATCAGTTCTTAGTTCCGTGTATTTACTCATCGGGGCCTCCCGAATCTCCATGGCCCGAACGGAGCTTTCTAATAGCTGAAACAGGATCTAGCTCCTTGGGGCAGGCAATTGAGCATCCATACATACTGTGGCACCTGAGATACCCATCATCCCCACTTATTATTTCTTGACGTTCGGCATGGGCCGCATCGCGTGAGTCACTATTTAAGACAAACACACGATTAAGCGCAGCAGGTCCAAGAAAATCACTATTTACACTTGAGACTCCACAACTTGAATAGCATGCACCGCATTGAATGCAATTTACGTGCGGATCAATCGCTAATCTTTCAGGACTAGAGTGCTTGATTGTCGCAGGCTCTACTGCATCTTTCTTGGGAACGAAATATGGAATAACTCTTGCCCATTGTTTCCAAAATGGTGTCGTATCAACGACTAGGTCTCTAATAACTTCAAAACCTGCAGCCGGTGATACCGCTATATGGCGTAGTTCTGGCGTAATCATCTCTTGGCAAGCGAGCACAGATTTACCATTTACGCGCACAAGACATGTGCCACACATACCTACTCGACATGAGAACCTATAAGCCAAACTCTCATCCTCTTGACGACCAACAGCCAGTAAAGCATCTAGTACTGACATTGGAAAGAATCGTCGTATTACAAATGAACGAGAGCTCGACTCATCAGATCTGTGAATTTCTACAAGTAGCTCGTCGTCTTTCACAACCTCCAACTTGGATTTAAATATCCTCATTTTAAGCTGCTTTGCAAAAGTCGTTCTGGGTTAGTTGATAAAATCTTGGTCTGCATTTCAGCATCCAAATTTAAAGATTCGAACATTTGCCAACGTAGCGCAACGTAGGATTGCTTATCTATGTTACCTAATCCACCATCAGAGCCAAAAAGTAATTGATCTATCGAGACATTATCTATCAACTTCTGCATGTACCAGGTTGGTAGGCTCGTCATAGAAATCCAAATATTAGGAAACTCTTGAGCCGTTGCGATAGCTTCATCAGCCATGTCGTATAACCCACCATGGCCAAGTACCACTTTTAATGTTGGAAAAATTCGTGCTAACTCACCAATTTGTAATGGTGTGGAATATGGAGTTGTGCCATCGTGAAACAGTATTGGAAGGCCCTCACTTGCAAGCTTTTCACACAATGGCATCATCACATCCTCGGTGGGGCGAAAGCCTTGTAGCCATGGATGAAGCTTTACTCCCCGCATTCCGAACTCGTTTACGCACCTATCTATCTCTTTCAAGGCACCTGGATCTCTTGGTTCAAAAGTAAAGAATGGGATAAGTCTTTCAGAATCAGTTGCACACCATTCAGCCAATTCCGTATTACACATCGGCGCATCAAAAAATAGTCCATCAAGTGGCAAAATTACGCTTTGATTAACTCCCAATTGATCCATTACATCCAGATACGCTTCGGCTTCAAAATGTTCGATTCCCCAGACGTTTCTCTTTGATGGCATATGAACATGGGTATCAACTCTTTTCATAGTTGCCCACCTCCTACGAGTAGTCCAACTAAGTTCCTTCTAAAAATAGCGTCCTTGTCATCTTTGGAAATTTCCATATTTTTTACACATTCGACTCCAAATTTTTGTGTTTCATAAGGAGAATCGCTACAAAAAATCATTTGACTAGAGCCGACACTATTGAACGTATTTGCAAGCCCTGTGTGTGGGTAATCGTGCGCCGTATCGGCAAATATGTTTTTTTGAACTTTTAGTGTTGGAATTGCATCAGTACGAAAATCAGTCCGTCCTGATCGACCCATAATGAAATTTACGGTGGGGTATCTCCGAGCAAGTACCCTCAGTTGGAGAGGCAGCGCATTTATTGGAGTTCCTGTGTGAGCATAGATAAATGTTCCGGCTTCAGCTACCGCCTCTACGAGTGGATAGACAATAGGGTCTAGCAAAGTGAATCCTTGCAGCGAACTATTTATTTTGAGCCCAACCGCTCCTGAATTCATGGCCGCTTTCAAAGTTTCTACCGAACTCTTCCCAAACCATGGATTTGAGGTCGCATAGGCATAGAAACGATCAGGATTTTTCCCAACTACTTTAAGAATACGAGAATTTCCTTCAAAGTTATTTACGGCAATTTCATGATCTGCAGGGCTAAGAATCGCACGTTTAATGCCTGCTTCATCCATTTCGGCAATGAGCTTGCCAATATCTGCATCTGGCAACAAAGTAATGTGCCCATCAATAATCATCTAAATGTCCTTAAAATTTCTGGAAGTAAGCGCACGCCAAGACCTGCTTGATTGTTGACCTTTGCTACCAAGCCGTCAATATCATTTGGAACTTCTAAGACGTCTTTTGTGTAGAAATGGTGGCCGATAATGTCTGAGGGGATATCACTGAGTCGTGAGCATGCTGCTGCAACATGTAATTGAGCAGCGGTACCGATCCCTAGTTCAGCGTTGCTACCGATAATGACTCCGAGACCATTTTTGTTTGCCTTGTTGGCCATTTGAAATGCGTTATTGATTCCTCCACTCTTTCCAATATAGATGCTGACATCACTGGCTGCAGCCTCCCTGATAACGCAATCTAGTTCGGATTCAGTAAATACAGATTCATCGGCAACAATTGGAAGTTCAAAGCTTCTTAACTCATGCGACCCCACATAGTCTTGACGATCTAATGGTTGCTCAATAAATGCAACTTCCATTTTTTTAAGCTCTTCAATGCAATACTCGGCTTCGTTCCTACTCCAGCCACAGTTTGCATCTGCTCCGATGTAAGAATCGTCACCAGCAAGGTCTCGGAGAAAAGAAAATCTAGGTAAATCTCGAGTACGGCCATGGCCGACTTTGACCTTAAACTTTCTAAAGCCAGAATTTCTCGCCTCTTCATAGCCATCTGCGATCTGTTGCCCATCGCCGCTAATTGAAATCTTTACCTGAACTTCATCTCTTTTTTTGCCACCTAGTAAGGAATAAACAGGTAAGCCCTTGCATTTTCCAAGCGCATCCCAAAGAGCCATTTCTACTCCTGCTTTGGTAAAGCTATTTCCAACAGTTACATTTTCTATTCTTGATAAAAGCTTTGAAAAATCATCGAGTGACATTCCAATAAGTAACGGGGCAATCAATTCTCGAATTATCGGTTCGGCTGTTGATGCATCTTCTCCACTCCAATTGAGCGTTCCACTAACTTCACCAAATCCTTCTACTCCATTTTCTAAAGTCACTCGAACGAATAGAAATTGAGAAATGTCATGAACACTCTTTGCTCCTCTTACGGCCAAAGCAGCTTTAAAATCTCTTTTTACAACTGTTGTTTCTATTGCCACTATTGTTCGAGCGCTCACCAAATTTATACCAGTCATTTACCCACGCTCTTAAGTGCTTCTGCATATTCGGATGAGGTCGTAGGAAAGTGACATGCGACAAGATCGTGAGCAGAAGTACTTTCTTTAAGCTCGGGATTAGAGCTTATGCAGATCTCCTTTTGAGATCCAACTGCACACCGAGATCGGAATGCGCAACCAGTTGAAACTTTATCGATTGATTCATCTCCCGTGCCTATCTCTGAGACTTTCCCACTCTTTTCATGAAAGGGATCTGGGATTGAGTTCATAAGTGTGTGGGTATAGGGGTGTAGAGGATTTGCGAACAAATGTTCCCTCGTACCAAATTCTGCAATTTCTCCTTGATAGAGAACTGCAATTTTATGGGACATATATCGAACAATTGATAAGTCGTGTGAAATAAATAGGTAAGTAAGATGTAACTTATCCTGGAGCTCCCGAAGTAGATTCAATATCTGAGCCTGTATCGAAACATCAACTGCCGAAACAGATTCATCCAGAATCAACACCTTGGGATTTAGCGCGATTGCACGGGCGATTCCAACACGTTGGCATTGCCCACCAGACATTTCATGTGGAAATCGTTCAATCATCTCGGGCCGCAACCCTACGAGTCCAAGAAGCTCAATAACCCGAGCATCTCTTTCTTTTTCATTCAAGCTTGTATGAACCTTAAGGGGCAATTCAATTATATCTCGAACTCGCTTACGTCGATTGAGTGCGTCAAAGGGATTCTGAAAAACCATTTGAAGATCACGTCTTGCGTTAAGTAAATCTTTACTCTTTAGCTCCAAAAGATTTGTGTCGCCGAGAAATATTTTCCCTTGCGTCGGATCTTCTAATCGCATTATTAATTTTGCTATTGTTGATTTTCCGGATCCAGACTCACCGACAAGTCCAAAGGTTTCACCAGCATTAATTACAAATGAGACATTGTCTACGGCTTTTAATTTCTTCTTGTTGCCAACATCATAGTGTTTGGATAGGTTCTCAACTCTCATCAGGATCTCAGACAATTGAAATTCCTTTCATGTGTGATTCCGATTTAATCAAGTCACATGCAACTGTACGGTTGGCACTAATCATTTCTAGCGATGGTGTCACTGAAACACATGTTGTCGTATTTGCAGAAGGACAACGTGGATGGAAAGTGCACCCAGTTGGCAAATTCGATAGGACTGGAGGTTGACCGCCTATTGCCATCATTGGCTTCGTTATATCTAAGTCAACCGTGCAGACTGAATTTATTAAAGCCTTTGTATATGGGTGAAAAGGATTTGAAATTACATCCCTAATTGATCCGTTCTCAACAATCTTTCCTCCATACATGACTGAGAGGCGATCACAGAATTGAGAAGCAACTCCTAAATCATGAGTGATCAGAATTACTGCAAGACCACGTTGTTCAACGATGCGACTCAACAATTCCATCACTCGCGCCTGAGTCGTAACATCAAGTGCAGTAGTTGGTTCATCCGCAATAAGAAGTTTCGGATTAGTCGAAATTGCCATCGCGATCATTACTCTCTGGCGCATGCCGCCAGAGAACTGGTGTGGATAATTGTTGGCGCGAGTTTTTGCGTCTTTTACCCCGACTTCCATCAATAGATCGATAGCTCGAGTGCGCGCTTCTGTATTTGATATTTCCTCTGACAATTGAATCGCTTCAATAATTTGCTCTCCCACGGTAAAAACAGGGTTCAAGCTTGAAGTAGGGTCCTGATAAATGATTCCTAATTGCCCTGATCGAACGCGTGCCATTTCTTTATTGTTGAGCGAATACAACTCTTGTCCATCTAAAGTCACACTTCCCGAAATACGAAAGGGCTTATGGAGCAATCTCATAATTGCAAGGGCTGTTAATGACTTACCACTTCCAGATTCACCCACAAGGCCTAACTTCTCACCCTTGTTGACTGTAAATGAAATATCTCGTACTGCATGTAAGGATTCAGCTTTTTCTAATTCAATATCGACAGTCAAATTCTTGACATCAAGGAGTGCGGTCATTGTCCAGACCTCGGATCAAGGGCTTCAAGTATTTGGTCACTGAATGTATTGAAGCTCCAAATTGCTAGCAGAATTACTAACCCAGGAGCTAGGACGAGCCAGTAGCCATTGAAAAGTTGCTCATATCCCGTGCGGGTAAGTGAGCCCCAGGATGCATTTGGAGGATTAATTCCCAGTCCAACAAAACTTAGACTGGCTTCAATAATTATCGTGTCAGCCACACAAATAACAGCCCTAGCCATCAGAACAGGTGCGGTATTAGGTAAAACCTCGCTAAAAAGAATTCGTAATCGCGATGCACCAACAACTGTTGCTGCTTGGCTATAGTCGAGTTGGAGTTCACCAATCACTGCCGATCTTGCCAAACGTGCTGTTGCTGGAGCAAGAATTGCTCCAATGATTATCGCAAGCACTGCAACATTTGTTCCAAGGGCTGCAACTAGAATTAGAGCCAGCAAGATGATAGGGATTGATAAAAGCGCATCAACGGTGCGCATCAGAACATCATCAATCCAGCCTCCAATTTGTGCAGCTAAAAAACCCCACAAGACTCCAATAATCATTGCAATTGCAGATGCGAAAAGTGCAATGATTAGTGAAATTCTGCCTCCATGCATGACCCGACTTAGTACATCTCTCCCAAGATCATCAGCACCAAAGAGGTGGTCAAGACTTGGCTTCGAGAATATGTTTGCCGTATCAAGCTCGTTTGGATCTGATGGTGCAGCAAAATTAGCAAAAATTGCCGAAACAAATAATATTAAAATGAAAGTAAATGAGATTTTACCGAGAGGTTTCTTTAATACTCTCTTAAGTAGAGAAGTGCCCCCTATTTTGACAGTACTCATTTATTTTTGAAACTTAATCTAGGATCAACAATTCCGTAGGCAATATCGACAAGGAAATTAACAATAATTGTTGCGAACGCAGCAAAAAGAATCGCAGCTTGTAAAATCATGTAATCACGTTTAAAAATCGCATCAATCATTAGAGTTCCGATTCCTGGCCATGCAAAAATAAACTCAATAAGAACTACGCCACCTAACATTCGGCCGAAAGTAATTCCAATAACAGTTAGAGTCGGAATAAGTGCATTAGGAAAAATATGTTTTCTTACAATCTTTGGCCATAGCAGACCTTTGCCTTCAGCCGTTCTAGTCCAAGGCGATGTAGCTGCTTCACCAAGTGAGGACCTAAGCATGCGTAAAATTGGCGCCATAGCAGCAAAAGCTAGAGTCATGGTTGGCATTGCAATTAGTCGCAAGTTCTCAATGGGATCTTCAGAAAATGGGATGTAGCCTCGCGTGGGTAATATTGGAAACCAAATACCAAAAGTTAAAAGTAATATGATTGCAGTTATAAAAGTTGGAATTGCCATGCCAAGTGATGCAATAGCTGTAACCATTCGGTCTGCAAAACTACGAGGCCAAGTTGCTCCAATAATCGCTAAGGTGAAAGCAAAAATAACTGCGACAAATAGTGCCGTAAAAGTTAACTCAACTGTGGGCATCAGATTCCCACCAATCATGCTGAGGACATTTTCTCCGCTGAAGTAAGAGACCCCAAAGTCACCTTGAAGTATTTTTGTAATCCAAAGCCAATACTGGACCGAGTAGGAGCGATTGAGCCCCGACTCGGTCCTGTATTGATCCAGCTCTTCAGCGCCAATCCCTCTATGTCCGGCGCCAATTGCAATAGAGACAGGATCTCCGGGCAGGAGTCTAAGTACTACGAAGATAAGTACGGAGACTGAGAACAGCATCACGATGCTGGTTCCTAATCTACGTAACAAATATCCGAGCACTTAAACCCCTTTCTCGATTCGGACTATTTCAAACTAATTTAGAGTTAGCCAAAATATGCATCTTGTAGCTGTGGGGTTCCCTCACCAAGTAAGAACATTCCCTTAATTGATGTGTTAAAAGCTGTGATATTTGCAGCTAATAGAGGAATTACACAAGGAACTTCACGGTTGTAAAGCTCTTGCATCTTCCCGGTAATTGCTTTGTACTCCGCTGCAGAAGAGGCTGAAAGAGCGCTCTTCATCAGTGCATCGTATTCAGCGTTATCCCACTTAGCTTCATTGCCACCAGTTGTATAAGCATTTAGCTGATAAGCCGATGTAGGAACTGGAGACAAGAAGTTAGCCACGATTGTGTCTGGATACAACTTTGGGTTACTTGCTGAGTAAGGGAAAAACTTACCCAACCATGATGCTGTTTCTTGTGGCTTGATATCTAGAGTAATACCGATCTTCTTTAGATCACTCTGCAGTACCTGTGCCATTGTGACCCACTCATATCTGCGACCTGCGAGGGTCCAGAATGTGAGGGTATCCCCGGACTTCACGCCAGCTTCGGCAAAGAGAACTTTCGCCTTATCCAAGTTGAAGTTGTACTCCGTCATTCCACTCTTGTAAGCAGAATCCTTTAAGCCAATTGGAGTTGAAGTCATTGATATTTCACCAACACTTCCGAAGGCGGTCTTGAAGATAGTTTCACGATCAAGGGCATACGAGAGTGCCTGACGTGCTTTTACATTGTTAAATGGAGCTGACTTGGTATCAAGCATCAATACGTGAGCGCCAGTAAAAGCTGGAGCACTTAAGAAACCAAGACTCTTATCGGCACGAACCTGGGCGATAGATGTTGGAGGAATATTCCAGACCATATCTAAAGCTCCAGATTGCAAAGACAGCAAGGCTGAAGTTGCATCAGGCGAGCGCATTACTTTGATTCCATCTAGCTTCGATGATCCCGCCCAATAGCCTCGGTTATTAGTTACATAAACATGGTCGTCAGAAGCAAATTTCTGAAGCTTGAATGGACCAGTTCCATTAACAACCTTTGGATTGGACAGTGATATGGGGTCGGCCATATAAACAAAAACTAGGGCCCCTGGAAATTGTGAATTTGCATTTTTCAAGTTGATCGTAACTTGATATCTACCTTTAAGTGAATAGCTCGAAATTTTGCCAATCTCTCCAGCTTGTGATGACTTATTGGCGGGAGTTGATATCCACTCTAAGTTTCGACGAACATCTTGATTAGTAAACTCACGGCCGCTATGGAACTTAACTCCTTCACGAAGGAACAACGTCCAAGATTTTTGATCGGCAGTTGATGTCCATGAGGAAGCAAGCCAAGGGACAATTGCCCCTTTTGCATCGATTCTTACCAATGAATCATAAAGAAGTGGTGCCACTGGCTTTTGTGTTCCAGAGCTAATCTGATTTGGATTCAAGGCAACAAGACCACCGCCTGTGTAACCATACTTCAGTGTTCCTCCAGAAACGTAGTATCTAGATTGTCCATTGAACTTATCGCAAATTAGATTTTGGTCTCCGGACTTAACAATTTCGCCTACTTTCCTGCACGTACCTCCGACCACATTAGCGGCGTTAGAGGCAGGAGCAAGTGTCCACAGCATTACAAGAGCTAGTAGCCCGGCAAGTGCTGCAATCTTTCTCTCTTCTCTTTTCATTTCTTCTCTCCTCCTATAGGGATTTTAATTTTGAAACTTTCTCAACAGTCAAATTTGTCTGCTGAAAGTTTTTCAAGATTTCCATGCCTATTGCAGCACGGCGAACTTTTTCTCTGGTTACACCTTCACCAACTGACTTCAGATGATCCCCAAACGGATAAAGACTCGTGGAATTTCGGAGACCAAACTTTAAGTAAACAGGTGAAGCGACTCTGATAATTTCTGGGATGTCGTAGTAGCGAAGAATGCCACCGAGACTATCTGGTGACTCGATATATAGATCAATAAAAGCATCTACTGCTTTTCTCAAATCCGAAAGATCCTCAATTGATAAATCTGCGGCAACATTTAAAGATGTCGCACCATAATCTTCGAAGACTTTGGCAGAAGCAGGATTGGAGCTAGGTAATACCGCAGAGGTTTTAATCTTGAGGTCAAGCGGTAAGTCACCACGTTCCTTAAGTTGTTTTATTAACATCATTAAACCGAGATCTGCAACAAGGACGCAACGTAAACCTAAATCACAAGCATGAACTAATTCTCGAATTGCTTGTGTGAGTTGACGCGTTCCACGAAGTGACGGTGCAAGTGCACTACCGCCAGGACTTGTAGCTTGCGCTCCAAGGTCCCATTCAGCGCGCGGACCAACGAATAAACACACTTCAATGTCATTGGCCTTGCCGAGGTCAAGCATCTCTGTGATTTCTTCATCTTTGAGAAGCCAAATGCCGCTTCCCTGGCTCACTCGACTAATTTTCAGATTATGGGCCTTAGATTCGGCGATCACAATCTTCATTAAGTCTGGAGTCTCAATCGATGGGATTTCGATCCTGTACCGGGATCCATCGGGAAAACTTTTCGACGATGTTGGGCAATCTCGGTGTGAAGAACTCAGAACGAGTTCTCCAATTTCCGGGAGTACAAGATCACCAATGTTGTGATGAGACATAACACCCCCTAGTTCATGGTATTGAACTCTTGTTCGTTCTGTTGGAAATACTAGCCGAGTGAGTAGGCTCACACAAGGGTTATGCCTAGAAAGTTCAAAGTATTTTTTAGGCCTTAAGTGGAGGGAAGAGCAGATGCAGGGCAATGAAAAGACAGGGTTAACGCAAGTTCAAACGAAGAATGCACCAGCGCCAGCAGGAACTTATTCGCAAGCAATAATTGCAAATGGGCTTCTCTTTATCGCCGGTCAAGGACCTTTTGACCTTCAAGGGATTAGAGACCTCGGAACTTTTAGACATGAAATGCTGCTCACTTTAAAAAATCTAGAGGCGATCGCTGAAGCTGCAGGCGCCAGCATTCATAGCGCGATTCGGTTTGGTGTCTACCTTAAGGATATGGCAAATTTCAAAGAGATGAACGAGATTTTTTCTGAATATCTCAAGCCTCCATACCCAGCTCGGACAACAATTCCAGTCAATCTCAATAACTTTCAAATTGAAATAGATGTTGTGATCAGAATGCCCGACTGAAGGTGAAGTTTAAGATCTATTTCAAAAAGTGCAAAAAAACATTCCTAGTTACTTCCGAAAGAGGTTTATCTACAGGTAGCGAACTTGGATAATTTATTGAGCCAACTGCAAACACAGCACCGCCACTTGAAGTTTCGTAGATTGTCATTTCTGCTCCAGAATTATCTGGGTTAGTACCTTTTGCTAAAAGATGAATGTTTACAGGGCTGGAGCTTTGAATTTTATCTATCTCGTGTCCAGAAGCACCACCAGGACAACGCGTGTGAAGAGATTCAATTCCAAATAGATCTCCATTCTTTAGACCCGTATTCTCAAATATCCAATGGGTCTCATCCACAACGCTATATGGGGCTGCAGTCATGAAGCCATTTCTGTCATAACTAATTCCGAGAAGGTGTGCCTCCGGCTCAACGGTAGTTGTGAATCTACTCTTAAACTGATCATTGCACGGCATTTCACAAAAGCATCGAAACTTTCCATCAACAAAAAACTGCGAATAATCCCCATTTTTAGCGGTCATAGAGGCAGCAGTTGGGTAGTCAACTTCGCATGTAATCCCATTTCCACCAAGGTAGATCAACTTGCCACCTTTGTTGTGCACCCAATCCTTTACTGATTCATACATCTTCTTTGACCAATACTCAGGGTGGCAATTCATTACTAGAACCGAGTACAAGGTTAAATCGATCTCATCAAAGTGAAGTTGAACATCTGAGTACAAGTCGTAATCAAGGCTTTGATTTTCCATCCACCCTAATAAACGCCACTCAGCCGAAGCCAACCCTGTTGCATCTCTTGTCGAAATTGGATCAGTGAGAGATTCATTGAGCCCGATTGTGTTCGCTGGCTCGGGTCGTTCAAAGGTCAAGCTTGGGTAATCATTGTTATCCCATGTCTCATGCTCTGCGCCTGCATTCAAATCAGAGTAGCGAGGTAGATCTAACCTACGACTAAGTAGGGGCTTAGTCGGCAGGCCAGTTGGTAGTACGTAATTACTTCTACCTCCAAAATTGTTGTAGGCACTCCATGTTGAGGAGGAGGTAAGAACTGCAATTTTGGCCTTTGGTTTAATGGGAGAAACGATCCAAGGAACCACAATTTCTTCACCTGATAAATTCTTAATGTGTACAAAATAAAGGCCAGACTCATCAGGTGCTGTCACACTATTTGAGTCATCCCAATTCAGTGATCCTGATAAATAATCGCCATCTGGCGTTGTCTGTAGCGTTGCACCTAGTGGATGGGTATCAAAGCCTAGACGCCTAACTAAACTCTTTTTTGCCCCGTAATGCCACAGCTCTAAAGAATATGGGCTCTTGCTACTCACCAGCACTTTTGCTTCCGTCCCTGCAACTGACCACCGGGGCGAAACGTAGCCATATAGAGTCTTAGAGAGTAAGCGGAGATTTATTGTCTCTCCTACCAAAACTTCGTGACTGCTTCGCTTAGGAGAAAACCCTTCGGCTGAGAGCGTAAAAGTGTAGATCCCCTGCGTTATGGGTAGTTCTATTGCACCAGAGGCGCTTGAGTGAGTCACATAAAGTTCGGAGCAATTGCTGCAAGTCGCCTCAATAGAAACATTGGAAACTGCAACGAAGTACTCGTCACTAACATATCCAATCAGCATGAAATCTCCTTGTTGGTAGCTTCGCCCAACTATAGACTCAAGACAATTAAATAATGAAGAATTTAATCAACGAAATTTTGTGAATAGGATTCTGAGCATGGTTCTAAGCGTTGAAGACTTGCGGCAACACTTGCAAGCTGCTGGACTATCAGGTGCTTCCGTGTGTATACACGCCTCAATGAAATCTTTAGGTCCTCTAACTCATGGACCTGAGACAGTCATACAGAGCGCACTGTTAGAGGAAATGACGGTTCTAGTCCCAACGCAAACTTGGAAATATTTCTCAGCCCCAAAGCCAACTGATAGAGCAGACATTGAATTAAATGCTGAAAGCGATGGCTCAATTCCTCTCGAAATGCCAAGTAATCAGGGGTTTTCGACAGACTCGATTATGGTCGGTAGCGCTATGGGCATTTTGCCCCGGATTTTGCTGGAGAAGTTTCCTCATACCCGAGGGAATCATCCCCTCGCATCCTTTTCTGCGACTGGACCGCGTGCGGAATTTCTAACCTCTACACAAACAGCTGAGAGACCATTTGCTCCGATCGAACAACTTATTGCCGATAAGGGGAAAATTCTCCTTCTTGGTACTGACCTGACATCTGTAACTGCGCTCCACTATGCCGAACAGCTTGCTGGACTTTCGATGCTTATTCGATGGGCACTTCTTTCAAATGGTTCTGTTCAAGAATGTGTTGTGAGCGGTTGTTCACTTGGATTTGAGAAACTCTCAGCTCTTCTCCGCTCAATTGAGACTACTTATGTGTGTGGGGCGAGTAATTGGAGAATTTTTGATGCTGAAGAGTTCGTTTCATCTGCGACCAAAATCTTTCATGAAACGCAGATGGCAGGCAATTGTGATGATCAGACTTGTAAGCGTTGCGAAACTCGAAATATATTTGGAAAGCCCTCTAGTGACAGGCGTTGATTGCATTGTAGGCTTTCAGCATGAGTGACAAGCAAGACCGTCAAATAGTAGATATCCATTCTCATATTTTCTGGTATCCGGACCATCTAAGTCTCGAATTGGTTTCCGAAGCGCTGGCCGCAAAAAAAGTAAAAATAGAAACAAGTGGTGGACTCGCACACGCCGAATCAATGGATCTGCACTCAAATGATGCGCTTCCAGATGAACATTACAAAATGCTAAGTACAGCTTCGAAAATAATTGTCTTTGGAATCCAGGCTGAGCAAACGGGTTTCAATACACCTAATGAAGTTATTGCTGAGTACGTAAAGCGAGATCCTGTGCGCCTTGAAGGATGGGCATCTGTTAATCCAACTCGCGAAGATGCTTTGGAAAAATTTCGGCATGCTATAGATATCCTTGGCTTAAAGGGATTAAAAGTTGGACCCACTTATCAGCACTTTGACCCGTCAGATTCCAAATACTGGACATTATTCAAGGAGTGCGAAGAGAGAGATCTGCCCGTGATGATCCACATGGGAACGACTTATCCAAGCAAAGCCAAAATCGCACTATCTCAACCGCTTCTCTTGGAACCATTGATCATGGCTCATCCAAACCTTCGAATGATTATTGCTCACCTTGGTCACCCCTGGGAGAGTGACACAATCGCACTTATTAGAAAGTCACCAAATATTTATTCTGATATCTCTGCGCTGCACTTTAGGCCATGGCGTTTTTACCAAGCGCTAATTACGGCAGTTGAGTACGGAGTAACACACAAACTCTTGCTCGGTTCAGATTTTGCAAATAGCACAATAGATGACGCAATAACAGGATTACGAAATGTTAACTCGATTCTCGAAGGAACTAAGCTCCCTCAAGTTCCAGAATATGTCATAGATAACATTATCTATGAGAATTGGAAACGTTTTTTTAATGGAAATCCTAATTGATTAAGATTGCAATTATTGGTTTTGGCGATATAGCAAAAAATGAGCACCTGCCTGCTATTCAAAATTCTTCGGACTTTTCATTAGTCGCTATTGTCGAGAAGAATGAATCACATCATGATGAAATCAATAAGCTAGCATCTTGTTCAGTTGTAAAAACTATGACAGATGCTGTAAATCTAGGAGCTGAATGCGTAATTCTTTCGACTCCCCCTGAAGTTACAGAGCTACTGATTCGAGAAGCAATTAAATTGAATTTGCATATTTTGTGTGAAAAACCAATTGGTATTCAATTCGATTCGATACAAGACCTGCCCACTCTTGCTGCGCGAAGTCTTAGTAAGATTCAAGTGGGATTTACGAATCGTTATGCACCATTCGTACAAGAACTCAAGACCATTATCGAATCTGGTGAGCTTGGTTCGCCTTTAGTGTTCATGATGGCAGCATTTGATGAACCCCTTAATGAGATAGATAAGGATCATCTGTCGCGGATAATGCACTTCCTCGAGCACGGTTCCGCCTTTACGCATGAAGGATCACATTTGATTGACTATTTGTCCTATTTTGGCTTCGGCGATCCAATGCATGTATCTGCTTTTGGCGTGAAGACGGATCCACGTTTCCCTACTGATAACTTCACCGAAGCAACTCTTGCCTTTGAGGATGGTTCGATCGCTCGTCTTGAGGTTGGCTGGCTTACTCCCTCCATTCCTACTGGTCACATCAAGGTTATTGGTTCAGGGGGTCGAGTTGAGATCATCCGCCGTGAAGGTTCTATGCTTATTGAAACTAAAAACCGTACCGAGACCTTACTTCTAGAAGAATCTTGGAACTCAACGGCATTTAAGAATCAGCTTGCTGGTTTTGCTAAATTGATAAATACCGGGCAAATCACTGGTGCCACTCTAGAAGATGGCCTATACAATGTGAAAATGACACAGTTGATTGAGACGAACTCCCGGGTAAACACATGAGTGTTCTATTTGAGGAAATGAATCGCGAGCAACTAGCAAAGAAGCGAGATGGAATTGTTTTGATTCCGGTCGGAGCATGCGAGCAACATGGACCACATTTAGCAACTGGGAGTGACTTCTTTATAGTTCGATCGATTGCAGAGCAGGTTGCCTACAAACTCGACAAAGATTTCCCTGTAGTAGTTGCGCCAACGTTGCCTTTTGGCTTTTCGCAACACCATATTCCTTTTGGTGCAACCATTTCAATCACGCCAGATACTTACCAAGCATTTTTACGCGATATGTGTAACTCATTGCTTGCATCTGGTTTTAAGAAGCTCTTCTTTATAAACGGTCATGGTGGAAATAACGAGATGATTGCTGTAGTAGCACGAGAGTTTGCTTTAACTAATGACACACGTATGGGTGCTGGTTCATATTGGACAATGGCTTGGAATCAACTTATTGCTGCCGGTGCTCATGAGGTAAATCGCCTTCCTGGTCATGCTGGTGCCTTTGAGTCATCAATTATGAAATTCTTGCGCCCCGATTTAGAGCAGGTGGGAGTTCCAACTCGAGAGGGTGTCTACTCCGCTGACCCAAAGAGTTTCTATCCCCCTTACATGGTTGAAGATCAAGAAAACTGGCTGAAAATCAATGGTTTCAGTGATAATCCAGCACAAGCAACTTCGGCAAACGGTGAGAAGTGGTTTAACGCAGTTTTGGAAGGAGTGGAACTATCACTCAGGCAATACTGGGAAGGTTCTCGATAATCGAGCAATATGCCAAAAAAAAGTGAAGCCCCAAAGAAAGCAAAGTACAGCGCCCCTGCTATAGGCCGAGCTTTCGAACTTATTGAATTGATTGCTGCCAACAAAAGTGCGAAATTTACAGAAATTGTTTTAAAACTTGGAATTCCTAAAAGCTCAGCACATGTGATCTTGACGAACTTAGAAGACTTAGGTTACATATACAGAGATTCTGAGGCCAACTACAGATTAACCGTAAAATTGAAGAATTTGATGGTGACCAGCACGGATAGTCAAGACACAAATGAAATAGTAAAAATTGCTGCCAAGAAACACCTCATGAAGTTAAAGGATGAGACTGGTCTCTCTGTGCACCTGGCAAAGCGCGATGGAGTAAATGTACTTTATTTGGAAAAGATTGAATCTGATAACTTCATCCGTTTTGATACATACATAGGCAAAAGAGCACCTCTTCACTTAACTGCAGTTGGAAAAGCTCTTCTTGCTGCAATGACGAAAGAGGATGTATCGCAACTTTCAGAAAGTTTTGACTTTGAGGCAGGAAATAAAGCCACATTAAAGAATCTTCATGAGCTTTCACTACAGTTAGATTCATTCCGTAAACTGGGATATGCAATTGAAGACCAAGAAGAAGCCGCTGGTGTTAGATGTATTGCAGCTCACATCCCTGGTATTTTTGACAACAAATTCTCTATTGGAGTTATTGGAATGACTGATCAAATATCTGACAAAGATTATCCAAAAATTGCTGCAAAGATATTAAGAATAGCGCAATTAATTGTTGATGAAGTAAAGATCTAAAGAATCATGGCGGGGCTATTCGCGCTTCCACATTCAATAATTAATGGATCCCCTCAAGACTTTGTAGGTGAAATTTCAAATGATGGCTTTACTACTCTCAATTTGTGCTTAAAATATCATGCATCGCGAAACCTCTTCGTTCGCTATGGCATGTCAATGATGCATCTAGAAGATGGTTCCCATTATTACGAGACAAACTCCCGTTTCTATTCTGAGAAAGAGATAGCACCAGAAACAAATAGTGAATACATAAGTCAGCAAAAAATAGAGTCACTAGTTTCTGCAGCAATGCAATCAAATGTTGCACTCGGTGCTTGGTCGGTCTTTTTGCATGATTCAAAGTTAGCTGCAAGTCGTCCTGACTGCGTTTCAATCAATGTATTTGACCAGAAATTAAATCCAAATTTGTGCCCAGCTAATCCATCAGTTCGAGCATATGTAATAGGACATGTGCGAGAGATGCTCAATATGGGTTTTTCGCATATTGCCCTGGAGTCCATCAATTTTGCTCCCTTTAAGCACAATGAACACCATGAGAGATTCTTTTTTAATTCTAGTCCTATCACTGAATACCTACTGTCTCTATGTTTTTGTTCTCATTGCAAATCATTGATGGAGACTCGGAATATCGATGTTCCTAAAGCTCGTGAAGTAATTTCTCTCCTCATCAGCACTTCTCTTGAGACTGATGATCCACTGTTGCATTTAGAATTAACGCAAGAGAATTTAGTGGGTTTAATGGGCGATGTATTCCTCAAGATCCAGGGGATGAGGGAACAAGTAGTTTCTGATTTTCACAATGAAATATCTATTCTCCTAAAGAAAAATTCTGTTACATCTCGCTTTCTGGATTCAACACCGCTTACTAATCGCAAATCAACTACACCTTACGATGACTTATGGATACAAGGAGCGTCATTGGAGAATTTAGCGTCTAGTTTTACGGCAATAGAACCTCTCTTGTATCGCTGGACAACACAAGAGAATGTTCAACTTGCTCAGAACTATCAAAAACTAGAGATTCCTTCCGTTCTTGCGATTCGCCCGGTATATCCAGATGTAAATACTTTTGATGAACTCGAAGAACGATTGACTAGTTTGTTTGCACTCCAGATGCCATTGGATTTTTATCTATATGACATTATTCGGCCGCGCGAAATGGAGCTCGTTAAAACCTTCCTCCAATGATTTGTTCACGTGGCTGAACTCAAAGGCAGTACTATGAACATTCTCCAACTCGGTCTATCATCCTTAGTATGAGAATTATTGAGAGCCGCAATCCTTTTGCTCCTTCTGAGTTCATCGAGAGCTTCCCATCAACCTCTCCTGTTGATGTTGCAAAAGCAGTTTCAGCCGCGCGGGCAGCGCAATTAGAGTGGGAAAAAAATGCATTTAGTCGTGCTGCGGCACTCTCCAAGTGTGCAGCAGTTTTTCGCGAGCATCAGGATGAGATTATTTCTTTGATTGTCCGCGAAGTTGCAAAGCCAATCGCTGAAGCTCGAGGCGAGTTTACACGATCTATTGCAATTCTTGATTACTACGCACAAGCTGCTCTGGATTCTGATGGGGAAACTTTTCCTAATGCAATAAATGGCTATCTCCTCTCAATCCGCAAGCCTCACGGCGTGGTGGGAATAATTACTCCGTGGAATTTTCCCTTTGCAATACCACTGTGGAAAGCAGCCCCAGCGCTGGCTGTAGGAAATGCTGTCGTTATTAAGCCAAGTGAGTTTGCAACTGCAAGTGCTGTTTACCTAGAAACTTTGCTATCTCAGGCATTGCCTGCTCATATCTTCACAGTGCTTCCTGGTTTCGCCGAAACCGGTGCGGCACTTATTAACTCCATCGATGCACTTTCCTTTACCGGCTCGGCTGAAGTTGGCAAAATTGTGATGCGGGCTGCAATTGAAAATTCATTGCCAGTACAAGCTGAAATGGGCGGTCAAAATCCCGCAATAGTTTTACCGGATGCCGATCTCACTTTATTAGCAGGGCATTTAACTATGGGTGCGATGAGTTATTCAGGACAAAAATGTACGGCAACCCGAAGAATTTTGATTGTTGGTGATTCAAAGCGCTATAACGAAGTTCGTGATGTTCTGGTTGGCGCAGTTTCACTCTTGAAAAGTGGTGACCCAACTGCAGAAGACACCTACATAGGCCCTCTTATTAATGCAGCTGCTCAAGAGAATTATCGACAAGCTGTGGCAGCAGTTGAAAAATCTGGACGTATTCTAGTTGGAGGAGCTACTCCCAAGGGCGAAGGATGGAATGTCCAAGCAACGCTATCTGAAGGCTTGCCGCCAGTTCATAAATTACTTCACGAGGAAACATTTGCACCACTTGCTCATCTTGTATCGCTATCGAGCATCTCTGAAGCAATTGAAAACGCCAATAGTGTTCGCTTCGGATTAACGGCAAGTATTCATACCCAGGATCTTGAAGCTGCTCATCGGTTAGCTAATGCCCTAAATACTGGAATGGTGAAAGTAAATGCACCAACTGCTGGAGTAGATTTCCATGCTCCTTTCGGTGGTAGCAAAGACTCATCGTATGGAATGAGGGAACAAGGAAAAGCAGCTCTTAGTTTCTATTCTTATACCCGAACCATTGCAATCAGTTCTGGTAAACGAAACATTGAATAGCTAGCTAATCAGTCCAGCCTCAGCCAAGAATCGTGAGGCTTTTCCGCGATAGCTAAGGCGAAGATCAGATTTAGCACGAGTGATCCCAACATAAAACAAACGACGCTCTTCATCAATTGATGCTTGATCACCTGTGGTGCTGTTGTTCTCAAGGGGCAAGATTCCATCGCTCACGCCAATTAAAAATACGCGTTCCCATTCAAGACC
>Ga0209550_10001357_pt1 | contig 23483 bp, 20 predicted proteins | sample LauGreSuBDMM15SN_2_FD_187567 | JGI IMG/M metagenome (GOLD analysis project Ga0209550, IMG submission 187567) | Freshwater lake microbial communities from Lake Michigan, USA - Su13.BD.MM15.SN (SPAdes) (version 5) | ecosystem: Environmental > Aquatic > Freshwater > Lake | place: Lake Michigan... | reverse complement strand
GTGGCATAAAGTGCTTGAATTTCAGTATTGAATTGCTTTTTTGAAAGAACAATGAGGCTCTTCTCAAAAGGATTAATAATTTCCTTTTTCGCTAATTCTTTTATATCACGGATAACCTCTTCACTGGGATTAACTTTTACGGCATTGAATCCATACCTATATAAAATGGCAAGCCCTGGATTTCCATTATTTTTCAAACTTTGAAAAACCTGTTTTGATAATAATGCCTGAAGGGTAGGGTATCTGTTAAATACTTCATTTTCAGATTGAAATTCCCAGATACGTTGAGCAATTTCCTCATTTATTTTTTCCCATTCTTTTATTTCAATGGCCATATTAAATATGGCTATTTGTTCCAGTAGGGCTTTAGATTGGGTATAATCCGCAGCTGCATTAAAGGCCAATTTAGCTTCAAAATAATCGTTATTTAAGTATTTTAAATACCCTAATGAAAGGAGCCAGATTTCCAGATGGGCTACTTTTTTTTCATCAATGACTTGTTTTACGAAAGTTTCGAGCTTCTTTATGTAATCAACTACTGGCTTTTTTTCTTGTTTTTCTATTTCCTGAATGAGAATAGATTCTAAATAGTTGCTTTTTGGATGAAGACTGTAAATGTCAATCATTTCATCGACAGCTCTACTATTTCTAAAACTGGCTCTTAATGCATACAGAGCGGTGCGTTCCTGGTCATTTTCACACAAAGAAAGAGCGCTTAGCCAGTCATTATCTGTTCTGACTTCAAAGCTTAAAAAGGCAGATTCTCTTTTTGCGGGACAATGGTGAAAAACTCTGGCGTAGAAATAAGCGGCTTTTGCTCTTTCTCCCAGTGCTTTAAGTGCGCCTGCATAATGTCCCTCAATCCAATACTGAATAGTACTTGGAGCATGATTTATTTTAGGTGTAAAATAGTTGTACAGGTATTTTACTTTACTATATTGACCCGAATAATGCGCTAATCGTATGATTTGATAGGCCATTCTTAATCTGATATAGTGAGATTCAATGGTTAAAAATTCTTTTGTACCCTCTTGAATCAATACTTCCATATTTTGAATATCTGGTTTTCTGGTTTTCCATACATCTTTATCTGCTGTAACAAATGGTTCGCATTTCTTGGCAAATATTAGATATTCAATGGTTTCGAGGCACTTATTTTTTACCAAATGCCGGGCAAATTTATTGGTCCTTAGGTACGTGATTAATCCAGTATTTTGAATAACGGCATTCTTTAATTCTTGTATATCAGATAAGTCAGATTGGTAAATTAGCCATTCAATATCTGAAAGAGGAGCTACTTCGCAAAATCTTTCATACCACTCATTAATATTTTCATTGGGTTGAAGGATGGTTTGCTTCCCAAACTTTAAATATATATCTTTAAATGAGGTGAAATACGGGGAAGCAGGTGCGGTTGGATTTACTATAAATGACTGAATAAGAGGAAAATAATTTAAATTTTTGGGCTTAAACTGGCACGCTGAGAAAATGGGTAAGGAATATAGGGAAAAGAAGAGGACAAAGAAACTATGTGTGTATAATCGCATAATTTTTTCTTATCACTTTGTTAGAATTTCAATTTTATTTCTTCCCAAGATGACATAATTTTCATTTTCCAGTTGTTTTAGTAACCTCGACACGGCTTCCCTGGATGCATTTAAATCGTAGGCTATTTCCTGATGAGTGGTATGCAATATTTTTGAATGCAATTTTTGCGCTTTATTTTGCAAATATGCAAGTAAGCGCTCATCCATTTTTTGAAAAGCGATACTATCAATGGTTTTTAATAGTTCCTTCATGCGAAGTTCGTAACTTTTCATAACCCAATTGCGCCAGCTTGCATATTTTGACATCCATTCATCCATGTACTTTGAGGGAATACTAATTAACATGGTATCCTCTTCTGCGATAGTTCTAATTTCACTTTTTTTATTCATCAGGCAACAGGTAAATGACATACTACATGTTTCCCCATTAGAAAGGTAATAAAGGAATATTTCATTTCCGTCATTGTCTTCTCTTAACGCCTTGATTAACCCAGAAATAATGAGGGGCATACTTTTTATGTAGCTTCCAATATCAAGAATAATATCACCACTTTTAAAAGTAATAACCTTTCCAACTAAGGCTATTTCATCTTGAAGTGATTTTTCAGCCAATTGAGGGTATTCTGTCCTTATATAGTTTAAAATCAGGGAGGTATCCATTTTATTATAATGATAGCTTAAAAATCACTTTTCAGTTGGCGGGTCATATTTCACCATTAAATTTAACCAAATAGATCGAGATAACCTGAAGATATAGACAAAAAATAAAGCTAAAATAGCAATTAATGCTGCAAAAGAGGCGGTAGTATTCCATTTAAATATCCAATGTAAAAGTAAAACAAACCCAATGGAGAACCAGCCTGTAAATATGTAAGAGATAAACATGGCTCCGTAATAGAAACCAGGTTCAGGAAAGAATTTTTGTTCGCAGTGATCGCAGTTATCATTCATATCAAAGGGTTTTGAAAATGAAAAAGTACCCGTTGGATACAAATCACCTTTTGCACATTTTGGACACTTGAACGCGAATGTGGTATAAACCTTGTTACCTTTTTTTGCCTTACTCATAATTTTCACTTCTTTATTGCTATTAACTGCACTAAAACTGCTTTGCCTTGATGGAAAGGACCTTCATCAAGGACTCTTTCTATTTTTGCAAGGTGTAAAATTTCCATTGATTTGAAATCATTTGCCAACTGATCTACATCCATTAACATATCTTGCTTTTTTGGGCCTCCCGAAGATAATTCTATCTGATCGGTATGAAAGGCTTCCAAACAAATCAATCCTCCGGGTAAAAGCGAGGAAATAACAGATGCATGGAAAGTAGTTCTCTCAAAAGGAGGTAGATGTACGAAAAATAAACCCACAACATCGTAAGTTTCAGGCGTAAAATTGAAAGATGATATATCGGAAGTAAGGTATTCAATGGATACATTTTTTTCGCCGGCTAAAAGCTGTGCTTTATTTTTAGCATCTTTACTGAAATCAAAAGCGGTTACCTGATAGCCATTGAGTGCAGCAAAAACTGCATTTCTTCCTTCTCCTTCCGCGGGAAGCAGTAATTTTCCAGGGACGCGTAATTTTTGATGTATGAAATCTTTGAAAAATGTATTTGGTTCTTTACCGTAAACGTATTCATCTGAATCGTAACGTTCATTCCAAAATGATGCATCCATATTTTGATAAATTAGAATAGGAAAAGGCGGTGTAAAATATAACACCGCCCTTTTTTGTGCCCAGAACAGGATTCGAACCTGCACACCCTTACGAGCACTACCACCTCAAAGTAGCATGTCTACCAATTTCACCACCTGGGCAGATGAGACAAATTATTCAGATTACAAAATTAAATAATTAGACGGATAAAAAGCACTAATTGCTTTTCTTTATTTTGATTATTTGTGGAACCCATTGGATATAGCAGCATTACGCAATCTCTGCAGGAAGGGCGATGCAAAAATAAAATCATGTAGTATTTCATTGTCACTAGACATGATTTCATCTTTATTTCCTTGCCAACAAATTTCACCTTCATGCAGAAGTATCACATTATCACCAACTTCCATCACTGAGTTCATGTCGTGAGTGTTTATGATGGTAGTCATATTGTTTTCAATGGTAATGTCTTTAATCAATTCGTCAATGACTAAAGAAGTTTTTGGGTCAAGTCCAGAATTGGGTTCATCACAAAAAAGATAAGAGGGGTTTAAAACTATTGCCCGCGCAATACCTACTCTTTTCTGCATACCACCACTTAATTCCGATGGAAATTTTGCATTAATCCCGTCTAAACTAACTCTATTTAAACAGGTATTTACACGGTCAGACTTTTCTTTTTTAGTCATTTCGGTAAACATATCTAGTGGAAACCGAATATTTTCTTCTACGGTCAAGGAGTCAAACAGGGCTGAGCCTTGAAAAAGCATGCCTACTTTCATCCTTAAAGTCCTTAAATCCTTCTTTTTTATATGTAGGAAATCTATCTGATTGTAAAAAATTTGCCCATCATTTGGCGCAATTAAGCCAACCAATAGTTTTAAAAGTACTGTTTTTCCTGCTCCTGATTTTCCAATAATTAAATTGGTCTTTCCAGGTTGAAACTCGGTCGAAATATTTTTTAGGACAGGAGTATTTCCGAACGATTTATAAATTCCGCTAATTTTTATCATAAGTCTATTTAGAGCATATTAAATTAAAACTACAGCAATCAGATAATCTGCCAACAAAATCATGATATCACTAATAACCACGGCATTAGTGCTTGCCTTTCCCAATTCTATGCTTCCTCCTTTTACATTATAACCTTGGTAACAAGAAATGGACGTGAGTAAAAAAGCAAATACCAAGGATTTAACAAACATCATGAAAACATTGTAAGGCATAAAAAATGACCTTAATCCCATGACAAATTCTTGTCCGGAAAGCAATCCTGTTGGAACCGCTGCAATAAATCCGCCACCAATACTCACAAAGGCCGCGATGGCTACTAAAATTGGAATGATTACCACGGCAGCTAAAACTTTTGGCATTATGAGGTAGGCTGCGGTATTAACACCCATGATTTCCATTGCATCGATATGCTCTTTCTGCCGCATACCACCTATTTCAGAAGCCATATTCGAGCCAACCTTTCCAGCTAAAACCAAGCAAGTAATGGTTGGCGCCAGCTCTATAATAGTCATATCTCTCACAACGTACCCAATATAATAATCGGGCACTAAAGTTCCATCCAGCTGATAGGCAAACTGAATGGCGGTGACTGCCCCGATAAATAGAGAAATGATAAAAACTATAATTAGGGAACCAACGCCAATGTCATGCATCTGTCGAATGACTTCCTTATAGTACATTGACGTCTTTTCAGGCTTTGAAAAGGCGTTTCCCATCAAAATAAGGTACTTTCCAAGATGATTTAATAATTTAGTTACTACCACTTTCCTTTTTTATTAACAACGAATCAAAAGTTAAAATTAATTAATTTAAACAAATAGAACCCGTATTCAGTTTAAGAAATAAATAGAAATAATGCCAGTTGCCATAATTACAGGCGCTTCTAAGGGTATTGGATGGTCAATAGCTAATAGATTTGCTGAAAATGGTTTTGATTTGTTGATGATTGCTCGGGATATCGAAGGACTGCAGGCAAGAAGTAGGGAATTACAACAAAAATTTCCTGCCCAGCGATTTGCTACTTTTTCGGTTGACTTAATGGATAAATCTCAGTTGAGTTTCCTTTCGCAGTTTGCTTTGGCGACCTTACCTTCAATGGATGTTTTAGTGCTCAATGCTGGCCTATTTGGTATGGGCGAACTACTAAACCCTGATGACAGCCCCAATCTTGATGATTTTATGCAATTGCATGTGCTAAGTAATCATTTTTTATGCCAAAAATGGCAGTCTTCTTTTAAACAAGGAACGCATATTTTTTCTATTTGTAGTGTAGTTTCCAATGAACCCCGTTTCGATAGTCCCGCTTACAGCGTTTCGAAAGTAGCTCAGTTAGCCTGGACAAAAATGCTTCGGGCATCATTTTTAGAAAGGGAAATTAAGGTAACAGCGGTATTACCAGGTCAAACATTAACTTCTTCCTGGGACGGTATTCCTGTGGAAGCAAACAGAATTTTAGCAGCTGATGCGGTAGCCGATGCCGTTTGGAAGGCCTGGGAAATGCCTGGAAATACCGTGATAGAGGAAATAGTTATTCGTCCACAAAAAGGTGATTTATAATATGTCTAAAATTTTAATAACAGGTACAAGCCAAGGTATAGGTTTCGAGCTTTTATGTCAATTCCTGATGGACCAACATCATGAGGTAATAGCTATAGCAAGAAAACCGCTGGATCAATCCATACCTATTTTTGACCAGGCTATAAAGGAACATCGTCTTTTTCCTTTTGAATTAGATTTGGTGAAGGATGATTTTCATCCGTTGTCCAATACTTTAAATATTATGAACGGTGTGGATATTGTCATCAATAATGCTGGTTTTTTAGTAAATAAACCTTTTGTTGAACAATCGGAAGAAGATTGGCAAAAGCAATTTGATGTGAATGTTTTTAGTCCGGCAAAGTTAATTCGTTTTCTTTATCCCTGGCTTCTTTTAAGTGGAAATGCCCATATAGTTAATATTACTTCTATGGGTGGATTTCAGGGAAGCAGTAAATTTCCTGGATTAAGTGCTTACAGTGCTTCAAAAGCTGCTTTAGGAACGTTGACGGAATGTTTAGCTGTTGAATTTAGTGGTAAAGGTATTTCTGTGAATGCATTGGCGCTTGGAGCGGTGCAAACTGAAATGTTAACACAAGCTTTTCCCGGCTACGAAGCGCCCATAAGTGCTCATAAAATGGCTGATTTTATAACTAATTTTGCACTGAACGGGCATCAATTTTTCAACGGAAAACAGATTCCTGTAGCTTTTACCACTCCCTGATTATTCTTATCTGACTAAAATTTCAGAGAAAATGATTCGGCATTTGGAGGTATATTTCCCAATTAGCACATAATTTAGCAATATATTGGCGTTGGTATTTTTTTGTAGGTAAATGATTTTTAAAATTTTAAAACTTAATTTTAAATCACTATCTACCAAAAAAATGTTCTCACAAATATGATTATTTTAACCCTTTTTTATCAGAATTATAGGATGAATAATATATTTTTTATTGCCATGATACTATTTTCCCAGGTTTTACTGGGGCAGAATATCGAAGGATTTTCCTTTAATGATTTTCCAGCAAAAGAGATTACATCAAAAAAAGTGCCAGTTAACCTTAGTAGTCATCCACTGGGGTCAAAATATAAAACCGCCATCACGGAACAATATAATAAGGGTCAAATAAATTTTGGTGGTCATTATATCGTGGTCCTTTGGGGCGCAGGTGCAGGTCTGTCGCTTGGTGTCATGGTTGATGTTTTGAATGGTATTATTTATAAACTCCCATTAAACTATGAAAACAGTTACCGAGGGACTTACCATGATCAGAATAACAATATTTTATATGAAAAGCATAGCCATTTATTCATTTGCTATAAATCTAAATCAAATGAGATAAATTATGATGAAGTAGATTTGGATTATTCTTTCTATCGCTGGGATGAGGCGAAAAAACTATTTTCACTAATTAATACTAAAAAAATAACCACGGATGTCATTGATGACTAATTTGAACTGGAATTTAGTCTTAATAATTCTAAACATGCCTGGCAATCCAAACATCATTTTCATTTGATTTAAAGGCAATTGCATCTGGAAAAACGCTCAATATATTTTCTATGGGAGGCTGTTGAGCTCTAAGAACATTAAATAATAGCAAGCCATTAGGTTCTAAACATTCTTTTAAGGCTTCGAAATAATCTGTTGAAAAGAAATCTAAGGGCGTCTCATTATCATTGAAAACATCAAAACAGATGAGGTCAAATTTTTCCTCAGTATAAAATGGAAAAGCCATGGCATCAGCTTGTACTGTACTGATAGCTGAATTTAAATATTGCAGGGTGTATTTTTCTGCCAGATAAATGATATTTTCATCTATTTCGATGGCTGTATAGTAGGCATCAACACCCATTTTTTTTTCTAGTAAATAGGGGATACTACCCAGACCCAATCCTAATAAGAGGACTTCTTTTTTATCCTTAATTTCTGGGGACAGATGAATAAACACATCACGAAATTGAGAATAGAGATCATCCCAGGAGTAAATTGCCTTTTCGGAGTACAATTGAAATCGACCTTTATGCAGGCAAACGGTTAGGGGTAAACCATTTTGACCTAAGACAGTTTCCAATGGAAATTCAATCAGATGACTAAGTATTTTTTTCCAAAAGGGGAGGGTAAATCTATTTATTTCTCCCACGGTCTTTGGTCTGAGGTAATCTCAAAAATTTTAAGTAACAGTAATCTTTGTTGAAAAGAGAGATCTGCCTGTCTTCTAGTCATCATCTGCTCAGCGGCACGAAAGGCATTTTCCGGCAAGAAAGTAATCCCCACCTGTCCATTTTCTGATGCTGCAAAAGAAGGAATAAAGCGAGGAGCAATGCCAGGTGTAATCGTATTGGCACAAATACCTGTTACTGAACCGGGAGTGAATACGGTTCCATTGGCCGTTTTTGTATGATCGCCTAAAACTGCACCCATAGATTGTGTTCCTGTAAGGATAAATTGTTCATCGCCTTCATTCCACATTTCTATTTCATCGTAGGTGTGTTGCACACTGGCGGCCTGGGTTCCCGCGCCAAGGTTACACCAATTTCCTATGATACTGTGACCTAGGTAACCTTCGTAAGACTTATTACTATAACCTTGAAATAGAGAGGATTCGATTTCCCCACCTATTTTACAAAAGGGACCTGTGGCAAATGGCCCATAAATCTTAGTACCCATCCGTAAAATCGAATTTTCTCCCAATGCAAAGGGGCCACGAATAAAACAACCTTCCAGAATTGAAGAATTTCGTGAAAGATAAATGGGCCCCGTTGTTGTGTTCAGGTAAGAACCCTGAATGGATGCTCCTACCTCTATAAACAACTTATCGGCAGGACCGATAAGGGTATTTCCCGGAGGTAAGGGCATGGACTTACGCATTTTGCTAAGTAAACGAAAATCGTCAATAATGGCGGCTTCGTTCAGGAGAATTAAATCTGTAAGGGAGCTTATTTTTAAAAATGGAGTATCTTGAAGGTCTTGTGCATCAAGCTCTTCAATAGCTTCATCATCGATTAATTTGCGCAGTTGCTTTTGATCAAGTTTAGCTACAACTAATTGATCTTCATGAAGAAATGCCTCATTAATATCCATTTGCCTAATCAATGCCACTAAGGCGTCGGAAGGCAATACAGCGCCGTTGATCACATAATTTTCGACATCGTATTCAAGCGGGTATAATTCAGATAGATAATCTTGCGTAACTACACTCACTGGAAATCCCATATAGTGAGACCATTTTTCTCTAATAGTTAAAAGTCCAATCCGCAAATCGCAAACAGGTTTTAAGTGAGTAAGAGGTAAAAGATTCTCGCGAGCTTCGCCATCGAAAAGAATTACTTGCGCCATACTTTGTTTTTTGGCATTAATTAACACACAAAAAGTCCCAACCGAAGTAAGATTGGGACTTTCAAGTTCAAAAGAAAAAAATTAAATTTCTTTGTTAAACTTAGTATTCCCGAATTTCTTATTGAATTTATCAATACGGCCTGCCGTGTCAACAAATTTCATTTTACCAGTAAAGAACGGGTGTGAATTGTTAGAAATTTCAAGTTTAATTAATGGGTATTCATTTCCGTCTTCCCATACAATAGAATCTCTTGTATTAGCACAACTTCTTGTTAACCAAGAAACGTCACAGGAAAAGTCCTTGAACACAACCATTCTATAATTACCTGGGTGTATATCCTTTTTCATTGCTGATTATTTTGTCTTTCAAATAAAGTGCAAATATAGTACATTTTATAAAAAATAAAAACCCTTTCTTTTTATTTTTTATTGTGAGGCATTTATTAAAAAAAAGTCCTAAAATTGTACTCCTAATTAAATATTTGCCAATAAAAACCTAATATGAAAACCACGAAGGAAGAAGCCTTGCATTATCATGCGAAAGGAAGGCCCGGAAAAATTGAAGTTATTCCATCAAAAGAAACGGCTACTCAAAGAGATTTAACTTTGGCTTATTCTCCGGGGGTTGCGGAGCCATGCCTTGCCATTGAAGCAAATCCTGAAGACGCCTATAAATATACAGCAAAAGGTAATTTAGTGGCCGTTATTTCCAATGGAACCGCGGTGCTTGGATTGGGAGACATTGGTGCCCTTGCAGGAAAGCCGGTGATGGAGGGAAAAGGTCTTTTATTTAAAATTTATGCCGATATTGATGTTTTCGATATCGAATTGGATACAAAAAATGTGGACGAGTTCGTTAGAACGGTCAAAATTTTGGAACCTACTTTTGGTGGCGTTAATCTTGAGGATATTTCCGCTCCTGAATGCTTCGAAATTGAAGAGAGACTCAAGAAGGAGTTGAATATTCCTGTCATGCATGACGACCAGCATGGAACGGCCATTATTAGTGCCGCCGCTTTGCTCAACGCGCTGGAAATTGTCGGAAAAGATATTAAATCTGCTAAAATTGTAGTGAACGGTGCCGGCGCTTCCGCCATTTCTTGTTCCAAAATGTACCATGCACTGGGTGCGCTTAAGAAAAATATTTTTATGTTCGATTCTAAAGGGTTGATTCACCCGGAACGAACGAACCTGGATGGTAAAAAAATTGAATTCGCTAATAATCAAGCGCCAATAGATATTTCTTTAGCCGATTGTCTTCAAAATGCCGACGTATTCATAGGGCTTTCAAAAGGGAATGTGCTCAATGGGGAAATGATTAAAGTAATGGCTAATGAACCGATTATCTTCGCTTTAGCAAATCCTACCCCAGAAATAAGTTATGAGGAGGCGCTCGCTTCCCGCCCCGATAGTATCGTAGCAACAGGTCGCAGTGATTATCCTAATCAAGTGAATAATGTGTTAGGATTTCCCTACATCTTCAGAGGCGCGCTCGATGTTCGTTCGAAAGTTATTAATGAGGAAATGAAACTTGCTGCCGTATTGGCGCTCGCAGCATTGGCAAAAGAACCCGTTCCAGATAGGGTAAATCTGGCTTATGGAAAGGATAATATGGTGTTTGGGAAAAATTATATTATTCCAAAACCTGTCGATCCCCGTTTGCTTACTACCGTGGCTCCCGCTGTCGCTAAAGCTGCCATGGATTCTGGCGTTTCTAAATTTCCAATTACCGATTGGGATGCTTATAAAATGCAGCTCTCGAAACGCCTGGGCTTAGATAATACGCTGACAAGAGCAATTATCAATAAGGCAAGGCAAAATCCTAAAAGAATTGTGTTCGCAGATGCTGAAAATCCAATGGTTCTCAAAGCTGCAAGAGAAGTAATTGAAGAAGGTATCGCTAAACCTATTTTATTGGGAAATGTGGAGAGGATCAATCAGCTTATTCTGGAAAATCAACTCAATCTGAATAACCCTATCATCATCGATCCAAAAATTCCTCAGTCTGAGTCCGAAGCAAATCTGCTTTTGGAATACGCAGATCGCTTGTTTGAGAAAAGACAGAGAAAGGGTACCAATAAATCGGAAGCTCACGATCTCATAAAAAGACGAAATTATTACGGTGCTATGATGGTGGAACTGGGTGCCGCCGACGCAATGATTGGTGGAATGACTAGAAATTATCCGGAAACTGTAAGGCCTGCTCTTCAAATAGTTGGACGGAAAGAAGGGATTAAAAAAGTGTCTGGTATGTACATTCTTATGAGCAGATTCGGACCGCTTTTCCTGGCAGATACCACCGTAAATTTTAATCCTTCCGTGGAGGAAATTGTTGAAATTGCTGAATTAGCCGCTGATCAGGTCACCAAGTTTAATATTAAACCTCGTCTGGCTTTGCTTAGTTACTCAAATTTTGGTACCGCCGATGGAGATGATCCTGAAAAAATGCGTCGCGCGGTGCAAATATTGAAAGCCCGACATCCGGAAATGATTGTAGATGGAGAAATGCAGGCGCACCTTCCTTTTCATCAGGATCTGTTGAAAAATAATCACCCGTTCTGTAGCCTGGCTGACGGGAATGGGGCAAATATTTTGATTTTCCCTAATCTCTCCGCTTCTAATATTGCCTATAATCTGGTCAAAGAGATAGCAGGTATTGAAAAAATCGGACCTATCTTAATGGGCTTGAAACATCCGGTGAATGTGCTCCAATTAGGTAGCTCTACCAGGGAAATTGTAAATATGGTGGCTATCTCCGCGCTGGGTGCAGATTAATTATAAGCTATAAATGTGTACTTTGTTAAGAAATATACCCATATTCCATGACAAAGTATGCATCGTTTTATTTGTGTAAATAAATTCAACCCTAAAGTTGCCTTTCCATTTTTAAGAAACTTCTTTTATTTGCTGGGTTCCTTTACGGAAGTCCATAGGACAGCAGATATTCCCAGACAAGCTGCACAGATTAAGAAGATGATTCCTTTATTTTCGGCCTGGGTAATAAACTCCCCAATAATCAGGCTGCTGACTAACTGCGGTAAAACAACGGACAGATTAAAAAGGCCCATAAATTTACCCATTTTTCCTTGTTCCACCTTTTGCGACATAATAGCAAAAGGTAAACTAACGGTTGCAGCCCAACCAATGCCCAAAATAGACATCATGACATAGAGATTAAAGGGGGAATTTCCCCAGAAATAAATACCCAGATACCCAAGAGACATCGTTGTAATACTTAGTAAATGAATTTTAACCTTTCCCCATTTTTCACTCAAAGGTTGTAGGAAAATGGCAGGAAGAATGGCTGCAACGGCATTTAATAGCAGAAAAGAAAGAGAAATAACCTTACCTAAATCATTTTCTGAAAGGAAATTCATCTTGTTTTGAATAAATGCAAACATATAAATAAACATCGTCTGAATACCCATCCATGTGAAGGCATGAGCTGCCAGAATTCGTTGAAATCCTATTTCATTGCTTCGTTGATTAGCTACTTCGCTTTCGGGTTGTTTTAGTACCTGGAAAATACCATATACGGTTAATAACAGGCAGCCCAATTCTAAAATGCCGGGCGACAAGGATTGGCCACTTAGTTTTTTAAACATGCCCAATGGTGCGTAAGCTAAAAATCCCCAAAGAGGCTTGATGCTAAATAGTGCGGAGATCCATTTGTTTTTATCTGGCGTGGAACTTAAAACCTCCTCTTTTTCACTCAGTTTTTCTGGTTCTTTTATAAACCAGATAGGTATAAAGCTAATGAGAAATACAATAATGGCACCAACATAAATGAGTGCATAATTCCCCCAAATGGCCCCAATAGCATAGGCGCCGACGCCAAAGGTGCCAGAAATAGTTTGCATCCAGGTGTAACCTTTTGTCCTTTCATTTCCAGAGGGAGTGACATCGGCAATAATGGATCGGGTCGGATTGAAACTGATATTTATGGATAAATCGAGGGTAAGGGCAATTAAAATAGCTATTCCGACGACACTTTCAAATCCCAGACCAGTTGAAATAACACCTATAAAGGGTAATGCTAATAGCATGAGCGCGGACAGTGTTCCGCCAATGAGTATAAAAGGTCTCCTCCTTCCACCCCAAAACCAAACTTCATCACTAATCATTCCTACGATAACTTGTCCAAAAATACCAGCAATGGGGCCAGCAGCCCAAACCAGTCCTATTTCATGAATGGCTAAATTGTATTGAGTGCTCAATATCCAGCTTAAAGCTGAAATCTGAACAGACAAAGCAAATCCCATAGCAGTGGATGGTAAACTTAGGATGGCATAAAAAGCAGGACTAAGTTTTTTCTGAATGTCTAGCATGATATTTTATTTTATATCAAATAATAAATGCGTTCGGGGATCCAATTGAATGGACGACGGTTTTACCTTTACTTTTCTTGAAAAGGTAGTATTTTTATTGCTGACAGATATCGTCAAGGTGTCTATTACGTTTTTTTGTGCATCTAGAATGGCAACCTCTAACGGAAATGAAAACAAAGAATCTTGAAGCTGTGCTATAGACAGTTGTAATTCTTTTTTGCTATCATTCCACTTCCAGTCATACTTTAGTTGCGGATGACCAGATTGGTAGAACCACTGTTTGAAAAATTCCTGGAGAGATATTCCGCTAACTTCTTCCATAACACGCTGAAAATCTTCTGTTAATGCATTGCTGTATTTAAATCTTGCATAATAGGTTCTTAATCCTTTCCAAAAAAGTTCATCCCCTATTTTCATTCTTAACATGTGTAACACCCAACCTGCCTTTTGATAAGTATTTGTACTCAAAACGGTATTTATGTCCTTGACATTCAGGTCAACTATGGGTGTTTTTATTTTTTCAAAATAGGAAATAATCGTTTTTCTTTGAGACAATAATTCTTGAATGCGTCTTTCTTCACCATATCTGTCCTCTAAATAAAGGACGGTACAATAGGTTGCAAAACCTTCACTTAACCAAACATGACGCCAATCAGCTTCTGAAGCTGAATTTCCAAACCATTGATGAGCTGTTTCATGAGCGATAAGGCTTTCCCTTTCATTTTTACCATTGACAGAATTTTCAAAATAAAATATAGCGCCTGCATTTTCCATGCCACCCCATCGGGTTTTAGATTGCACATGAGCTAATTTACTAAAGGGAAATGGTCCTATATTTCTGGAAAACCAGTCTAAGACTAAAAGCGATGGTTTAAAGTCTGAAAAACCTTCCGTTCGGTTTTGCGGAAATACGTAAATAGACGACGGAGTTCCTTGTACGAGACCGGAATGTTCCACGGCAAATTTTGCTACACCGATGACCATAACCTTGGTAGGTAGCGGTACTTTTTCCTTCCAATGGGTCGTTTTAAATCCTAAGCCATTGGGATATTCCTGTGTTTTTTCCCCATTGCCAACTACCTGGTAGTGTTCTGGTGCAGTAACAATAAATTCAACGGTTGCTTTATCCATTGGATGATCATTACTTGGGAGCCATTTATGAGCTCTGTTTGGCCAGTTATCGCCAAAAAAGGTTCTGTCGCCGTATTTGTTTGTACTGATTATCAGACCGTCTTCTGGAATACCCCGATAACTTATTTTAAGGGTTATTGAGCCACCCGTTATTCCTTTTTGTGGCAATACAATATGAAGTAAATCATTTTGGTGAATAAATTTCAAGGGAACTCCTTTGTCATTTTTGATATCAGTGACCTTCATTTTATCGGAAAGATCAAGAATGACCGTATCTGTTTCAGCCCTGAATCGGACTAAAATGGTGGCCTCACCTTGCAATTCGTCCGTAGCATCATTCAAAGAAAGGGCGAACTGATAATGAGCAATATCCTGGGTGAAATATCTACCTGGAATAAATTGCGCCTGGGCAAATAAATAAATGAGCAAAAACGACAGGGTTAGAAAATGCTTAGAATGCCTCATGAGGATAGGTTTGTTACGAATATAAGCGTTTTATCTGCTCTTTTTCAACAAAAGCTGTAAATCTTCCAGCGTATTTGCTTCAGCTACAACTTTATCTTTTCGCCAGCGAACCATTCTTGGAAAACGGAGGGCTATCCCAGATTTATGTCGTTTACTTTCTTGAATTCCTTCGAAAGCAATTTCAAAAACAAGTTCGGCGGTAACCTTTCGAACAGGACCGAATCGCTCCAGGGTATTTTTTTTAATCCATTGATTTATCTCAATAAATTCTTTATCTGTTAAGCCAGAATAGGCTTTCGTAAAGGGGAGTAAATCGCCTCCTTGGGAATAAACGGCAAAAGTAAAATCAGTATATAGATTAGCTCTTCTGCCGTGGCCTGACTGTGCATAAATTAAAATAGCATCCACGGTAAATGGATCTATTTTCCATTTCCACCATTCCCCTTTTTTTCTTCCCGCTGAATAGGTGGAACGCTTATTTTTCAGCATGAGTCCCTCACTTCCATTTTCCGAACTTGCTTCCCTTAATATTTTTAATTCGTCAAATTCCTTAAAAGGCAGGACAGGTGAAAGTTGCAAATGCAGGGAGGAATCAATAGACGCAAAGAGTTGATCTAACAGGGTTCTCCTCTCTATAAATGGCTTTGACCGAATGTCTTTTCCTTCCCATTCTAATAAATCATACACTCTAAAGACCACAGGATTTACTTTCAGGATAGCGGGCGTTATTTTTTTTCGGGTTATTCTGGTTTGGATGTGTTGAAATGGCAAGATTAAACCATCTTTGAAGGGAAGAATTTCACCGTCAAGGACCGTACCAGGAGGAATACTGGAGATGAGGAGCTCAAATTCGGGGAATTTATCGGTTATTAATTCTTCCCCTCGGGACCAAAGGAAATAAAGTCCATTTCGAAAAATGGCCTGGCCTCTGATTCCATCCCATTTATATTCAGCTATCCAATCGGATGGCTCTCCCTTCAAATCAGTCACTTCATTTATGGCATAGGCTAAATGGAATGGAAATGGGCGGGAATGAGAACCTTCATTCTCGTCATTTTCTATAAGGGATTGGAAAGAATACGTCAGGGGCGACCATTCGCCCATAAGCTTTAATGCAATGTCATTAGGTTCTATATGAGTGAATTCTGCTAATGCTTTTGCCATTAATTTTTGTGAAACGCCTACTCTAAATCCGCCGGTAATTAGTTTATTAAAAATAAAACGACTGGAGGTGTTCAGTGAATCCCAGGCATAAAACACTAATTCGCGTTGTTTATCTTCCTCCATTTTATCTAAAGAAAGAATCAGTTGAATCCATTCATTCAGTGATTTCTGAACTTCCACGGTGGGCGGAGGTAAAAGAAGAGCGATGGTTTCCGATAGGTCACCAACAATATGATAGGATTCTTCAAAAAGCCACAGAGGGATATCTGCTTTTTCAGCTGCCCAGCGCCTTAAATTTTTAGTTGAAACCGTTCTTTTGGGCCTTCTTCCCGAGAAAATGCCAATCATCCACATTTTATCTTCATCGGGGACGGAAGATAAATAATCAATGAGGGCTGTTACTTTTTCATTCGTTTTGGTTGTTTCTTCCAAACAAAGAAAAAGGGTTTCAAAGTACTTCATCCCCTTCGAAATTTGTTTCCAAAGGATAGGCATTCAGCCCTTTATCTATCAGCCATTTTGATAAAATATCAGTATATCCATGAGTTACAAAAATATTTTCGGCCCCGGTCAGGCTAATAGCCTCGTTGAGACCTTCCCAATCGGCGTGATCGCTAAGCACGAAACCTTTATCGGCATTTCGTCTTCGTCGGGCGCCTCTTAGCGCCATCCAACCAGAAACCACCCCATTTCGGATAGGTTCAAATTTTTTCAACCAGCTTGAATTTTGCACAGCAGGCGGGGCGATTATCACCCCACTTAGTAAATCGGCTCTGGTTAAATGTTCATTCACAGGAATGGTATTTTTTAAAGAAACACCCTGGTTTCTCATCACATTCAACACAGCTTCAATGGTACTATGGGTAAATATGGGACCTACACTTTCGGGCAGGCCTTGTAAAATGCGTTGTGCCTTTCCCAGCGAATATCCATAAAGAATACTTAAATGATGGTTATTCCTATTGTTTTTGCACCATTCTTCCATTTCATTAAAAACCCATTTTTGATCTTGCCAATGATAAACAGGCAGACCAAAAGTAGATTCGGTAATAAAGGTATGGCATTTTACCGGTTCGAAGGCCTCGGAAAAACCGTCATTGGCTGTTTTGTAATCACCAGAAAAAACAACAATTTCCCCTTTATATGACACTTTAATTTGGGCTGAACCTAAAATATGTCCCGCTGGGTGAAATGAAAAGGAGACCCCATTGATTAACTTTTCTTCTCCAAAGGGTAAGGTTTCTAGATTAATATCTCCCAGGCGATATTTAATAACGGGAGCTGCTGTAGGTGTGCAAAGATAAGAAGCAGACCCCCAGCGAGCATGGTCTGCATGCCCGTGGGAGAGGATTGCTTTTTTTACGGGTTTCCAGGGATCTAAGTAAACGTCTGCTTTAGGGCAAAATAACCCTAAAGCAGTATGTACAAGTAGTCCCTTTTTATTCATGTTGATCAATAATCAAAAGAACGAAGCCATTTCAGACTTTTTTCAATATTTCCAAGTGGGGTACCATATTTATGGTTATCCTGCTCAACAAAAAAATGTGTCAATCCAGCTGTTTTTTCTTCCTGGAAAATGGTCGTCCAATCGATAACGCCATCACCGACAGGAGCAAAATCGCCGGAGTCTTTTTCCATATCTTTTACATGCCAAAGGGGAACCCGCCCTTTATTTTGTTTAAAAAATTGAATTGGATCCAAGCCTGCTTTTTTTATCCAGTAAATATCAAGTTCAAATTTTACCAGATCAGCTGACGTATTTTTCAAAAGCACGTCCATAGGTATTTGGCCATCGAGAGGAATAAATTCGAAGTCATGGTTATGATAAGCCATGGTAATGCCGTATTTTGAAGAAATTTCGCCTGCTTTGTTCAATATATCGGCTACTTTATTATAATCAGTTATAGCTTTCCTTTCATCAGGCATCAAAAAGGCTACTGCCATATATTTCTGCCCCATTTTAGCAGCATCTTCTACAGCTTTTTCCCATTGATTCACAGGTGTACCCCAGGCGTTGCTACCTTGACCAGAAAGATAATGAGCACTAACCACATTCAGACCCATGTCATCGGTCATTTTTCTCATTTCAGTCACGGATTTACCAAAATATTTCCCTTCGCCGTAACCAAAAAGTTCAATATTCCGATAGCCTATATCGGAAACTTTCTTTAGGGTGCCTTCCAGATCTTTAGCTAACAAGTCGCGTAGGGTATAAAGTTGTATACCAATATCCTTCACTTTTTTAGGCAGTGGAAAAGCTGTATTTGATTTGATAATCAAAGAAGTGAGTAAAGCACCTGCGCCTAGATTGAGAAAATTCCTTCTATCCATGATAAAAAATTAGTTGTTAATAATAGTTGTTTTATGAACGCGTATAACCCATATACAAGCTATGAGACATAAAAGGAGGCCTAAAAACTCCCTGGTATATTCAATAGATGGTATGGTAGCTTTCATCGATTGGACAATACTCGGCATACCGTCTTTTATCCATTTAATTATTTCAGGTAAAATAAAACCCATGTAGATGATACAGGTAATTAACATCAAGACAGATAGATAAAAAGCAAACCTTTTTCCGAGCGCCAGAAGAATATAAATCAGAGACATAACACCATAAAAAATCATCCAGATGAGAGGGTCCGGGTCATTCCACTGGACAATAGCGAACCCAAGAAAAAGGCCTGAAATAATAAAATATATGTTTTTTTGAAATGGAGACATCGTTTAACAGGATTTGAAAAATCAATCAAATTTTCTTACAAATTAGTTTATTTTGGGTCAAAACCTTATTTTTTTGTAGTAAAATTCACTCTATAGCTTAAAATAGGTATGATACCCAATTGTTTTTTTCCTAAAATCTTTTGTTGTACCCTATCGTAATAATTATAAACGATATGATTTTCGTTGCTTGAATTTTGAATGTCGAGAGAAAGCATATTACTTCTTCTGGCTGCGTTCCATTTCCTATATATCCTAAGGTCTAAACGGACATAGTCATCAAGTACCTGATCGAACCCATTTTCCAAAGAAAACACACTATTGCCGACGGTCTTTGAAGCATCAAAATCGATGGACATTTCCCGGAATCCGCCTCTGGCAACGAATCTGGCATTGATTCCAAATTGTCTTAATTTACCTTTTCTTTCGGCACCACTCCATTCCTTTCCAACGGTGGCGTTCAGTAGATATTGATGATTAAAACGTCCCTCTCTCCAGATATTATCACTGCCGAGATACTTAAGCTGACCAATATTAAAATTAATTAAGCTGTAGAATCCATTTTTCCAATAGACTCTATTTTGAAGAGAAGCTCCGAACTGGAAGGCACGACCCTCACTAACGAGTGGAAAATTAATTATTTCTTCCAACACATTTAGCGCGGAAAATGCGTTAGCCGCATTGGCGCTAATTGGTATTTTGTTTATAAGGCTACCATAAAACTGAGCACTCCAAACTTCGGTATTTCTTACCTTTTTAAAGCTTAAAGAACCCTGCCATAATTTAGTAAAGTCAAGGTTTTTATTTTGATCATATCCTGTTCCAATATAGACCTGGACAGGTTGTAATTGACTGCTTTTCCCTAAGTTAAAACTCATGGACGTTTGTTTGGATAACTTTCTGGTAAGTTCCAGACGAGGTTCAGCGGAGAAGCTATTATTCCATGTAAAATACAGAGAATGAAAGCCTAAGGTGCTCTGCCATTTTCCTTTTTGATATTGAAATCCGATATATGGCGCTATTTGAAGACCAGACATAACGCCGTCATTTGAAAAAGCAGCCTCTGCGAGCGTTCTTATTTGTTTATTGTAGGTAAGATTCAGTCCAGTGAGAAAATCAATATTACCGTTTAAGGTCTTAGTAAATCTGGTATCACCGCTTAATTTTTCGGGTTGCCAAAAATCATAGGAAGAGGAGAAAATGGCATGATTGGTTACCAATGGATTAGCTTCTCTCAAAAATTGACCCGACGAATAAACCCAGGTAGAAGATAGGGCACCGTTAAGATATCGTGCGCCAAAAATGCGATTTGAAGAGGTGAAATCTATGGAAAAAGGATCTTTTTCACTTGTCCAGGAGGTACTATCAGCACTTCCTGAAAATCGGTTGCTACTGCTGCCTAAAATACCAAATAACTGTAAGGAGCCCTTTTTAAGAGGCAGGGAAAGATTCATAGACAGGTCTTGAAACTCAATAGCTTCATCTCCCAGCTCCAAGCCCATTCTTTGTAAAAGTCCGATGGTTGAATATCGGTAATTGACTAAATAGCTGGCACCTGAACCTGCTTTCCCGAGAGGTCCTTCTGTGGCCAGGTCTATGCCAATTAAACCAGCCTGGATGGTATATTCTCTGTTTTCAGTATTTCCAGATCTTAAACTCATATCTAAGGTTCCACTTCCAGCATTTCCATAAGTAACAGGAGGCAGGCCGGAATAAAATGCGGTATTATCAAGTAACTGCATACTAATCATGCTCACCCCCCCCGCGTTACCTGTTACCCTATCGGAGAAAGTTCCTGCGTTAGCGGTATGATTTGGATTTATTATTTCTGCGCCCCATAATCTCCAATTGACGCCATTGGGAGAAAAATTTCGAATGATTAACCCATTCGCCTGGTCATTATCATTAGTTACTCCGGGCATAGCTGAGGCTAATCGCGCAGGGTCATAAAATGTAGCTGGGTATCTTAAGGTCATTTCCTGAGAAAGCAGATTTAACTGTCCAAGGTTTTGTCGAGGTAAAGATTCGCCATTCAGCACTATTTCAGGAAGGTCGGTATGTAATTCTTCTAAAATAATGTCTAAAACAGTTTCTTTTCCTGATTCAATCCATAAATCGGGGGATACCCAGGTTGAGTAACCTGTTAGAAAACAAGACAAGTAATGTCTGCCAGCTTGAATATTACCCATTCTAAAGCGTCCGGCTGAATCGGTGGTTACCCCTTTTGTGCCATTATCAAGCACCAGATAAGTTCCGGCCAGAGGTTTCCCGCTCCATTTATCTTTTACTGTCCCTCGAATCATTTGATTCGTCTGGGCAGTCATTTGTTGTAATGAGAAAAAAGCCAAAAGCACCAAAATGATGCTTTTGGAAATTGAATATATCATATTATTTTTTTAATCAACTCTTATTGGATACCCAATAATTTTTTATTTAGCGCTTCATCGCTTACCCCACCAGCAAAATCGTCAAAGGCTCTTTCTGTAACCTGAATGATATGGTCTTCAATAAACATAGCACCTTCTGTTGCGCCTTGCTCTGATGATTTAATACAGCATTCCCACTCGAGTACAGCCCAACCGTCATAACCATATTGGCTCAAGCGGCTAAAAATACCACTAAAATCGACCTGTCCATCTCCCAGGGAACGGAATCTGCCGGCACGATTTACCCAGGATTGGTAACCACCATAAACGCCTTGTTTTCCTGTCGGATTGAATTCTGCGTCTTTTACGTGAAAAGCATAGATGCGGTCATGGTATAAGTCAATAAATTGCAGATAATCGAGACATTGAAGGATAAAATGACTGGGATCGTAGTTAATTCCCGCCCTGGTGTGCCCCCCAACCTGTTCGAGGAACATTTCAAAGGAAGAACCGTCATATAAATCTTCGCCTGGATGTAATTCATATCCGACATTTACGCCACACTCATCGAAAACATCTAAGATGGGTTTCCAGCGACGACCAAGTTCTTTGAAGGCAGTTTCAATTAATCCATCGGGACGTTGCGGCCAAGGATAAAGGAAAGGCCAGGCTAAGGCGCCACTAAAGGTGACATGAGAGGTTAAGCCTAAATGTTGGCTTGCTTTTGCCGCATGTTTTAACTGTTCTACGGCCCATTGTTGGCGTGCTACAGGATTTCCCTGAACGGCAGCAGGGGCAAAATTATCATATTGCGTGTCATAGGTAGGGTGTGAAGCTACCAGTTGACCTTGTAAATGAGTAGAAAGTTCTGTGATTTGCAGACCATAATCGGCTATTTTACTTTTAAGGTCATCACAATAAGTTTTACTGGATGATGCTTTTTCCAAATCTATTAACCGACCATCCCAGGTAGGTATCTGAATACCTAAGTAACCCTTATAAGCAGCCCATTCACAAATACCATCTAACGTATTAAACGGGGCTTCATTGCCCATGAACTGAGCTAAGAATACGGCAGGTCCTTTTATCGTGCGCATAAAAAATAGTGTTTTAAATGGTGAAATTATTTCCGAAATTACATCATTTTAATAAAAGATTTGACCTATAAGTTGGTTTTTATCTTAAAAAGAAGCATTTTCCACAAAAATATTTGGCTTATGTTACGAATGGCTTTATTATCAATATCTCTGTTGCTTTTATGTTTTGATTTGTCAGGTCAGCGTCCGGCACCTGCTCCGAAAAGTATGGAAATCAGGGAAGTTGTTTCAGGCGATAATAATTCTTTCTTTACTTTCTCGAGTAATCATCCGGAAAAACCAGATAAGGCAGAAATTTCACTATTTAATTATAAGCAGGAAATGATGGCCAGCAAAGAAATTACCTTTGAAAGAAGCCCGTTATTGGCTCAATATGAGGCTATTTTCTGTTGGGACAACAAAATTAATGTGCTATCCTCTCTTTATTATCCAGGACCGAAAAGAAACCATCTCTTATTATATCAATATGATGTCAATGATTTATCTGAGTTTAGTTCCGATATTATTTCAGAAGCCTATACGCCAGAATTATACAGGGTACCCTTTGGCTATAGTTTGTCACCCGATAAAAAATACCTCGCATTGTATGCCTGGACTTATACTCTTCCAAAAGATCCTGCAAGATTAAAAATTAATGTTTACACAGCAGGAATGACACCTGTATGGTCAGGGGAATATCAACTGCCCATTATGAATGAAGGACTTTTTTTATACGACTGTAAGATTAATAATAACGGCGAGTTGTATATGCTGGCAGAAAATTATCTTGGTAAACCGGGCCCGCAGATTGATGAAAGAAAAATTCAGTACCTGGCATTGGCTTTTAAGCAAGATTTAAAAGAGCCTCTTGCTTATTATCTCAATAACCCTTTAGATAAATTAACCGGCGTTAAATGGGATTTGGCAGATAATGGGGAGTTGATTGCCGCTGCTTTTTTTACTGAAAAAGGAAAATTTTTACCAGCTGGATATATTACCTATCAGGTGAAAAATCCGGGTGCCGAACCTAAAATAGATCGCTTTTATTTAAGTGAATCTTCCTATCAGGCAGCTTATCCATTTTCTTCTCCCGAACCAAGGGATAATGCCAATAGACGTCGATTTGATCAATT
>Ga0209550_10001356_pt1 | contig 23497 bp, 22 predicted proteins | sample LauGreSuBDMM15SN_2_FD_187567 | JGI IMG/M metagenome (GOLD analysis project Ga0209550, IMG submission 187567) | Freshwater lake microbial communities from Lake Michigan, USA - Su13.BD.MM15.SN (SPAdes) (version 5) | ecosystem: Environmental > Aquatic > Freshwater > Lake | place: Lake Michigan... | reverse complement strand
GCTGAGGTAGTCTTTGACAAAAAAAATGCCAACAATGGACGTTAAGCTTGAGACACCCGCGGCCAAATAAACCATCAGTGGAGGTAGATACGACAGATGAAAGTCGCGCCGAATCGCGATCATATGTGGCTGCATCCAATGCTTTGCGCGCGTGAACATACCTAGCTAACCTTAGGAAATTGTTTATATCTGAGCTGAATTGTCACATAAGACTTACCCGCGTACGCTCATTGTTTGATTGACAGGGCAAGTTTCTATTGCGAGAATCGATTCAACAGTGCGATAGACACTGTGAAGCCGCCAGCAACAACCCTACGCCGTCGGCCTTGAGAGGAGCATGCTGCACGCTGTACCGCTGTTTTAGGCCAGACTTGTTTCTCTGGCCTTCGCGGTTGGTATTGGGCAGCCGCCTATCATGGTCGATTTGAATCAATCGAGCTCTCGAAGGAGAATCCATGAAAAAAATCCTAGCACTCGCCGCTGCTGCCGCATTTGTTTTCGGCGTATCTCAACCTCAAGAAGCAAAAGCGCAACGCGCACTCGACGTTGCGAGTACGTTTCCAAAAAATATGGTCTATCTGGGCGAAGGCGCAGAGAACCTGGGCAAACTTCTGGCCGACGTATCTGGTGGCAAGTTACGCATGAAAGTACACGGCGCCGGCGAACTTGTCCCCGCGCTCGAAGTATTTAACGCCGTTAGCTCGGGTGCTGTTCCAGCAGGCTGGGACTGGATCGGTTATTGGGCCGGCACTGTGCCAGTCACTGGTCTGATGGGCGCCATGCCTTTTGGTCCCGGGCCTGAGGTCTTCCTTGGATGGATGTGGGAAGGTGGTGGCCTCGAAATTTTGCAAAAAGCCTATAACAAGTACAACGTAAAAGTGCTTCCCTGTCACTTAACAGCACCGGAAGCCGGTGGTTGGTTTAACAAAGAAATAAATACACCCGAAGACTTTAAAGGTCTGAAGATGCGCATTTCTGGACTGGGCGGCAAGGTCATCAATAAACTCGGCGCTTCATCACAGATGATCGCGGGCGGCGAAATCTACGTTGCACTTGAAAGGGGGCGCATCGAAGCCACCGAGTTTTCTCTGCCGATCATCGATAAGTCGCTCGGCTTTCAAAACATCGCCAAGTACTACTACTTTCCCGGTTGGCATCAGCCAGCAAGCTGGAACTCTCTAATTATCAATATGAATGTCTGGAAAAAATATTCAGAGACCGAGCAAAAGCAATTTATTGCTGCCTGCAAAGCCAATGTGATTTGGTCTATGGCCGTTGCGCCCGCCGCACAAGGCCCCGTACTTGAAGAGTTCAAAGCTAAAGGTGTCAAGGTTCTACGTTTCCCAGATCCTGTGCTTCAAGCCTTGCGCAAAGCTTCGGCCGATGTACTCCAAGAGGAAGCCAAGAGCGATCCTATCTTCAAAGAGGCTTTAGATTCACTGAATGCTTATGCAAAAACTGCGAATGCCTGGATGGAACTGCAAAGCCTCCCAACCAAATAAGGCTTAATCTATGCACACCAAGACGCACGCACTAGAGCGGTTCGGCCAGAACTTGATGCAGTTAAGTGCCTGGCCGGGACGTATCAGCTCTTGGCTCATCCTTCCCATTATTCTTTCCGTTTTGGTTGGAGTAGTGGGGGGGTTGATGCGACTTGGTGAGCTATTTGGCTGGGGCTTTTCCATTCCACTTTTGGGTTCGCGCTTAACAATGGCGAGCCTAACTGAATTGGAATGGCATCTTCTAGGCGTCATTGTGATGTTAGGGGCAGCGTTTACGATGGTCGAAGAGCGTCATGTCCGAGTCGATCTGATCTATGCAACCCTATCCGATCGAAAAAAAGTCATCTTGGATGTATTGGGCGATGTATTTTTACTGCTGCCCTTCTGTGCAATTATTTTTTGGTTATCGCTTGGCTTCGTCGATATGGCTTTCCGCTCAGGAGAGAAATCAGACTACGGCGGTCTGACTGATCGCTACCTGGTCAAGGCCGTCATTCCCATCGGACTAGCCTTGCTTTTTGCCTGCGGTCTTGGACGCATTATTCGTAATATCGGGTTTTTGCTAAACGGCAGAACGCAACAACGCGTCGACGATTCCTCGACTACAACTTAATAAAAAGACCAGAGTAATCATGGGCGACTACTTCCTACCATTAGCGATGATTCTTGCACTGATCGCAGGGATCTTCACAGGCTATCCAGTCGCGTTTCTGTTAGCAGGCGTCGGTGTGGCTTTTTGTTTTTTTGGAGACATCCCAGTCTTATTTTTAGGGACGGTTGTCTCACGAATTTTTACCGGCACCCTTGCAAACTGGCTTTTGTTAGCAGTACCTTTATTTATATTTATGGGCTTAATGCTCGATAAGTCGGATGTGGCACGCAAGCTCTTGCTTTCGTTGGAGCGACTGTTCGCTGGCATGCGCGGGGGCATGGCCATATCAGTAGCACTGTTAGGCATCGTCATGGCGGCTTCAACGGGTATCGTCGGCGCCTCAGTGGTCCTGCTTGGCGTCCTGTCGTTACCCGTCATGCTGCGCCAGAAGTACGACAAAGGCCTTGCGGCAGGTATTGTGTGTGCCTCGGGCACACTCGGGATACTGATCCCACCCTCAATTATGTTGGTGCTCGTCGGGGATATCCTCCAAATATCAGTAGGCGATCTGTTCATGGGCGCTCTAATCCCTGGCCTATTGTTGGGTGCTCTCTACATTGCTTATATTTTAGTCATCGCATTTTTCTATCCCCACAAAGCACCGGCCGGCGTCGCGGATGTTGACGATAAGCGGCCTCTTTGGTTTGCTTTAAGTTGTGACTTGCTTGCGCCCGTCTGCCTGATTATGGGCGTGCTCGGATCCATCATTGCGGGTATCGCGACTCCAACAGAGGCGGCGGCCATTGGTGCGGCGGGCACTATTATCATGGCGGCTTTCGCTGGGAAATTGAGTTTTTCAAACCTGAAAGAGGTTGTACTTGAGACAGGAAAGACGACCGGCATGGTTCTGTTTGTAGCGATCGGTGCAACATGTTTTTCTGTCGTGTTTAAGCGCATTGGCGGCAACTCAATGATCGAGGACACGGTGAACGCGCTGTCCAGTGGCCCATACAGCACTCTTGCAGTAATCATGTTGCTTATATTTGTCCTAGGATTTTTTCTTGAATGGATTGAAATTAGCTTCATCGTTTTACCGCTGTTTGCTCCAATCATTTCAGCGCTAGATTTTGGTCTAGGACTGACTCCAGCCCAACAGTTAACGTGGTTTGCGATTTTGGTAGCAGTCAATTTACAAACCAGCTTTCTTACGCCTCCGTTTGGCTATGCTCTTTTTTACCTTAAAGGCATTGCCCCACCTGAGATCAGTATGACGGACATTTGCAAGGCGATTATCCCCTTCGTCATTCTGCAGTTGATTGGCTTGTCACTCGCAATCATTTTCCCAAGCTTAGTGATGTGGTTACCGATGTACCTGATTAAGTAACAAGTTGCTGTTAATCTTATCAATATCGGGTTTTTCGGCAACATACTGCGATGGAAATTTCAACTCCTTTACCAACTGCAGAACTAGTTAATACGTCCAAGCAATTTAGTACCGGCGTGCTTGCGTTATCCAGCGTATCGCTGTCGATCAGTTCAGGTGAGTTTGTCACCCTGCTTGGACCCTCTGGGTGTGGGAAGAGCACAGTACTGCGCTTGATTGCTGGACTCGAGTTGCCGAGTTCTGGGGTGCTTCGTTCGCCTGCACAACAGCACATACAAGAATACGCGACCGCGTTTGTGTTTCAAGAGCCCACACTCATGCCTTGGGCAAGCGTCTTTGACAACGTTTGGCTACCACTACGACTGCAGGGCTCTAGCCGCGACACATCTTGCGCACGCGTTGACGCCGCGCTAAAGAGTGTCGGGCTTGAGGACTTCGCGCACGCCTACCCCGCTCAGCTGTCTGGCGGGATGAAGATGCGCGCATCCATTGCCCGGGCACTCATCACCGATCCAAAGATTCTGCTGATGGACGAGCCCTTTGCAGCACTCGATGATTTTTCACGGCATCGATTAAACGATGATCTTTTACATTGGCAGCAAGAACGATCTATTGCTACGCTTTTTGTCACACATAATATTGCAGAGGCTGTTTTTCTAAGTAGCCGTGTATTAGTCATGGGAGCACGCCCCGGCAGGATCATTCATGAGGTCACCATAGACGAACCCTACCCTAGAAGACCTGCATTTCGTGAGTCAATGCGTTTTGTGGACTACTGCCGTGCACTCGCCACTGCACTCGGACACGCGACCGAGCAACCACAGCAGACACGATGAAACGTATCCTTCACAAGCTGTTGCCAGCCCTCACGCTACTCACGTTCCTGCTGCTGTGGGAGTTAGGCGTTCGCTGGGCCAATATACCCGCCTACACCTTACCAACGCCTAGCGTGATCGTCTTGAGCCTGATTGATCATTGGCCGTCTCTTGCGCTGAGCTGGTGGTTCACCATTAAGATCACGCTCGGAGCGCTCTTTCTGGCTTGTCTTGGAGGGGTACTTATTGCCTCGGTCTTCTCTCTTTCACCACAAATAGAGCGCGCTTTTTTTCCGATTGCAGTGGTACTGCAAGTCACACCGATCGTCGCGATCGCACCACTCATGTTGATTTATATTGAGAGTACGACCGCGGCGCTTTTATTATGTGCCTGGATTGTTGCTTTTTTTCCTATCCTCTCCAACACGGTCACCGGCCTGCGCGCGACAGATCGTAATTTGGTCGAGCTCTTTCGACTGTACCGTGCGAGCCCTTGGCAAAGACTCGTTTTGTTGCGTGCGCCTGCAGCGCTGCCCTATTTCTTAACCGGCTTAAAGATTTCCGGGGGCCTGAGCCTGATCGGTGCTGTTACCGCGGAGATGGTAGCGGGGTCTGCGGGCAGGCAGACCGGTCTTGCCTCACGCATCCTCGAGGCAAGCTTTCGCACCGAAACGCCAAAAATGTTTGCCGCACTCGCATTGTTGGTATTAACCGGTGTCATCATATTTTTGTTGTTTAATGCATTGTCGCGTTTACTACTCGGCGGTTGGCATAGTTCAGAACAAAGTCATACCGTCGATCACAACTCCTAGGAACTTTTATGGCCTTACGAATTGTTCAGTCTATCTTTCTGCTGGGATTACTGCTGTCTGCTGCGCATGCCCAACAAGCTGTTACCTTTGCAACCAATTGGAAAGCGCAAGCCGCGCATGGCGGATTCTATCAAGCAGTCGCTGACGGAACGTATAAAAAATACGGCTTAGACGTGACGATTCGTCAAGGCGGCCCTCAAGTGAATAATCGTCCGCTGCTGCCGGCACGACGTATTGATTTCCTCATGACAGGAAACCTGCTCCATAGCTTTGATAATGTCAAAAATGGCATCCCGGTTGTTGTGGTGGCGGCGATGTTTCAAAAAGATCCGCAAGCGCTCATGGCACACCCTGGGCAGGGCTACGAGAACTTCGCGGCACTCAAGAACGCGCCTACCGCGCTAATCGCCAAAGATGGGCAATTCACCTGGTGGCAATGGCTTAAAATGGTCCACGGTTTTAAGGATGAGACACTCAAGCCTTACAACTACAACCTAGGTCCCTTCCTCGCGCAGCCAAAAGCGATTCAACAAGGCTACTCGGTTGCCGAACCGATCTATATTCAGGAACAAGGAAAGTTCAAGCCCGTTGTGCACCTGTTGGCCGATCACGGATTCTCAACCTATAGCACTTTGATTGAAGCCCGCACAGAAACCGTAAAAAACAACCCCGATCTGGTGCAACGTTTTGTAGATGCTTCGGTGATCGGCTGGGTCAACTTTATGTATGGTGACCGTTCGGCAGCGAACGCCTTGATGATGAAAGACAATCCGGAAATTTCTCTTGCTGAAATTGAAGCCTCCGTGGTGCTGATGAAGCAGCAAGGAATTGTCGATTCTGGTGAAGCTCAAACCATGGGTATCGGCGCCATGAACGCTGCACGGATTCAAGATTTTTTCAATCAGATGGTTAAAGCGGGACTCTATCAGGCCAAAGATGTTGATCTGTCTAAGGTCGCAACGACACAGTTTGTCAACAAACAGCTTGGCATTGATCTTAAGAAATCCCTCGCACCAAAATAAATTGCCGGCCCGGCTTTTCGCCGTCCGGCAATTTAACGTAACCGCTACAAGTGCTCGCTAAGCTGGCGTGTCGCCTTTTAAGGTAATGCGATAGAGCAGGCGCTTGTGTCCATGATAGTCATTGACCGGATTGTGCATGACACAGCGGTTATCCCAGAGAGCGATCGACTTTGGCGCCCAAGAAAAACGGCACGTGAACTCTGGCTTAACTTGGTGCTGATACAGAAATTCAAGTAACGGGGTGCTCTCCTCTTCGGTCCAGCCCACGAAGCGCATTGTATGCCCTGGATTGACGTAAAGCGCTTTGCGACCAGTCTCGGGATGCGTGCGCACAACGGGATGCTCCGATACAAGATCTTTGCGCACATTTTCTTCTTTTGCCGAATCGCCAACACGATCCTCGCGCGTCTTGGTCGCCGATGCTTTAGCGGAAGAGTTCACTCCACGCAGACCTTGCAGCACACTCTGGAGGTCAGGGGATAAGGCCTCATACGCCGCATAATTACTCGAGAACAAGGTATCGCCGCCGTACGGAGGCAACTCTTCGGCGATCAGCATCGTAGCCATCGGAGGTGTCTGAAGATAGGTGGTGTCGGTATGCCAAATCCCACCAAAGTTATTTCTTTCGTGCGGCAACTTCAACACAGGGATAATCATCGGATGCTCAGGTAGCCCTTTTACAAAGGGATACTCTACGATCTCGCCAAAGCGTTGGGCAAAACTCTGGAACTGATCCATCGTCATGTTCTGATTGCGAAAGAAAACAACGCCGTTTTCTAACCAGACTTTGCGGATGTCCGCAATTAAGGCATCCGAAATCTTCCCTACGAGGTCAACGTCAAGAATCTCGGCTCCCACCGCGCCAGATAGTCGCTTGATCTGCATACCCTGCCCCAAATGTTCTAAGTTTTTAACAACAACTTAAGTAATCATAAGCGAAAACTAGTCTGTTCCTTTCCTAAAACACGACCCAGCAGCATATTGTCAAGTGCTGCCTTATGATTGCATGATAAAAATCAAATTAAATGAATCCTTAGTGGGGTTGGCCAAAGGCATCCATGCTTGCGGCCTCTACAACACCCGGAGACTACAACATGCTTGGACTTAAATTAATACAGCCCACAGTGGCACTTCTGACTTGCTTACTTTTCATGCTCCTACAGCCTGCGCATGCGCAAGGCACCTACCCGCAGAAACCCATCAAAATAATCGTACCTGTCGCGTCAGGGGGCGGAACCGACTTTGTCGCACGAGTAGTTGGTCAAAAACTGGGGGAGGCTCTTTCAACCCCCGTTATTATCGAAAACAGACCCGGCGGTGCGGGCAATGTAGGCGTTGATGCGGCAGCCAAGGCCGATCCAGACGGCTACACCCTTGTTATGCCAATTACCTCGTTTTCGGTTAATCCCAGCCTATATGCCAAGCTGCCTTTTGACACACAAAAGGACTTCGCTCCGATCGCTTTAGTTGCGTCAGCCCCACTGCTATTAGTCGTCAACACACAACTCCCTGTCAAAACGCTGGGCGATTTAATCGCACTGGCAAAGCAAAAGCCCGGCACACTTAACTATGGAACGGCTGGCGTTGGCACAACCTCGCATTTAGCGGCTGAGTTATTCAAATACACTGCAAAGCTCGATATTATTAACGTCCCTTATAAGGGCGGTGGGCCGATCGTTACCGATTTAATTGCGGGAAGTATTCAAATCTACTTCTCTAGTGTTCCGGCGGCTTTACCTCAAACACAAGCAGGTAAACTTCGCGCCATCGCCATCACAAGCCCCCAGCGAATACCGAGCCTCAGTAACATTCCAACAATGTCTGAGGCTGGTCTGCCAGGTTATGACGTCGTGGGATGGTTTGGACTATTTGCGCCAGCTAAAACGCCAACTGCAATTATTGAACGACTGAACACCGAGATCGTCAAGATTCTGCAAATGCCTGATGTTCGGGAAAAGATCCAAGCGCACGGCCTGTTACCTGGCGGCGGTAGTGCAAAAGAATTACAGATATTTTTGAATGCCGAGATCAAAAAGTGGAGTGCGTTGATCAAAGCGGCGAAGATCACCCCGCAATAGGCCTCTAATGATGCGGCCTTAAAGCGGAGTGCGCAAGGGTTTGCCAGCCAAGTGCAAGTGAGCGTTATCTATAAAACACACCACCGAGGCTAACATCGCCTCCGGTGACAGGCCTGCTACATGAGGCGTGATGATTGCGTTTTCAAATTCCAGTAAGGCAAGGGGCGGTTTCGGTTCGCTTTCATATACATCGATCGCGGCTGCCGCAATGACGTTGTCGCGCAACGCGACGGCCAGCGCTTCGGTATCAACCAAACTCCCCCGAGCAATATTGACCAACACCCCCTCAGGGCCGAGGGCCGTTAATATTTCGGCATTAATGATGTGAAAGGTTTCCTTTCCGCCTGGGGCTGCAACCACAAGAAAATCACACCACGTTACTAGCGACAGTAAGTCAGGAAAAAACTCAAACCCTGTCTCATCACGGCGCGTTCGACTGTAGTATCCGATCTGCATGTCAAACGCTAACGCACGCTTTGCAATCTTCTTTGCAATACCACCCATACCGAGAAGTCCGAGACGTTTATTTGACACATTCGGTGGCCTGGGAAGCGCGTCACGCCAAATCCCTTTACGCACTGCATTATTTAAGGCCGGAATACCGCGAATTGCAGAGAGCAAAAGTCCCATTGCGTGATCGGCGACACAATCTTCATTCGTACCAGCTGCGTTGCACACCCTAATGCCGCGCTGTTTCAAGTACTCAACTGGAACAGTCTCATAGCCAACACCTAAGGTGCACAAAATCTCCAATTTAGGCAATGCATTGATCTCATCGATCGTGATGCCGGTCGCACCATTAGTCAAAACGATTCGGATATTGTCAGCGTGTGCGGCAATGTGAGCCGCACTATTACTACGATCTGCGCTTGTACCTTCATTCGGTGCATAAATTAATTCGAAATTTTGCGCGACCAACTCTCGGTGAGCTTCGGTCAAAAACACCATTACCAATGCATGCACGTTCATCTAGATTGTCCTGCTGTTCGAACTTACAACGTTAACTTCAATTATTTATTCGATGCCGATGGTTTTAAGAGTCGTCGCCACGTCTCAATTTCTGAGCGCAAAAAGGTGTCAAACTCTTTAGGCGATGAGACTTTGACCACTCCGTCAATCACGGCCAAACGCCGACCTACCTCCGGGTGCGCGAGACTTGTTTTGAGTGCCGCGTTTATTTTTTCAATGATCTCAGTAGGCGTACCGGCCGGCGCAAGCACGGCCCACCACACCACTGCCTCAAAGCCAGGATAACCCTGCTCTGCGATAGTAGGCACCTCAGGTGCAGAATTCAGTCGCTGTAAACCTGACGTGGCAATCAAACGAATGCGCTTTCCATCGATTTGCGGCTTGAGTTGTGACATACCGGTAAACAACATATCGACGTGTCCACTCGCCACATCCAGTACGCCTTGTCCCGCACCTTTGTAGGGAACCTTAGTGATTTTGGTGTCAGTCTTGGCCATAAACAACTCTGCCGCTAAGTCTGTGGCTGACCCTTCACCAGAGGTTGCTGTCGTCACCTTACCTGGGTTCTTTTTTGCATAAGCGACAAGATCCGGAATGTTCTGAATGGAGGAGCCCGCGTGAACGGCAACCCCCATCGCATACGTAATAATCTGCGCAACCGGCGCGAAAGCGTCAGGAGTTTTATACGGAAGATTGGGCAACAACGTAGGGTTAGTTGAGATCGTTGGGCTTACTAGTAACAAGGTGTACCCATCGGGCGCTGCCTTGGCGACTTGCTCTGTGCCAACAACAGTGTTGCCGCCCCCTCGGTTCTCAATGATGACGGGCTGTTTAATGACCTCTGACAGCTTGTCGGCCCACGCCCGCGCGATGAAGTCCCCACCACCACCGGCCACAAAGGGCACCACAATCCGCAAAGGTCTTTCAGGATACTTGTCGGCCGGCCCTGCGGCCGCCGACACAGTCACGCACAGAGAACTCAATAACACTGCTATGTTGAATATTCGCATTGACGACTAACCCCATTTCACTTTGATTGAATGATCTAGGCCTTAATGTTGGCTCAGAGCAAATACGCTAGCAGCTAAGGTTCGCAGCGTCGCTGATCAAGCCTTAGCCTAGTCAGGCAAACCTATCGCCTTCAGAGCTGCCTCGGCACATTCCATGTCCTGAGAGTAATGCCCCCCACTCAAGCCTATACCTCCAATCATTTGGCCGTTCTCCATAATAGGATAGCCACCACCGAAAATGATGAACCTGGGGGTATGCACAAGCCCATGAATCAAGGGTGCATCGTCTTTAATGTACTCGTGCCACTTATGTGTCGGTAAGCCGCCAGATATCGCCGTATGCGCCTTGTCCTGAGCAATTTGCAACGAGATTAGCGATGCACCGTCCATTCGGACAAAGGCCTTCAGATGTCCTGCTGCATCGCAAACAGCAATCGACATATTTACCTTTAACGCACCCGCTTTTTCGCGTGCGGCTTTGATCGCTTTTAAGGCAGTATCTACATCTATATTACGGTTGGTTGTGCTCGACATTGGTATCTCCTTTCTAAAGTTAATGTAACGACCTACAGAATTACCCGCTTTATGCCCATCTCGCGTGGCGCCCATCAACCCACGCGCTACACGGCAATCCCCTACAAGATAAAGTTCGACATCATACGCTTTTAAAGGTTCGACAAGATCTACGTTAGCCGCGCGTGGTGTTGAATAAGACAGAAAAGAAATATTTTCAATTCGTCCAAGATCTCCGTTGTAAATATTTTTGTACTCAAGCACCCCGTCTTCGAAATGCTCGGACCATACTGGCTCGCTCATTATGAGCATTTCAACTCTTGCCACAGATAACCGACGCAAAATCCCTTGTCGAGTCACCAACGACTCATCTTGAGCAATTAACGCGCGAGGCGTCATAAGTACAACGCGCTCAAAGCGCTGCGCCAAGAGCTCCACCGCGGCATAGGTGCCTTCCGTGTGGTCCATGTCATAGACCACAGCCGTTCCCGCCTGTCGCGAAGAAAGTTTGGCGACTTCTTGCATGGCGGCATGCAAGTCCGTCACCCATCCTTCGCGGGCGATCTCAACCGGGACCCACTCGGGACGATGCATCGTGCCACCCGTTGCTAAGATCACAGAGTCCGGAGACAAAGACAAAATATCTTGTAGGCTAGCCCGTACACCCAGACGAATATCTACTCCTGCCCGCTGGGCACAAACCATCTGGTAATCATAAATACTCGTGATGGTCTCACCACCCGGCAGGCGTGCACGCAATCGAGCTTTACCGCCAACCTCGGACCCAGTCCCAAACAACGTCACCGAATGACCTCGTGCGGCAGCGACCCAAGCCGCTTCCATTCCCGCGATACCCGCGCCTACGACCACAACGCGATGTTTGCGCTGCGCGGGCTTCGGCCACCAGTCAACCTCTCTCTTCTCTGCCACGCGAGGGTTATTGACGCAAGCCAAGGGTTCACCATACGTAACAATGGTGTCCCAACAGTTATTGCACGAAATGCAGTAGCGGATATCGTTCGTTCGACCTTGCATGGCTTTGTTATACCAAGCAGGGTCCGCTAACAATGTGCGGCCCATACCGATTAGATCCGCATCCCCTCGCGTTAAGATCCCCTCGGCTTCGGCCGGGTCAGTGATCCGTCCCAGCGCCATCACAGCGACGCCATTGCAAGAGGCTTTCAACGATTTAATCAAGCCGATGAACGGAACATTCGGACCATTCCGATCAGGCACATGCGTCTCGAGTGAACGCGCGTGCGCGCCTTGCGCAAAGCACACATAGTCGACTTCTTTAGACCTCGTGAAGAGATCAGCCAAAATCGCCGCCTCCGCGGGCCCAATACTCTTTGCAATACCGTCATTACTCGGCAACTTTAGCCCGACAATGAAGTGTCTACCGCATAGGTCGCGAATACAGCTGACCAGCTCACGTACAAAGCGTGTGCGGTTTTCCCAATCACCACCGTACTCATCGGTCCGACGGTTTGACCATGGCGACATGAATTGGCTGAATAAATGCCCATGCGCCCCAGACAGTTCAACACCACTAAAACCACAACGCTGTAGACGCGCTGAGGACATCGCAAAGTCAGCAATCAGATTTTTTATTTCGGCGCCTGTCAAGGCGTGTGGCATCGTCCAGCTCAAATCATCTGGCAATGCAGAAGGTGCGAGCGCGCTGTAATTTCGGCCGGCATCATGATGGCCTCGACCAGGGTCTTGGATTTGACCAAGAAGCCGGCAATCGTGGCTTTCCACTGCATCAGCCCAACGCTTGAGCCCGCCTAAGTTGTCATCATTCCAGGCTCGGATACGCGCAGGGTTCGTCTGATGCGGTGCCATGAGCAAGGGCTCGGTCACGATCAGTGCCGCGCCGCCTTTTGCGCGATTCTCGTAGTATTGGATTTGACGATCGCTTACTTGAGATTGATATCCCATGTGGGTCGTCATGGAAGCATGAGCAACCCGATTACGTAACCGCTTGCCGGCTAAGGCAAGCGGTTCAGAAAGCAGCGACTCCGTCACTTTAGTCTTACTTCAGCCGACCAGTTTTTACATAGAACGCACGTTCGGCTTGCGCCATTTTGTCGAGTTCAGCAGCCGCTGTGGCAGGATTCGTCAAGAGCGGATCAGTGTATGCACCTAACTTTGCAAACTCTGCAGCGAGTGCAGGGGTCCGTACCGCAGCATTAATCGTTGCGGCCAAATAGGCTTTACGGTCTGCCGGCGTTCCTTTCGGGACAACGGCCAAACGGATGATGTTCCAAACGATATCTTTTGTACCAAAGATTTCATTGAAGGTTGCGACGTCCTTCATGTTGCCCAGACGACTAGCGCTCGCCACGGCAATCGGCTTGACCTGATCAGCTTGTAGATAGCTTTCAAATTCGCCGTAAAAGCCTTGCGCGATGTCTACGTTTCCACCCAACAACGCGACTACACCCGGCTTACCGCCCTGAAATGGAACGCGCAAGAATTTAGCGCCTGTGGCCGCTTCGATCTGATCAATCAGATACTCCCACATACTGCCGGGAACAATTGCAACGCGAACCGTGCCAGGTTTGTCCTTCGCAGTCTGGACGATCTCTTTAGCAGACTTTCCAGCGAACGGGCCTTTTGTGGCTGCCACCCAGGCAAGTGCGTCACTATTGATATAGGCGATTGTTTCTAAGTTTGACAAAGACCACTTATCCTTGCCGCGCAACATTGCGTCGCCCCATACTAAGTTAGCCAGAATCCCAACCGTATAGCCATCTGGCTTCGCTTGAGTAGCGAGATAAGTGTGGCCGACCATACCTGCACCGCCCGTACGATTGTTCACTAAAATCTTGTCACCGCTTACTTGTTCGGCAAATTTGCCTAGCTGGCGCGCCGTGAGATCCATTCCTCCACCAGCCGGGTACACCACGGTGTACTCGATTGACTGGGTCGGGAAGTCTTTAGGCTTTAATTTCGCAACATTAGGTGATACTTGTGCAACGGCTGTCGCGGTTGCCACCGCAGCAATCGCACCAATAAAAGAGTGGATCAGTTTCATTTATATGTCTCCTCCGGGTTGATTCAACTTTCGTTGACGAAAAACTAGTACTGCCAAAATTAAACTTATACCGATCAAACAGGCTGCGATAGGTCTCTCCGCAAAAATAAACATACCATGCGGAGACATCACCATCGACTGTCGTAGCGACTGTTCAAGCATCGGAGCCAGTACAAACGCAATCAAGAATGGTGAGAACTCATACTGTAGTTTACGCAGGATATAGCCCACCACGCCAAAGCCCAGCATGACCCATAAGTCGAAAACATTTTTATTAGCAGAATATGTTCCGACTATAGCCAACAATAGGATCAAGGGAAACAATACCCGATATGGCACCCTAAGGCACTGTACCCACAAACCGATCAGGGGTAAATTCAGGAGCAGTAAGAAGACGTTGCCTACGTACATACTTGCGACGACACCCCAGAATAAGTCCGGTCGCTGCGTGATGAAGGTTGGGCCTGGTTGTACGCCTTGAATAACCAAGGCACCAAGCAACAGGGCCGTGACAGCATTGCCCGGTATGCCTAGCGTAAACAATGGGATCATCCCGCCCGAAACAGCCGCATTATTCGCAGCCTCAGGTCCTGCGACGCCCTCGATTGCCCCATTACCAAAGCGCTCTGGATTTTTCGCTAGCCGCTTCTCGAGCGTATAGGACACAAAAGATGCTGTGACAGGCCCACCCCCTGGGACAAGCCCAAGAAAAAATCCTAAGAAACTGCCGCGCATCATGGGTTTCCAGGAGGCCTTCCAATCTTTGAACGATGGCCAGAGGCCACGAATTTTTTCAGCGAGCAACTGATTCTTAACGATGGTCTCACAGTTAGTGAGAATTTCCGAAAGGCCATAGAGACCGATCACGACCGATAGGATCTCAATCCCTCCAGCAAGATTGACATTATTTAACGTGAATCTGTCCTGGCCATTGACGATATCCATCCCAACGGTTGCCGCAAGGAATCCTAGGGCGATCATCAGAACGCCCTTTACTTTCGAACCACCAATCATATAGAGCGTCGACACTAACCCAAGCACCATCAGCCCAAAATTTTCAGGAGGACCAAAGCTAATCGCGACAGATGCTAATAGAGGCGAAAAGAAAGTCAAAGCGACTAGGGAGATGGTGCCAGCGATAAACGAACCAATCGCCGCGATCCCAAGTGCAGAGCCCGCTCGACCTTGCCTGGCCATCGCATGCCCGTCTAAGGCGGTCACGACAGAAGCCGCCTCACCAGGAATATTTACCAAGATAGAGGTTGTCGATCCTCCATACATCGCACCATAAAAAATCGCACACAGCATCCCGAGCCCAGCGACTGGGGCCAACTGAAAAGTGACGGGCAACAAGAGCGCTAAGGCAGCAAGAGGTCCAATTCCTGGCAACACGCCAACCAAGGTGCCAACCAGACTCCCAAGAAAACAGAAGTACAAATTTTCAGGTGTAAATAACACCGAAAATCCCATCGCTAAACCGTTGATTGCGTCCATCACCACCCCCAGGGGCCGCGAGGCAACGACATGCCGAGCAAATGGCCAAACACGTACACAATCACTGAAACTGACACGAGCGTCAACACCACTGACTCTAGTACACGCGAACGCTCAATTGTTTGCAGCAAGACAAACGTTGTCAGTGCGCTGGAAATCGCAAAGCCTAGATAAGGTAGTGTCACGGTCAAGCCAACGAGTCCACCCAACACACCGAGTATGCGGCGACAACCCGTGGAGGCCGGCCACTCAGGATTCTCCACCAGTGTCGACTTCTTGATCATCAACAGCAGCCCACACAAGGTAATGGTGACCCCGCAAATCATTGGGAACAGACCACTGTCTGGACCCATAGATCCAAACAATCCCAGCGCCCAAGCATTCGCCATGGTTGCCAAACCCAGCACGACCCAAAGCAAATTTAATCCACGCTCAATCACGCACGATCTCCCGATAAACTGCAGTGCGCATCATTAGCCTGCAAGTAGACGGCCGTAACCAGGCACGACAGGCTGTACACCTGCGATACGCAAACAGTTCCACATCATCGCGGCGACACTCGAAATCACCGGCTTGCCTAGATCCTGCTCCAGCGCTTCCAGAACCGCAACTGTTGGCATCCCCACACCACTTAAAAATATCACCTCAGCCTCTGGCGTATTCGCGGCTTTCGCTAACGCATAGGCACGAGCTGGGGTTTCTTCATAAATATTGCGTACGTTTTCGAGCCGGTGATAATTTACGACCGTTAGACCATAGCTTTCCAGCGTTGCTTTACCCGCTAGCGTCTGGGCTTCGGCATAGGGTGTTCCGAGGGCAACTTTTTTTACGCCTAACGCTTCCATGGCCGCAACGACACTTACAAAGGCAGAGGTAAAACGAATGTCGTATTGCTTCTCAAGGCGTGCCGTCAGCGCAATTTCACCTTCTCGGCCTAGCATATAGCTCGATGCTGTGTGCGCCATCGCGATGACCTGAGGTCGCAAGTGAGACAACATTTCGGTTTGCTCATCAATATGATCTAACTGGCAACGCGTACGGGCATCCTGCCCAGCATGGTCTCCGGTGACCCCACGCGCAATCATTCGGCCAAAATGCACCGAAACGCCTTTCGGTGCCATCGAGATCAACTCAGGCTCTACATTTGGATTCCCAGGGGGCAACAAAAACCCGAGTCTCGCTCTCCAACCGTCCACGGCCACTCTCCTTGAGAAATATATTTACGTGTCGTTATGGCTTGGGGACGGATGGGGCTGCGCAAACACCATCTGCGAAGCAAAGGCAATCCCAGCAAACAGCGTCGCAACGCTGCGCTTAAAAATTTGTCTCATTATGTTTCCTTTCTTTTTATATGTCTTTGAACGGCGAAGTCTTAATCAAAGAGCATCATCATGATAATTGAACATCGCTACAGTGCGCAAAGAATTCCGCTCGAAGTAAGTCATCATTGAGTGCGCCGGGCAATCCTGCGTAAAACTCAGGATGCCTTCAGCGCGAATGTCGACTTTTAATGGGGGTGTCATATTGCTGCGCGAAACTCAATTCGAAATAGGCTTTCAGAGCAAATAATCCCGATAAAACAAGGGATTGCCCTGTTACTATTTAAACGTTTAGTCGTTGACCCTTTCCACGTAAACCTTTTGTATCGACTACCTTGAGATCGCCATGTCACTTACCACTTCCCGCTTGATTCTGACCGCGCTTGCTCTCGCCTTGGCCACACCCTATACGTTGCATGCGGAGACAATCTCGGTTGTCACGTCTTTCCCTAAAGAACTGACCGCCGCTTACAAGAAGGCATACGAGGCGAAATACCCCTCGGATACAGTTGAAATTCTTAACAAAAATACAGCAGCTGGCATCGCCTACGTGCGCGAACAGCCGCCAGGTTCGCGTGTAGAGGTGTTTTGGGCATCCGCTCCGGACGCCTTTGAGGTCCTATCCCAACAAAAATTACTGGCAAACATTGGCCCCGGGAATCCTGAGATCCCCAGCAAGATTGGCAACTACCCCGTTAATGACCCTAAGGGTTTTTATCGCGGTCAAGCACTTGCGGGCTATGGCTTGATGTGGAACACGCGTTACATGAGCGCCAACAAACTACCCGCTCCAAAAGAATGGGCAGATCTGGTCAAACCGATTTACTTCAGCCATGTTGCCACCTCAAGTCCTTCGCGTTCTGGTACGACGCATCTAACCGTTGAAACGATTCTTCAGGGTGAGGGCTGGACCAAAGGCTGGGCACAAATTATGGCAATCGGCGGGAACTGCGCTGCGATCACCGAGCGCAGCTTTGGCGTGCCAGATGGCGTATCTAATGGTCAGTTCGGTATCGGTTTAGTGATCGATTTCTTTGGCTTGGCAGCAAAAAACTCGGGCATGCCTGTAGAGTTTATATACCCCTCTGTCACTTCAATTGTTCCGGCGAATATCGCACTGGTAGAGGGCGCAAAATCGCCAGAAGCGGGAAAGCGCTTCATCGACTTCACGTTATCGCCAGAGGGCCAGCAGCTGCTACTGGAGAAGCAAATTAGTCGCCTACCCGTTCTGCCGGCCACCTATAAAAAAGCACCGGCAGGCTATCCGAATCCTTTTAGCGGCACGATCCAGGCCAAGGTGAATTTTGACTCTCAGCTTTCCGAAACGCGCTACATGGTTGTGCGATCGCTGTTCGATCAAATGATCACCTTCCGCCACAAAGAGCTGGTGGCAGCCACCAAAGCGATTCACGATGCAGAGAAGCGTTTAGGTGGAAAGCCTAGCGCTCAGCTGGAAGAGGCGCGCCAATTAGCCTTCTCTCCCGCGGTGGACGAAAAACAAATACAGGATGCAGCGCTACTCAAATTATTTAAGAGTAATAAAGCCGATGCGGAAGCCTCAAGGGCTAAAGCAAAAATAGAGGAAGAATGGGCGACACGCGCCAAAGCAAATTACGCACGCGCGATCACCCTCGCCAACTCCGCTAAATAGCCAAGACCACTTTGAAGCGTAATAGTCCCGGTATGATCGCAATCGCCTTAGCGATTGCGATTTTTTTAGCGGTATTTCTCATTAGCCCAGTTATCTCGGTGGTCTACACCGCTTTTTCAGATGGGCATGGCGGCTTAACGCTCTCTCATTTTTTCGCGTTCTTTGAAATCTCGTTAATGCGAGAGTCATTCGCGAACAGCTTGTTTGTTGCTGGTATGACCGTCTTGGGTGCGACGCTCATCGCCATCCCGCTCGCGTATCTCACTATGCGCTTTCAGTTTCGAGGCGCAGTATTAATCCAAACCTTAGGAGTGTTGCCTTTAGTCATGCCGGCTTTTGTTGGTGCGGCAGCCATGCAACTGATCTTCGGCCGCTCGGGTGCAGTGAATTTGATCCTGATGGATTTGTTCGGCTTCAGCATCCCTATTATGGAAGGACTAAGCGGTATTATTTTTGTAGAAACACTACATTATTTTCCGTTCATTCTGCTCAATCTTTCAGCCTCACTGGCCACCATCGACTCCTCGATGGAAGAAGCTGGCCAAAACCTCGGAGCCTCCGGCTGGCGACTCTTTCGAAAAATTATTTTTCCACTGGCGCTACCCGGCTACATCGCTGGCGCTTCCCTGGTCTTCATCAAGGTCTTTGATGATCTCGGCACGCCGCTCGTGCTCAACGTCACAAATATGCTTGCCCCTCAAGCCTATTTGCGAGTCACGTCGATCGGACTTGAAGACCCCATCGGCTACGTAATCTGCGTCATCCTTGTGCTCTTTTCGATCGCCGCAATGGGGGGCTCTTGGTGGTTCGTCAAACGGCGTGACTATGCCTTGATATCGCGCGGTGGCGCGCAAGCTCCAAAACGTACGCTTTCATCTTGGCAGACTGTAATGGCCTATGGGTGGATCATAGGGGTGTTGATGCTCGTGCTCTCCCCACATCTTGGCATTTTATTGATGTCGCTCTTTAAAGTATGGAGCTTCAGCGTTCTTCCCGAGCAGTTCACGCTCGCACACTACATCACTATTTTTAGTGATGCAAAGCAGATGATTTGGAACACGATTCTTTATTGTGGTCTAGCTGCTGTCATCGATGTCGTGCTAGGCGCAGCCATTGCCTATATCGTGATCCGCACGACGATACCAGGCCGTCAAATCTTAGATCATCTCGTGACCGTCGCGCTTGCGATGCCTGGCTTGGTGCTAGGCATCGGTTACTTGCGAACCTTTCGTGGCATTGAACTACCTTTCGGAGGTGGCGCCTTGACTGCGAGTTGGCTCATTTTTGTTTTGGCTTATTCGGTCAGACGACTACCGTATGCCTTAAGGTCATGCATGGCCGCCCTGACGCAAGTACACCCTGCGCTAGAAGAAGCCGCCGAGAACGTCGGTGCCAGTCGCTGGCGGATTATTCGTAAAATCGTTCTCCCCCTGATGACGGGTGGCCTACTTGCCGGATTTGTCACAAGCTTCATCACTGCTGCAGCAGAAATTTCAGAAACTATTTTGTTAACCAGCAAAGAAAGCATGGCGCCCATGTCCTATGGCATCTATCTTTACTTTCAATCAATCGCAGGGCGTGGCCCTGGTGCCGCACTGAGCGTCATCGCCATTACCTTAGTTGCGCTGGGTACGTATTTAAGTCATCGTATCGCTGCAACGGCGACACCACACCAAAACGTTGGAGCCCGGACATGAAATCCGTCGCAATCGACATCCGTAATATCGCGCTTTCGTTCGGCACAACGTCAGTCCTGAAAGATATCAACCTGCATATCGAGCCGGGTGAATTTTTCGCGTTGCTCGGGCCATCCGGTTCAGGCAAATCCACCCTGCTTCGTCTCATTGCCGGTTTTAACCAGCACCAGCGTGGCGAGCTCTTGATCGACGGCAAAGACGTGACCGGCACGGCACCTTGGCTGCGCAACGTCGGAATGGTGTTTCAAAGTTACGCGCTGTGGCCTCATATGACCGTTGCGCAAAATGTAGCGTTCGGACTCGAGGCGCGTAAGCTGCCTAGCGCCGAAATCCGCAAGAAGGTTCATGAAGCACTCGAACTCGTTGACCTCACCGGCCTAGCGGAACGCCGTCCGGGGCAGCTATCCGGGGGGCAGCAACAGCGCGTGGCGATCGCGCGCACACTCGCGATTAAGCCTCAGGTACTGCTGCTTGATGAACCACTGTCCAATCTAGATGCCAAACTCAGAACACAGACCCGACACGAGCTTGTGGAACTACAAAGACGCCTTGGGCTTACTACGATTTTCGTGACACACGATCAGGAAGAAGCGCTGACGACCTGTCACCGAGTTGCCGTCATGGATCAGGGCGTGATTCAGCAAGTAGGCTCACCCATGGATCTTTTTGATTTTCCAGTGAATCGTTTCGTCGCGCAATTCGTGGGGTCGATCAATCTATTCTCGGGTCGTTTCTTTACCGAAGGCGATCACTTGCGATTCAATTCACCGACGCTCGGCGAAGTTGTCCTCCCCAATGGCCTCGAGCTGCAGACTAGCGAAATGGATCTAGCATTCAGGCCGCATGCGGTGCGATTCGCAACCGATGCGCAGAGCGATCTGGATGGGCAGTTAGCACTCAAAGGAACCATACTCAGTGCGGAGTTCTTAGGCGAGGCTTTCCGCTATGACGTACGCGTAGGCCAAGCCATCGTGCACGCAGATATCTCTCATGCGCGAGGGAAACCTGCACTCGCAGCGGGCTCGGAAGTCCATCTTCGAGTACCCTCGCAAGAGCTGCGATTCGTAGAACATTAATTTTTAGACATATTTTGTTTCGCTTTGATCCAGCATTCTGTCTTACCTACAGGTCTTATGAAAAATCTAGTTCTCAGCATAGCGGTTGGCATCTATCTCACGGGCTGCACTGCGCCCTCTTCCCCAACCACAGGCTATCAGCCTGTCATGGCGCAACAGGGGAAGGATGTTATTTGGGTTCCGACACCCGACAGCCTCCTTGTCAAAATGCTTGAGACCGCTCAAGTGACGAACAAAGATCTCGTCTATGACCTTGGTGCGGGGGATGGCAAGATTGCGATTGAAGCAGCGAGACGCTATGGTGCGCGTGCGGTGGGGATTGAATTCGACCCACAAATGGCAGACCATGCCCGACAGAATGCCAAGAATGCAAGAGTTGCTGACAAAGTGACAATCATCACTGGCGATATTTTCGCGGAGGATTTCTCGCAAGCGACAGTCGTTACGTTGTATTTGCTACCCTCTTTGAACGGAAAGCTTTACCCAACGTTGATTAATATGAAGCCCGGGACCCGAATTGTGTCTAACACTTTCACAATTGGAAGTTGGATTCCAGATAAAACTTTCTACGGTGATAGCGGAACAGTTGGTTATTTTTGGGTTGTGCCGGCCAAAGTAAACGGTTTTTGGCGCCTTGAGGGCGTTCCTGGTTTTGATCAAGCTACCATTTCAATCGCACAAAAAAGCCAAGAGTTTCATGCGGACTTCACGCCTACAGGCAAAGCTTTCCAGCGTATTGAAGGTAGACTGAACGGTACAAAAATTACCTTTAGCTACGCGGATGCACAGGGCGCTATGCAAACCTTTCATGGCGACGTAACCAGCGACAGCTTTACGGGCACTCTAAAAGATGACCCCTCCGTTCGGATCACCGGTAGCCGCTAGCTGCACACGATTAAGTTTTCTTTTTTCGTAAGCCAAGCAAAATGACAGTCGTCACGACAATACACGCGCCGACGACCTGCATGACTGCGATCGTCTGTCCCAAAATCAACCAACCAAGCACTAAAGCAATGATCGGCTCGACGTTCATGATTGCGGAGTTACCGACCACACCCAAGCGCGGCAATACCGTGAACATGATTGTGAAACCAGTCCCGTATAAGACACTTAAGGCTATCAGGCCCCACCACCCCACCGCAACAGTGGGCCATTGCAACGCATCCGTAAACTGAGCACCGATAACCGTTAAAACGCCGACCATCGCCATTGTCGCGACGGTCCGCACACGACCATCTAAGTCCGCCGCCTTGTGCTGAATGAGCACCATCCCCAGTCCAAAAGAGCATCCAGCCGTCAGCGCAAAAGCCACACCTAAACCGATTTCTTGCCATTGTCGCTGAACACCTAATCCAGACGCGGCACCAAAGACATCCAACGCCAAGGCTAATCCAATCAGCATGATCGGCATGGCCTTCAGCACCAACGGCTCTGGACGCTCTTGATACAAAACACGTGCCCACATCGCGATCCATAACGGATAGGTGTTGAATGCCAATAGCGCGAGCGAGACAGGCAACCTAGCCACAGAGGAATACAGAGTGACGCTTTGAATCGTAAAAAGAATTCCGACGAGCGGTAATATTTTTTTGTGTCTAGGCGTCATTTGAATCGACACGCCTTGAACCAAAATGATCAAGCCAACCACAACGGCTGTCATGCTACTGCGCATGACGACAGCCGCTGCGACATCCGCACCATGATCAAATGCGATTCGGGCCGCGATATGATTCGAACCCATCAGCAAGGCCACCAACAGTAATGCAGCAAAGGCCGGCCCTGAAATCGCTTGTGTTTTCATATGCGCCGCTATTTAAGCGCAACTGCAAACCCCCGCTGGACCGCAGGGCGCGCCATCATCGCCTCGTACCAGCGCTTAACGTTTGGATACTCAGTCAAATCGATCTGATGACGCTGATGACGCCATGCCCAACCCAAAATTGCAAAGTCGGCAATTGATAAATCGCCGGCAAAGTATGTGTGGGTTGCTAGACGCTTGTCCATCACAGAATACAGACGGCGTGTTTCTTTACTAAAGCGCTCAACACCATAACGCTTGTCGTCTTCGTTGGTCAGCCCAAGAAAGTGATGCACCTGACCGGGTATCGGTCCAAAGCCACTCATTTGAAACATCAGCCATTCGTAGACGGGTACGCGCGCGAGCAGTTCCGTCGGCAGGAACTTGCCGGTTTTTTCGGCGAGGTACAGAAGGATCGCGCCTGACTCAAACACCGTCACGGTCTTGCCATCAGGGCCGTCCGTATCGATGATTGCAGGAATTTTGTTGTTGGGGCTGAACTTCAAAAAATCAGGATTGAACTGTTCATCTTTGCCGATATTGACGGTCGTCACTTGATAGGACAACCCCATTTCCTCAAGCGCAACAGAGATCTTTCGGGCATTAGGCGTGTCAAACGCAAAAAATTGTATGGTCATGTTATTGAATACCCGTCTTGTGGAGTGCGATTTGCTGGTGTAAGGTGAAACCGAAAGATTACAAATATATAGGAGATTAGGTCATGG
>Ga0209550_10001355_pt1 | contig 23497 bp, 11 predicted proteins | sample LauGreSuBDMM15SN_2_FD_187567 | JGI IMG/M metagenome (GOLD analysis project Ga0209550, IMG submission 187567) | Freshwater lake microbial communities from Lake Michigan, USA - Su13.BD.MM15.SN (SPAdes) (version 5) | ecosystem: Environmental > Aquatic > Freshwater > Lake | place: Lake Michigan... | reverse complement strand
AAATCAGTGATGATGAAAGGGAAATTTCTGATAGTTTAAATTGTTAGAATTTTTACTGTCAGAAATTATAGAGTGTCAGATGAAGTTTGAGCTATTACAGCTATATTTAGAAATAGCGCGTTGCACCACATCCTGCGTAGTCTTGCTTTTTTCAAAAGATTTTAGTTCTTTCTTTCCATGTTTTGTTGCGACATAGCCATAAGATTCTGTCCTTGTTATGCCAAATTTTCCACGACCTGTTCTTGTAATTAATGGATCTGATGTTTTTTTAGTGAATTTATTATGAGTAACTGATATTACAAAATCATTACCCTTTGGCCTTAAGGTATCTTGAAAATTATAGGTGACCAAATTTGTATTTACTGTATTTACAGATTTAGTTACCTTAAAATCGTCAGATCCTAAGCTAAAGCTAGCTGCTTCAATAGTAAGAATATTATCGCCATGTTTCAAAATGTGGTCATGCAAATTAGCTTGTAATTCTTGCAATAATTCTTTATCAGATGTTTTACTAGGTGCCATAATAAATAGATTGACTGGTTAAAAAAGTGAAACTAGTAATATCACGAAACCAATAAAAAATTAAATGTCAATAAAATAGGCAATCATTCGTGAATAACTCTTGAGCGAGCTAATTTCATGCAACTATAAATTTTGGGCCATGCCAAAGCAATTTGTTACTAGTGAAGAAGATTTTATAAGTGCCGCGATTGCATTGCCGCAAATCGACAAAGAAGAAAGCGCAGAAGCTTATGCTGCAAAACTAGAAGGGCATTTTAATAAATACGTGCCTAAACTTAAAAAAGTCACCCCAGCAGATGCGAAGCGAGCGATAGCGGCGATCAAAGAAATTTCTATTAAAGCTAAAAAAGATTTAAAATCTAAAGACATAATTTTGTTGGCAATTAAGTCGCTGAAATATGACCGCAATATTACAAATATTTGCAATATAACGCATCAACTTAGCGAATGTGGTTTTAGCGAAATGCATTGCAAGCCATATGCCGAAGAAATAGCGGCAATAGTTTTTGGCGCTTTCGAAAAAGAATTTTTGCGGTTAAATCAATTTCGCAGAAGCAGAGCAAGTAATGCTGTTTCTAATATGGCGCACATACTTCTTCATATAAAAAATCTTGGAATTTTTAGCGCTGTAAAGCCAGTAATTATTCAGCAAAACTTAGATAAAATTGCGGCGCAATTAAGAGTTATAAGCCACGAAAAATTAAGCGATGTTGCAATTAGTTGTCTTTTAGAAGTTGGGTTATTTTGTCGAGAGGTTTTGCATTTGCAATTGCCGCAAATATTTGAAACTCTTGCGCAAATAGAATTAAAAGAATCTGTTACAACTTCTAATATTCAAAGAAAAGTATTTCGAAAAGTTGCTGCTTATCTGCAAAATAGCGATGCGCCGCCGCAAGAAGATGAATGGAATGTTGTAAAAAAGAGTGTTCGCAACCTTCCTGTTAAAATTGGGTGCTATCTGGTTTCTCTTGAAGGAAGATATGGAAAAGTTGGCGATAGATTTATTAAGAGCGGCGATATTGTTGTGCAAGATGCAAATGGCAATGCTGTATTTGTTATTGAGGTAGATGGCGCAGAGCATTTTGCAAATATCGATTCAGAAATTATTCCCGATGGCAAAACATTGGCGCGCAATTCTTTAATTCAAAGCTTAACGGGCGCCTTGCTTGTTGTTACAAAAAGTGATTTTGCTTGTTTTGAAAATGGCCAGGATGTGGCGTTTGAATATCTTAATCGGCATCCCAAGCTTTTAGCGTTAAAGAGTAAAATTATAGAATCTGTTAAAGCGCTTGCAGCAGAAGAAGAGGTTTTTCAAGGTGCGGCAGCTCAAGAAAAAGATGACGAAGAAATTCTTCAAAGTGATGCATCGCCAGCAATAGATGGTCCTAAGGATGGCCATAAAACAACCGATGTCTTTAAGGCAAAAGCCGCGAGCAAACCTGCCAAGTTTAAAGAATTTTCTAGGCCAAAATCTCTTCAAGCTGCGGCAGAAGAGTTGCCAGAAGGTGATATAAAAAAAATTGCTACATTGCTAAAAGAAGAAGAGCTTGATTTAGAAGAGTTAGAAATAACCCTAAAACAATGTGATGCCGATACAAAAAGAAAATTACTTTCAACAAAGTTTAATGTGCAAACCGCTAGGGCTAACGATTTCGAAAGTTGCACCAGAGAAAATTTAACAATATTAGAATTTGTTATTACCGTAGGTAATTGGCAATTATTAATGGTAATGTTAAAAAATATCCAATATTCGCAAAAAGATGTAGCTGTTGCTCTTAAAGCAGCTAAAACAAGCTTAAGCGCCCCTGATAACGCGACAAGAGTTAAATATATTTTGTTAAAAAGTGGGTTTTTGTTAAAAAGCCCAGCAGAAAAAGTGCTTTTGGATGAGGCTTTTTTGTATCCAATTGTTAATGCAAGATCTAATGAAAATATAAATCAATATATCGAAAATAATATTAGAATTACTACTAGCGACCTTTTTTTATCGCATCAAGATAGGCTGCGTGTTATTGAAGATGGCGAAGAGATCTTAAGTGCAGAAAGAGCGATCAGCGATGAATTTAGGCGTGTTTTTATAATTTACTCACAAAACCATTCTTTTTGGATTTCTTCTCTAAACTTTGCTGTTGCGTCTCAAAATATTTGGGCGGCAAAAATGCTTTTAATGGATAGTAATCATTTAACATTCTTAAAAAAATCAAAAACACAATATAGGTCAATCACCGACATTTTGATAATGGCTATAAAAAACAATGATACAGAAATGTTGAGAGTTTTTCGTGATGCTGGTGTTAATTTTAATGAAGAGCCCGACTTTTTTCATCAAGAAACGCTGCTGGATAGGGCTATTACAGAAAATAGAATTGATGTGGTAAGATTTATAGTTGAAGAATGCGGCGTTGATGTTAATCGACTTGGCGCTTGTAGCGATTTTCCATTAATTACGGCGTGCAATCTAAGAAACTTTGAAATAGTAAGGTTTTTAATTTCTATGGGCGCAAACATATATAATGGTAGCGACGATGGGCTTGATCCCCCAATAATTGATATATGCTGCGACGCAGATTTTGAAATTATGGAATTGTTTGTTGAAAATGATGTTGATTTTAATACAAAGTACAAAGGAGGCGGTCATGAACGCTCTATATTTAGCGAGCTTTGTACCAATCCAGAATGTAGTTACGAAGTAATTAATTTTATGATTGATTATGGTGCTGATGTTAATTTAGCTCTTCCGCCGTATTATGTGCCACCTCTTCATTATGCGGTAGTTAGTGAAGATATTGCAAAAGTTAAGTTATTGCTTGGCAGAGGGGCTGATATTAGAAGTTTGCAATATATGGGCCCCGAAGTCTATTCTTATTCTAGCAATCCCGAACTGCCTCCAAAAAATAAGTTTTGGGGCAATACCGTTTTGCATATTGCAGTAGAACTTCAATCTTGGGACATGATTGAAGTTCTATGTGCTCACAATAAAGATAATCCGGATATTTCTAAAAAAGTTGACATCAATGCCTTGTCAGAACATGGTAAAACGGCTCTTTTTATGGCTTGCGAGGCTAATGATACAGAAGCAGTAAGGGTTTTATTGCGACACAATGCTAGCGCCTTAATTAGCTCTATTAATTCTATTACTGGCGAAGAGATTTCTCCATGCAGTTGTGCCATAATGATGGTGAATGAAGAAATGCTAGAGTTGATTATGGGGGCAATTGATTTTAGTGAAGAAGAGAAGGAGAGGCTAAGAAGAACTCTTGTCGAAAAAAGAGGTCAAGAGTTTCTTACGCAGACAGAAGACGAAGATTTTGCAATGGCAACAGATTCTTCGCAAGAGTTAAACGAGGCAGCAAAATCGCCATCGCCAGATTCGGCAGTGCAAAGCGTTGGGGCTGGTAAAGTTGCTAAAAAAGAAGTCGAGGAAGCAATCGAAACGCAACTGTAATTAAATTTATATCTATGCCGCAAGTTAAAGGGATGACTTCTTGCAAATATAATTGCAAATTTATAATTTAAATAATTCATACCAAATCATTAACAATGCATAACCAACATTTTGATCGCAATTCTTTAAGCCCAATTACTAAATGGTGGATCGACATCGATAAAATCAATGTCGTTATCGTTTTTGCAATAATTATTTTTGGCCTAATGATGACGGCCACCTCTAGCACCGCAATCGCCAAAAGAATCGATGTCACTAAATTTTTCTTTCTCAATAAACAAATAATTTTTGCTTGCATCGCCATGATTTTATTGGTGGCAATCTCGTTTCTTGATCAAGAATATATTAAGTTTTTTGCTATTTTGGGTTTAGGTGTCACAATTTTATTGCTAATTGCAGTATTATTTTTTGGCCTCGAAGCCAAGGGCGCCAAGCGTTGGATCTATCTTGCAGGTTTTACATTGCAGCCTTCTGAATTTGCGAAAACTTTTTTTATCATCGTTAATGCCTATATTTTACAAAAATATCATACAGAAAAATGGGTTTTAAAATACGGCATTTCGCTAGCACTTTATTTAACAATTGTAATTTTATTGGTTTTGCAACCCGATATCGGAATGACAATAACGCTTACAGCCATGTGGATTGCGCAGCTTTTTGTTTATGGATTACCAATGGCAATTATTTTTATCGTCGGAGTATTAGGTGTGCTAGGGGCAATAACTGCCTACATCGCGCTGCCACATGTTGAAGATCGTATCAATAAATTTTTAGATGGCGATGGCAAAAACTACCAAGTAGAAAGATCGCTCGATGCCTTTGTCAACGGCTCGTTCTTTGGCACTGGGCCCGGCAATGGCGTAGTAAAAAAGTTTATCCCCGATGCTCACACCGATTTTATTTTTGCAGTAATTGGCGAAGAATATGGCGCATTAACTTGCGCAATGATTATCATTTTATTTGCCTATCTAATCACAAGAATCGTCAAGCGCGCGCTCGATGAAGAAAACATGTTTGTTTATCTTTCGCTCTTTGGTTTGATGATGCAATTTACAATTCAGGTGATTGTAAATATCGGGGTAAATTTGCGGCTTCTGCCAGCCAAAGGAATGACGCTTCCATTTATAAGCTACGGCGGTTCGTCGATGATTTCAATGGCAATTTGCTTCGGGCTAATTTTGGCTTTTACCAAGCGAAAATATCACCGCGATGTTGATTATGGAAATTTAAAGCTGATCTAATTTTAAAAGAGCGTGATTAAAAAATAAGGCAAAAAAATTAACGAGCTTTTTTAAACATTTTAGCGCGAAATTGTCTCAACAAAAAACTTCACCAAATCGCTGCCATTATAATTGATAAACTCAATTTCTAATTTTTCATTATCGCGCTTAAACCTAATTAAATTGGTGCTTAATTTATTATTAGCAATATTTTTCCAGCCAAATTCTGGCAATGTTTTAAGATAAAAATCTTTGACTTTTTTTAAGTCGTCAGTGCTTTTATAACTAACGGCGATAATGCTGCCGCTTGCAGAATCGAAGTCTAGGCCATCTCCTAAAACTTTAGTAAGGCCATCTGCCAATGGAATATCTTTGCTGCCTTCAACAAATTTATCAGATATTTGCACACTGCCCAAAGAGTGAATTCCGCCAGTGGCGCCGCTGTCGTAATCGTTATTGCCATATGATGAATCGCCTAGATTTTCGTTAGAGGCAACGGTGTTTGTGTCATTAAAAAGGTGGCAAGAAAATAGCGGTGTCATCAAGAAAATTGCGATGCTCATTTTATGTAAAGGAGAAAGGCAATTTTTTTTAAAAAAAAGAATTTTCTCAAAAGAAGCCAAGTTTTTCTTAGAATTTTTTTGAATATTTCTCATAAATTATTTTTGACAATTTTTGCAATAAAAGCTCGAGCGCCCATTTTGCACTATCTTTGTGATGATATCGTTACAAAGCAAACATTTTTTTCCATTATTGCCATAAACTTTAAAATTGTTCTGAAAATTACCCTTTTCTCCTTCATGATTAACATAATCGTTAATTGAAGAGCCGCCTAGTTTTATAGCTTTTTTAAGAATATTTTTTATATTTTTTACAAGCTTTGCAATTTCATCTTTAGTAAGCGAAGAAGCGCTGCGAAGTGGTGATATTGCTGATGCAAACAACGATTCGTTAATATAAATATTTCCAACGCCAACGACAATTTCGTTATCCATCATGGTGGTTTTAATGTTGGTTTTTTTGTGGCACAATTTTTTAGCAAGATATTGTGCGTTAAATTGCGCCAAAAGTGGCTCTGGCCCAAGCTTGGCAAGCATTTTATATTGCCACAAATTTTGTGTATAAATTAAATCAATAAAGCCAAAACGGCGCGGATCGTTAAAAACAAGGCGAGCGCCATTGTTAAATTCGCAAATAAAGTGATCATGTTTGGTGTGTTTTTTTGCCTCAATTTTATTTTGTGCTAATTTATTTTTTGTCGCAGAATCTTTTGAGTTAAGCACAATACTGCCACTCATTCCTAAATGCACAATCAAGCTATATTCGCCGCTAAAATCTAAAATTAAATAACGGGCGCGACGGTTGATTTTGTTGAGTATTTTATGATTTAATAGCGATAAATCTAGAGTAGAGCCAATGCGAAGTTTTTTATCTGAGCGAAAAATATCGCCAACTTTGCAGCCAATTAATTCGGATAAACCGTGGCGAATTGTTTCAACTTCTGGTAATTCTGGCATTTTTATATAAAAAATTTGTTACTATCTTAGGCAAGTGGCTTTAGTTAATTTTTATCTTAATTTCTTATTAATAAACCAAAATTTTTATGGATGCTGCCTTGGATCATAATTCGATACTATTTGATATTAATGATACTGATTACAGTTTCGCTTCAACAAAAGAACAAGAGTATCTTAAAGAAAGTTCTAAAAGGCGCCAAGCTTTGACAGCTCACTACTTTTTATCAGATCCAAAAGATACTGCAGTTTTAAATGGTAGAGATGCAGAAGCCAAAATTAAACTTCTTAAATATAATCACACATTTTATTCTGAGCAGCAAAACAGGGCGCTCTTGGTTGCATATTTTCAAAATGCCGCTGCAGAAGAATGTCCTAATTTTTTACAAGTCATAGGTATGGCTTCTCTTTTTAGAGATGTAAATCAAGAAAAATTCGCAGCAGCTCTTATGCAAGAGTTTTTTAAAAGAAACAATTTGTCGAAAGATAAGTTTTTACAAATGAGCAAAGATAATCTTGATGATAGCAAAGGCCTACTTGACCCTGCAGAATTTCTATCTATATGGCTAGCAAATTCAGAAAACAACCTAACACTTGAAGAGCTAAAATTCGCTGTTGGGTCGATAGATAAGCTCGCAACAGCATCAAAAGATGCTGCTCCCGCAAGGGCCGCAGATAGCGACGATTCTATCAAAATCGATGAATTTTCGTTAAACGCTTGGCTTAGAAAGCCAGAAAATAATCTGACTAGTAGGCAACTTCTAGATTTTTTGCCAAGAAGGCGCGCGTTTGAATATGGCACTAGGGATACGATAACCCCGGTCAGAGTTCTTGTTGCAAAGTGGGTCGACAAAATGCTGCGGGCCGAACCAATTGCCGTTACTTTTGACAATCTTAAAGAAATTGCCGATAAATTTGGCGCAATTCCAGAAACATTTACAAAGTTTTTGGAAAAATACGATTGCACTATTGAGCAACTAATGAGTCTAGATGGTCTTATTTACAAAGGGGGTGGGTCATCCGATTTCTACAGTAACGAATTTTTTATAGGAAAAAAAATTCTACTAGCTTGGGTTACAAAACAAGAGCGCTCTCCAGAAGAAATAACGAAATTGGCTAGAGCCAGTGGCGAAAATGTTGTGGCAATGTATGAGGCGCTTTTAAAAAAAGATCCGACTATAAAAAAACTCAAGTATTTTCTTGGTCAGCTGGATGCGGTTTCAGCAAAACATGTAAGTAATAGCTACAAGAAATCCTTTGCAATTGAATGTTGCGCAGATCCGGTTTTGCGAGAAAAATTAGATATTCCAAGAATATTTCTGTCAGATGAAATAATAAAAGAAGGTCAATCGAGAGCGGAGATATTTAGATTCTGCCTTTCAAAAGATAAAGATATAGCTTTTGAAAAAGACGTGTTGCTACAATTGGTGCGCGAAAATAATATAGGTGATCAGCAAGTATTTAACGATCAAATGGTTTTTTTGTGGATAGAAAAAAAAGCTCCTACTTTGAGCGCGCAAGAATTTATAGATGTTTGCCGCACTCTTTATCCTACCGCTACTCTTAGTTACAAAGATAAAGGTAGCAGATGTCGAAGCTGTAATGAGGCGCTGGGGCGGTACATAAATAATTTACCGCAAGATAAAAAATTAGATAGTTTGGTCAAGGTTTTGAGTGATGAAGGGCTTCCTTATAAAGAAATGTTTACTGATGCTACTGCAACAAAAGAAGAGATTGATTCTTTTAAGCAATTGCTAGCTGACGTAACATCTCGTCGCCATCCAACATTACCGTCTGGTCAAAAAATAGAGAATTTGTTATCGGAACAACTTTATGGAAAAGAAGATTCTGCCGATAAAGCAAAGTTTCTAGAGCGCTTTGGTGAACCAGTCGCAAGAAAGCCTGCTCCTGCTCCTGCAACGGCGGTATCGGCTCCAAAGGTGGCAGCGCAAAAGACTACTAAGACTACTAGCAAACTTTGCGTAGTTCAATAATTCTTCTCCGAGTCTGGCATTTTTATAAAAAAGATTTAAACTGCGAGTTTCTACATATACATTTCGCAAAATAAATCAAGTTTATGCAAAGCTACGAATATGAATTAAAACTGCCTCCAGAAGCTGGTGGCGATAACCGCGTACTAATCCACAGCTGCTGCGCGCCTTGTGCCGGAGACCTAATGGAGCGCATGAAAAAATCAGGAATTAACCTAACAATTTTTTTCTACAATCCAAATATTCATCCAAAAAAAGAATACGAAATTCGCAAAAACGAAAATAAAAGATTTGCCGAAAAGTTAGAAATTCCCTTCATCGATGCCGATTACGATGTGCAAAATTGGTTCTCTCGTGCTAAAGGCCTAGAGCTTGCGCCAGAGCGTGGCGAGCGCTGCACCAAATGTTTTGATATGCGTTTTGAGCGCACCGCACTTTATGCTTACGAACACGGCTTCAAACTTTTTACCTCGTCACTTGGCATTTCGCGTTGGAAAGATATGGATCAAATCAACGGTTCTGGCCTTCGCGCCGCAAAACATTATGAAGGAATTAATTATTGGACATATAACTGGCGCAAGGCCGGCGGGGCAGAGCGCATGTATCAAATTGCCAAGAAAGAAGAATTTTATAAGCAAGAATATTGTGGTTGCATTTTTTCTTTGCGCGATTCAAATGAGTGGCGCGTTAAAAATGGTCGCGAAGAAATTAAGATTGGTGAAGAATTTTACCAAGAAATGGTGCAAAAACCTAATCAATAGTGCTTCTAGCTTAATAAGGGCCCGAGGCAATAATATTAAGGCCGCGATAGTGATGCAAAAATGTAAATAGTTTTAAAATCTCACAATGAAAAAATCGCTCTATCTTATAGTTCTGCTTTTCTCTACTAGCGTTTCTGCGGCACAAGTTAAAGATATTTTGAAGGTCGATAACGGCCCTGCAGCTGGTTGCGAAGCAAGATCGCAAGAAAATTTCGCCAAGCGCTTTTACAATACTTATAAAGAGCATCTAAAATATACCGGTGAAAATGTTGCTAAGCTCGAGCATAATGAAGATGCGGTTGATGCGCCGCTAGATTCTCCGCCATTTCCTAGTGCCACTTGGAATATCGGCGGAACCACGCCATTAGGCTATGCCGATAACACCATCGCCCCGTTGATGGATGCGCTTTATTGCGGCGAAGGCGGCCAAAAAATTAAAGATTCACGCATTAAGCTTTATGGTTGGGTTACGCCTGGCGCCAATATCAGCACCTCGAAAAGCCATTTCGATATTGCTTCGGGCACAGGTGGCAATTATCCCGCGGCCTATTATCCATATCCTAATCAATTAACGTTAGACCAGGTGGCGCTATATTTAGAGCGCGTTCCCGATACTGTGCAGCGTGATCACATCGATTATGGTTTTCGTTTAACTGGCATGTATGGAACTAACTATAAATATACTTATTCTAATCGTTTGTTGAGTAATCAATATCTTAAAGATCACAAAAAATACGGTTTTGACCCAGTGATGTTTTATGGCGAACTATATATTCCGCAAGTCGCCAAAGGCATGAATATAAGGGTTGGGCGCTATATTTCGATTCCTGATATTGAAGCGCAATTAGCGCCAAATAATTACAGTTATAGCCATTCTTTGCTTTATAGTTTCGATCCTTACACCCGCCAGGGCGTAGTCACTTCAGTGAAATTAAATAAAAACTGGACGGCGCAATTTGAATTATCGGTAGGTTCTGATATTACAATTTTTGATAAGCGTAATCGCAAATTAACGCCGGGGGCCTGCATCAACTGGACATCCGACAGCGGCAACGATAATTTTTATCCATGCATCAACGGAATTAACGACGGTAAATATGCCTATAACAACCCGCAAATGCTGGTTGCAACATGGTATCACAAATTCAACAAACAATGGCATACGGCGACAGAAGGTTATTATATGTGGCAGCGCGATGTTCCGAGTGTTGATGATGCCAGTGCCCCAGGAATCATTCTTGGCTCTAATGGTGCGCATTGCAAGGCTGGTAGTGCAACTTGCCGCGCTTCGGTTTTTGCGGGCTTAAATTATTTAATTTATCAATTTGCGCCGAAAGATTTTATCACCTTGCGCAACGAATTTTTCAAAGATAATCGCGGACAAAGAACCGGCTACAAAACACTTTACACCGAACATATGATCGGCTGGACTCACTGGATTGGCGATGTTATAACCATTCGTCCAGAATTTCGCTTCGACCATTCTTATGACGTAAAAGCCTATGATGGCGGTCGCAAATCAAGCCAATACGTGCTTGCGACTGATATGATTGTGCATTTTTAATGTAGAGAAACTGGAGCGGGCGAAGGGATTCGAACCCTCGACATCCACCTTGGCAAGGTGGCACTCTACCACTGAGCTACGCCCGCAAGAAGAAGAGGCGTGATATTCTATGAGCAAAGAAATAATTTGCAAGAGCATTACTTATCTTTAAAGTTGATTTAGTATTATTTTATCGCTAGGCTTGCAATTGCTAGTCTTAGTGCCATTTACGCCCCATCAAATTTAATATTATAGATATTGAGGGGTTAGATTATTTTTCAAAATCAACTATGAAAAAATTCATTGCTGCACTTTCTTTATTATTAATAACTACTTCTTGCGTCGAAACCGTTGTCGTTGGCTCGTTTGCAACAGTTTCTGTAGTTACGCGTGAAAAAACCATCAGCGCCACAGCAGATGATGTCTATATCGCGGCGCAAATTGATAAAAACTTTTTAACTAACGGATTAAAAGGTTTTTCTAATTCAGTTGGCGTTTCAATTAACGAGGGCAGGGTTCTTCTTACTGGCATTATTCGCGATGCAGATAAAGGGCGCGCAGCAGTTGAAATAGCCTGGAAAACGGCCGGTGTAAAAGAAGTTATCGATGAAATCGAGGTCAGCAAAGATGGTATTAAAATGCGCGATTTTAGCGGAATAATATCTGATTCTTACATCACTTCATTAATTAAAACTAAGCTATTTTTTCACCAACAAATTTTTCCTGCAAACTATAAAGTTACTACATTTAATAATGTGGTTTATCTTATTGGCGTCTACAAAACAGAGGCCGATTTAAAAGAGTTGCTGCGAATAGTTTCAAAAACTCAAGGTGTAAAAAAAGTAGTAAATTATGTAATTTCAGCAGATGACAATCGCAGAAAATCATAATCAGGTTGTTACTTTTGGTTGTCGCCTTAATGCTTACGAAAGCGAGGCGATTAAACAGGCTGTAAGTCAATCTCATCAAAATAATATTATTGTTTTTAATAGTTGCGCCGTTACCAGCGAGGCAGAAAGGCAGTTGCGACAAGCTGTGCGTAAGGCGCGCAAAGAAAACCCCGATGCAAAAATTGTAGTTACTGGTTGCGCGGCGCAGATTGATCCGCAAAAATATGCGAAGATGGCCGAGGTAGATCTAGTGCTTGGAAACCAAGAGAAGTCTAAGGCCGAGAGCTATTTAGGTAAAAAAACAATTAATGGTTTATTTGGCGCAGAATTGCCAAAGGTTGATAAAACATTGTCAGACAATTTTGTTAAACAGGATAATCTTTTAGAAAGCAAAGATTTAACTTTTGTTAAGCAGGACGGTCTTCTAGAAGATAAAGATCTTACTACACATAAAGATATTCCCCTAGAAAAGAAAGATCTCGCCACGCATAAAGACATTCCCCTAGAAAATAAAGATTTAACCGCGCATCAAGACAAGCTTTTTTTAGATGCAAAAAAACAAAGCGCAAATTTTTTAACCCCCGACGAAACCGCTAAAATACTGGTGAATGATATAATGTCGGTGCGCGAAACTGCCCCGCAATTAGTTTCGTATTTTGAAAACAAAACGCGCGCTTTTCTTGAAATTCAAAATGGATGTAATCATCGTTGCACGTTTTGCATTATTCCATTTGGCCGCGGAAATAGCCGCTCGGTGGCCTTTGGAGAAATTGTTGCGCAGGTAAAAAAAATGGTTGCGGCCGGGCATAAAGAAGTTGTTTTTACTGGCGTAGATATTTCTGATTATGGTAAAGATTTAGCTGCTCCAATAACTTTATCGCAGATGATGAAGCGGCTGTTGGTGCTGGTTCCAGAGCTTCCGCGCTTGCGATTATCTTCAATTGATGTAGCAGAAATTGACAATGGATTGCTAGATTTAATCGCGCACGAGCCGCGTTTAATGCCCTATTTGCACCTTAGCGTGCAATCTGGCGACGACATGATTTTAAAGCGAATGAAGCGTCGTCACAGCCGCGCGCAAATTTTAGAATTTTGTGCCAAGGTGCGCAAATTAAGGCCAGAAATCACTTTTGGCGCCGATATTATTGCAGGCTTTCCAACCGAAACAGACGACATGTTTGAAAATAGTCTTCGGTTAATTAAAGAAGCGGGGATAATTTTTACGCATATTTTTCCATATTCAAAACGCGATGGAACCCCTGCAGCTAAGATGCCGCAAGTTAATGGCACAATAATAAAAAAGCGCGCAAAAATTTTGCGTGAAGCAGGTGAGGCTGAGTTAAAAAAATATTTACAAACGCAAATTGGTAAAACGTTAAATGTTATTGTTGAGAAAAATAATTTAGCGAAATCAGAAAACTTTCTTGATGTAAAAATTATTGCAGAAAATAATCTTCAATCGGGCGAGATCTTGAAAATAAAGGTTCTGGCGGTTGAAGAAAATTATTTGATTGGTGATTTAAAGATTTAGTCTTGATCTTGAATAGATCAAACTCTTGATCTTGACCGCGGCGCGAGTCTTGGCGATTATGCTCTGCTCCGAGAGACTGATGACCCCGGGCTATTCTTCTCTTCTTTATAAGATTGGTATGATAAATAACTTAACTTGATATTTCTTTTTTTTTGCCTATATTCCAAGTATTATTTAAATAATTGAACCATCTCACACCACTAATAACAAACCTTCTAAACTTAATAATGACCGTTATTTATCGAACAAATTATGGCCCACAAAAATTTTGTGTCGATATTTTTTGTCTTCGCAATGTTCTCTCTCTTAACTCAAGAGTAAGGGCTGTTTTTTTTGCTGCGCGTTTTTCGTCGCCTGTTGCATTTTTATTTTTCTTCTTTCTTTTTCTTGTCACTTTTTCACAGAAAGTCTATGCGATCACTGCTGAAGAGCAAAATGCCATTCAGCAAGACATTCAAGCCAAACAAAGAATCGAAAGCGAAAGACGTGATCTGATCCGTCAGAAAGAATCTGAAGAAATCAGAAACATTGGTAAAGGTAAGGAGGAAGCTGCTAGGCCATCAATTGATGAAACTCTTCCCGAAGACAAGACCTGCCGCACTATCAAAGAATTCAGAATCTTTGGCAATAGTGAAGTTTACAGCTGGACTCTAAACCGCAAATTCATCAAGCCTTTACAAAAGCTAGCTTCTAAAAGAGAAGCCCCTTCCTGTTTTACAAAATCTGATCTCATTAAACTCGATGATCAAATCGCCAAATATTACCAGCAGCAGGGTTATGTTTTGGCTAGGATTTATTTCGACACTTCCGAGCTATCATCAAGAATCCTCAAGATAATCATCGAAGAAGGAAAATTAGAAAAGCTGGAAATTCGTGATAATAGTAAGCTTAACAAAGTTTTGCCATTTCGCAGATCAACTGAGAGATTCTTTGCCTTCCCATCTCTTTGGAAAGATAGCGAAATCAACATTCGTGACATCGAACAAGGTCTTGATCAGATCAACCGCCTCAACTCACAAAAGGCTAAGATGGATTTTGTGCCTGGAAGTAAAGCTGGCTACGGCAACGTTGTAATCGAAAACCAAATTGGTCATCAAGCAACTATTTCACTTAGCACCGACAATTCCGGTCAAAAAAACACTGGCAGAATCAAGCGCAAAGCTTCACTCAATTACGACAATCTCCTAGGCCTTAACGACAACATCTATCTCAACTATTCCGAAAGTAACGGTACTCCTCTTTTTGGCTCTAGCAAAGGCTTCAATAACGAAATCGGCACTGACGATAACAGCAACACCCGCTTCTCAAAATCCTTCTACGCAGCAACTTCAATTCCATTTGGTTATTGGACTTCTGGCGCAAGTTATTCTTATTCAAACTATTTCCTCACAACAGTAGGAACGCTAACCAAGCTCCGAACTTCCGGCAACAGTGAATCTACTAGTTACTACGTGGATCGCGTTTTATCCCGTGGCCAAAAATACAAAATCTCTCTCAAAGGCGAATTGGTAAAAAGCGACACTGACAGCTATCTTGAAGGCACTTACATCCCAGTTAACAGCAGGAGAACTAGCGAGGCAAATTTCTCGTTAAACAACGTCTTTTACATCCCATTTGGCAGCATTAACATCCAACCCAAATACAGCAAAGGATTAACCGCATTCGGTGCTATGAAAGATGCGCGCGGTCTATCTAAAAGCAGCCCGCATGCACAGTTTGAAACTTATGGCCTTTACGCTCAAAGTAATGTAAACTTCAAACTTCCTAAAACATCAATTCCACTCAATCACAAACTTACATTTGATTCGGTTAAAAGTAACGACAGCCTCTACGGTTCTGATAAATTTACCTTAGGCGGAAGATACAGCCTACGCGGCTTTCAGGAAACCATCATCTCTGGTGATAGCGGCTATTCCGTTAAAAACGATCTCACGGTTCGCCTTTCTGATCTAGTTCCAAAAACCGTCCTTGGTTCTAAGCTAATGAGCTTTGGCAATAGCCACTCTCTCACCTCGGCAATTTCCAAACTTTATCTCGGTGTCTTCCACGATTTTGGTTATGTCCGTAACCACGTAATTGATGGATCAAACGACGAAGGCTACATGAGTGGCGCCGGTGTTGCTTTGAACTATTATGGCAATTTGCTCAACTGGAATCTGACTTATTCGAAAGGACTGCACTCTCCTCAGTTTTTACGCAATCTCGACAATCTTAGCAAAGATAACGAAACCATCTACTTCTCACTCAGCTTTAACCTAGGGCTGTTATGAGAAGAAATCACCGCAATTTAAACCAAAGCCCAAGAAAGATGCTCTCAAGAACACACTTAAACCAGTTTACCCATGGTAAAAAGATTAACAGTTTTTGGTATGATACTTTCAGAAAATCTGTAAGCCTTCTAACCATCACCAGCTTTTTATTTTCTCAGATTGTATCTACTGCTTACGCCGCCAATCAAACTGATATTCCTTATCTGGTACCAGATGGCTCAACAAATACCACCACTGACCGCGCTCCTAACGGAACTCCAATAGTAAACATAGCCCCTCCGAACCAGGCGGGCGTAAGTTTGAACAACTGGAGTCCGTATAACGTAACTAGCGAAAACCAGATCTTAAACAATACCAAAGGCGCAACAGTTGACACGCAGCTTGCTGGCCAGATTTATGGCAATCCCAATTTTAATCCAGATGGAATAAATCCAGCCACTATCATCATTAACCAGGATTTAAGTCATCAGCGTAGCAGTATCAATGGCGCAATTGAAGTTACCAATCCTGCTGAATTAGTCTTTGCCAATGGCAGTGGTTTTGACGTCAAAGGTGGTATTTTTATCAATACGCCAAAAGTTACTTTTGTAACTGGCGCTCCAAATCTAAATCCACAGACCGGGAATCTTGATGGCTTCAACATCTCTAATGGACAAGACGCCAATGTAATTATCACCGGAGTAAATGTTCCAGGCTATGTTAGTCTTGGAATTAATGGTGGTGATGCTGAAATCAACATCGTCAGCCGTGCAGTACAAGTGATGGCAGATATTCACACTAAGGGCGCTCTTAACATCAAACTTGGAAATGGTACTTACGATTACCAAACTGGAAATATTACTTCAGATGCAACTCTAGGAATAACAACCAAGCCAATCTTTGCCTTGGATAGCTCTTACGTTGGCGGAATGTATGCTGGATTGATTAGAATCATCGCTACCGAAGATGGTCCAGGAGTGAGACTTCGAGGAGATTTAGTCAGCGCTGCAAATATCGATCTTAAATCTGCCTCTAATATCGAATATGAAAGAGCTGATGCAAAAACCAGTTTGAACATAGAAAGCAGTAATGGTAGTATTACCTTTGGCAAGAATACGATTCTTGATAATCAATCCATTCCTGCACTTACCAAAGCTTTAGGTGACATTACCCTGACTGGAAAGACAGGAATCGAATTAAATGATTCGTCGCAAGCAAGCAACTTCTATGCCGCTGGATCTGTCTACCTCAATAGTGCTAATGGCTTGGTTAAAAATAATTCTACCATCAAAGCTGACTCAACTTCGCAAAGCGGTGGCGGATTATTCATCAACTCCGCAAGTTTTGAGAACACCTCGCTTGCTTTTTCTTCAAACAATCTTTCTATCACTACAACCGGCCTTACCAAAAACACCTCTGGCTCAATCGAATCGGTAAAAACTACCACCATCACTTCAGGAAGTTTTAACAACGCTGCTCTGATTAAGGCTGTAACTAATGCAACCTTAACCAGCACAGGAAGCTTCACTGACACCAATCAAATCAGGGCTACCGGCAATTTATCGATTACCGCCGCTACAGGGATTTCTTACAATGATCTTTATTCGGGCGGCAATTTAAGCCTGATCAACAACGCCTCTGGTGACATCACTCACAATTACAAATCCTATTCAGTTGGAACAACCTCAATTACTAACAACGCTGGCAATATCATCCTTGGTCTTGCTGCCGATGAAAACGTACATCTTCCTGCCAATTCCAACAATGGATCGCTTTACTCGAAGGGAAATCTAACTTTGGCCTCCAGCCTGAACGTCGCCAATAACAGCGATATTTTCTCCGAAGGAAAAATTAATCTTACTGCACAAAACCTTACCAACAACATGCGCATCATGGCTATTGGCACAGGAACTGGGATCAACGCTTCTGATCTAACGATTAATCTCGATCTAGATTTACTCAACAAAGGTCTGCTTTTTGCTACTAATAACATCAACCTTAACGTTGATGGAACTGTTAAGAATGACGGAAACTTTAACGCCGAAATCTTTGCGTTAAAGGGCAACGTCAACATCAATGGCAAGCTCTACAGCACGAGTTACGGCAATGTTTCGAAGTATGATTTCTTCTACTTAAGTTTTGATAAAAGTGCAGAAATTTGGGCAGACTTGGTGGCTAATGGCTACATTGACAGCACTACTGGTAAAATTACCGATAAATTCAAAGAGTCTCTTCTTGCATCAAGCGATCCCTTAACTCTTTTTACTATTTCTTCCTCATCTCTTGGCTCTTACAGGGATGCAATTTACAACACCCTTGCTGCCACTTCCAAAAGAATAACCGACAAGGAAGATGTGCATGATGTTAATGGAAGTCTTGAAGTAAAATTCACAAATCAGGCAAGCGCTATCCGAACTGCTCTAATCGATAATGGCTATCTCAGCAGCGATGGGGAAATTCTCTTAAAATTTTACCAGCATACTAATACAAACGGCTCCTCTGGATTGGTACTTGGCGACAGTGCCACAATTAACTCGCTGAAAGAAACTATTTACCAACTTCTGCGCGATAATACCAGCACGAGCCTCTCCAATATCGTCAAAGATTTTGATTCAAAAGCGGGAGACATTTACACAATTTTGGTTGGAGATGGGGCAAATGGCTACATCGACAGCAATGGTAAGGTTTTACAAAAATTCTACGACGACACTAAAACCCTTGGCGCAGAAGGATTAAATCTGGGAAATAATGCCGAAATCTCTTATCTCAAAAACGACATCTACCAACTCCTTCAAGATGCTCGCACTGGCAAGGTCATTGAGAATACCTTCCTTGGAATAAGTGGATTAGACAGCGGTAATCTAAGTGGAAATCTGATCAATGAACTTAAAACCAAAAAATACATCGATGCCGATGGTAATGTGACTTCAACTTTCACCTCACTCGCCAACGCTAGCGCACTTGATCTCACCACTGATTACAACTCTTACAAACAAGTAATCTTCGACAAAATCAACGCCTCGAAGTTAGTAAACAAGGCATCGGAAGATAAATTTAATTCCATCACCTACAATCACTTGAACTCAATCAACAATTATGAAACGCTTTTTGCCAAACTGGTTTCTGACGGTTATATCTTAGACGGAAAACTTACCGATAAATTTACCCAAGCCGGAAATGTAGTTCAGGTCGATCCTGTTACCGATGCTTCCGGGCTCATCAATTATAAAACCGCTGTTGAAAACATTTTTGGAAGCAAAGCAGTTGGGGATGTGATCGGCGCATCAGATTTTTCTTCAATAACCGCTTACTTCGCACTCAACGACATTGACACCTCGACCAAGTTAGTAAACCAGCTAAAAACCGAAGGCTTCCTCGACAGTAATGGAAATATCACCGAGAAGTTTTACACCGATGGAATTTCTTCATCCACCTCATCTCTCGCAAATTATCGAGGTGGCATTAACAGCACTATTTCTGGTATCACCCAAGCAAAACTTGCTGATTTATCTTTCCGCAAAATCACTAAATCACTCGATAACTCAGCGGCTCGCTTAGTTGGTGAATTGATTAGTGCTGGCTATCTTGATTCAAATGGCAAAAAAGCCTACACCATTGATCCAACAAATGGTCAGAAAATTTATAAATTCGATTTTGCTGATGTGAATGCCTTTGCTGGCGCCTTTGCTTCAGTTGCAACTGATGGCGAATATGCGACTGCTAAAACTGCAATCTTCGATGCTCTAGCTGCGAAGGATGATACTTACAGCTTCAAAGATTCTGACTTTTTAGGAACTGCCGGGGGAATTAGTTTTGATGCAAATGTTCTCTATAATGAGAACCAAATTTTGATGAGCGGTCTTATTGCGAGTGGCTATGTCTCAAGCAAAGGTGATGTTAAACAAAATTTTTACAATCTTTCTGGTGATTATACCAATCTCACTTTTACTGACTCCGTCATCAACTCCCGTTTTTCTGGCCTTAAGGGACAAATTGGACAACTTCTTGCTAATACAAGCCCAAATCCAGCAAGCATTACCAGCAACAATCTGGTAACAGTTGCGCAAGGCAGCACCAGAGATAAGGCCGGACAGATTTTTCAGCAGTTGTTTAACAAAGGCTACATTACTTCCAAGGGCGATTTTACCTCAGATCTCATGAGTGAAGTAATGAATCACTCTGGTGACGATGCAGCAAAAATAGTAGCGCTTCAGACAAAACTTGGTGATCCTTTTAAAGACTACGCTTCTGGTATCTACCAGCAACTCAAAGCTAAAAATGGCATCACAGAAATCAAAAACTACGCCACCAAAGTTGAAAACCTAAATGGTGCAAAAATTTCTTCCTCTCTTGGTGATATTAACATCAAAGCAATCACTTTTAACAACGTCGCAAGAGACGTGGTTAATGGTCAAACCTTTGATCCCAATAACCCAGAAAACCCAGCAAATAGCGCGGTAAATAGAGTATATTATCGCGGCATCGGTTGGGCTTGGCAGAGCACTGTGCTTTGGGGTTACGACACAGTTGCTTCAAATCTAAGCAGCAACCAGTCATTTGTTAAGGCTAAAGGAAATATCAACATCGAAGCCGACAATGTTTGGAACAACTCATCAGTAATTACCGCCGGCAACAACATCGACCTGCGCGCTACAAATCTCAACAACACCAGAACGGGGTTCAGCACCTCCATCCCCTACATCTATGAAACCCACTGGAAAAGATGCAGAAGATTTAGAGGATGTAATTCTGGTCGTTATCAGAACTGGTATTGGAACACAGTTCTTCTTCGCTCCATTACACCTTCGATCATTTCTTCTGGAAATACTCTAAACATTGTAGCTCTCAGTGATGTTCGTCTCGATACCCCAACCATCAATACCAACTTGATTGGTGTTTCGCCGACGCAAGGGGGAAATAATTCAAACAAACCAACTTCCAGCACCTGGCAAATTGAGATCCCAACTGCCAATAACGGACTCTTCAAAAAAGCTGCCCCAGACAGCAAATACCTAATCGAAACCTCTTACAACGCTAATGATCCTAACCGACTAACAGGAAGTGCTTATTACAAATCACGCTTTGGCTTCGACCCTAACCAAAGCCAAATCAAATGGCTTGGCGATCCTTTCTATGAATGGAACGCTATCAACCAACAAATCTTACTTATTACCAAGAAACAGCAACAATGGAGTGAGTTAGGATGGGAGGATAATTTCAACAAACTCATCGACAACGCCTACGCCCAAAAAACCTCTTTAAATCTGGCCCCTGGGGTAAAACTAACCGAAAGCCAGATCAGGGCCCTTAACCAAGATATTATCTGGTATGAAGAAGAAACTGTAAAAATGGCTGATGGAAGTGCGCAGAAAGTTTTGGTTCCTCATGTTTATCTTACCAAAAACAGCCTCTCAAAAATTGATCTGAATTCAAACAATCCGGAAGAATCAATTCTTCTTGCAAACAACATCAACATCAATGCCGGTGGCAATGTAAGCAATTCCAGCAAGATTGCCTCCAATAATAATACCAACATCATTGCCAAAGGAAATATCGTAAATAATGGCAGTGTGAAAGCACTTGGTGATCTGAATCTCAAAACTGAACTCGGATCAATTCTTAGCAATTCCGTCGTTAATCGTCCGCCAGTTATTACAAGCAATTCTTTGCCAATTGTTGCCAGAATGGCAAGCCTGCAAGGAAGCAGCATAACCATCGATTCTGGAAGTAACGTAAACCTTGGCAATAGCCTGCTTGACTCATTAGGCATAACTTCAATCAACGCCAAAGGCGATGTTGACTTAAAAAGCGATGATGCCTTCAGAAATGCTGCAATGGCAACTGCATTTGCATTTTCTTCCCCCTCTTCTTCACCGGCAATGCTGAGTACATTCGGAGCAATGTTAAGTGCTTCTTCCATTAAAGACGACGCCAAAACAGCAAGAGATGGAGTTACTTTTAATGCAGGTACTGACTTACAAATTAACTCCGGTGGATCAATCAATGTTGCCAATAACTACTTCCAATCTGGCGGAAGTATCTTCATGACCGCTACAGGCGACATCAACAACTCAAACTTCACCGTCAAAGCCGACCAGAATGTGATGATGAATGCCACCAACATCAACAACATCCACACCATCCCAAGTATCAGCGGCAACTCAAATGAAACCAGAATTGAAGCTGGAAACATGGCTTCTCTTAACGCCACAAACAACATCGCCAACATCGGCGCCACAATCAAAGCCGGAAACCTACTCTACTTAACGGCCGGTGGAGACATCGCCAACAAAGCATTAGTTGATTACAAAGTTAATGGAAGGGTAGCAACGGAAGAAGAGGCTCTTACATCCAATGCCAATAGAGTTACCTCAAGCCTAATCTCTAAAGGAAGTTTTGAGTCAGGTGGAAACATGGTGATCGTTGCAGGAAACAACTTCAACAACATCGGCAGTAACATCACCGCAGCTGGCAGCGCTTACATGGAAGCGACAAATGGTAATATCAACATTACTACGGCAACTCTTCGTGATCGTCTGGTTGAATCTGGTGGCAAGAAAAAGAAAAGCTGGACCAGAATTACCGACACAACAACTAATGTTGAAAGTGAGATCAATATCGGTGGAAGTCTGGACATCCTCGCCAGCGGCACAACTCCGGGATCATTAACCGTTGCACAAAGCGGCAATGTTAATATCAAAGGCAGCTCTCTTGTAACCGGAACTGATGCAAGTGCCATAAACAAAGACCTCACCATTGAGGCAAAAAACGAAGTAAATATCACCGCTGCACAAAACACCTCTTACAGCTTCTTCTCATCTTCAAAGAAAGGCAGAACGGTTTCCAAATCTTCAATGTCTGAGTCGGGAAGTGTTACTAATATCCACTCTAAACTTACAGCCTCAAATGGCGGGGATATTTCTATTACCTCCGGTGCAAATGGTGGAACTGATGGCAATACCAACTTGATTGGTGTCAAGCTTGCTGCCATCGACATCACCGTCAATGCCGGTAAAAATCTAAACATTTATTCTGTTGCCGATACATCCTTCGCAAACTCTTCAAGTTCTAAATCGCGTAACTTCTCGGGCATAACCAAATATGCTGCACCTGGCCTTGCGCAAATAACTAATATTGGAGATTTAGGTATGGCGGGAATGACTCTCAACCTCATAACTGGTGATATCAATTCTAAAGCATCTTTAACAGAAAAACAAAAACTCACCAATCAGGCCAGCGTTATTTCTGCTACCGGTAATGTAAATCTTAATGCCAACACCAGCCTCACCATCCTAGGCTCAAAACTCTCTGGTAGTAGTGCCAATCTAGCTTCTGCCACCGGCGACATCACTATTGCCAATGTCATAGATCGCGAAACCAGTAGAAGTGAAAGCAGTAATTCAAAAACCACCTTCAGCTCAGTTGCCGCGGGTATGGTTCAATCTTTGGCTTCAGGAATTTCTTCCTTCTACACCATCTACAATCCCCTGTTAACTTCAGATCAAAAAGCAGAAAAACTCAAAGAGAATCAGGAAGCAAACAGGGAGATGCCTAAGAAACAGGAATTCCATCAAAAAGCCGCACAAGACGAAACCGTCCTAGCTAGCAGCCTCAACTTTACCAATCTAACCCTTAACTCTAGTAAAAACACTAACGTTACCAGCTCAAATCTTACAACAACTGGTGGTGCATTAACCATTAACTCAGGAACTTCAGGCTCTGGCTCCACCAACATCACCACCGCAATAGAAAACGACTACAGTTACTCCTTCGATCAAAAGAAAACCCCAGGCGTAATGGCGGCAATTAGCAACGCAATTGCCAAAGTTGC
>Ga0209550_10001354_pt1 | contig 23500 bp, 22 predicted proteins | sample LauGreSuBDMM15SN_2_FD_187567 | JGI IMG/M metagenome (GOLD analysis project Ga0209550, IMG submission 187567) | Freshwater lake microbial communities from Lake Michigan, USA - Su13.BD.MM15.SN (SPAdes) (version 5) | ecosystem: Environmental > Aquatic > Freshwater > Lake | place: Lake Michigan... | reverse complement strand
ATCTATTTCTTTCATTGATGCTAACTCAACAATTCGATCACAACGCTTAATTGGACTAAGGCGTCCGACAAAAGTAAAGATCACTTTCTCACCATGATTACTTTTATACTTACCAGCTTTAACGTTATTCAAGTTTGGTAGATTTGCTCTTACGCCAGGATAGGTAGTAACGAATTGCTCCTGGTTTCCAATTTTAGAATCTAGTAAATCCTGCTTGACTTCATTGCCCATAGAAATAAGTAAGTCTGAAATTTTGGCTAGCAAACGCTCAGTAACTGTCAGAAATCTAGTTGCAGTTTTTGAGAAGTAACCATGAAGTAAATGGCCATGGAAAGTATGAACAATCTTCGCATTAGGGGTTGCTAGTTTTGCAGCAATCCGACCCAATAAGCCGGCCTTAGAAGTATGGGTATGGACAATGTTGGGTTTTAGCTGGTGTAAGTATTTTAGAAGTGAAAGAAGAGATTTAAAATCCGAATACGGGCTCAACGAACGACCCATTGAAAGAATTGAAATTTCACCTAAATGTAGCCCACGAGCCTTTATGTAATCTTCTTCGTCTGGTGTACATTTGCCAGTTATCAAGTGAACTTCATATCGCTCAGGATCCAATCCCGTTACAAGTTCACTGATTAAAACAGCCACGCCACCGGTATTCATCCGCGTCACAATATAAACTACTTTTATTTTGGCTTGCGGCGTATTCATGTAGGTATTGTCCAACAAAATCAGCAATAATGATGGTCCTATGGAAGACTCTCAGTTCTTGTCGCTTTCCAGTGCGGATGCAATCAAGTCAGCTGCTCAAACGCTTTGTGATGGAAATCTGGTTGCATTTCCCACAGAAACCGTCTACGGCCTCGGTGCGGACGCGACAAATGCAGCTGCTGTCGCGAAAATCTATAAAGCCAAGGGCCGGCCTGCCAACCACCCCCTCATTGTCCATGTTCTTTCTATGCAGGCAATGGAAAGTTGGGTTTCTGAAGTTCCAACCTATGCAATTTCTTTAGCGCGAAACTTTTGGCCCGGCCCAATGACATTAATTCTTAGGCGTTCGGCTTCGGCACAAAATTTTATTACAGGCGGTCAAGACTCTGTGGGTATCCGAATCCCAAACCACCCAATCGCCTTGGCGCTCTTAAAAGAGTTTTATAAGTTAGGCGGTAAAGGTGTTGCTGCGCCGAGTGCGAATAGATTTGGACATGTTTCACCGACAACCTCGCAAGCGGTTCAATCAGAATTGAATGGATTTCTTGATGATTTAGATCTGTTGTTGGATGGAGGTCAATCCGTAATCGGACTTGAATCGACAATTATTGACTGCACAGGGGACGCTCCGAGAATTTTACGCCCTGGGGCAATCACAACTCAAATGATTCAAAGTTCAACTGGCCTGAAAGTTATTGGAGTTGATAAATCAAATGAGCTCAGAGTGAGCGGATCTTTAGAAAAACACTATGCGCCATTTGCTCAAGTAATCCTTGATCAATTACCCGTAAGTGGTCAGGGATATTTGGCAATGTCCACTTTTCCAACCCCTAAAGGAGTTATACGTTTAGCTGAACCAGGCAACGACGAGGAATTTGCTCAAAATCTATATAGCGCACTTAGAAGAGCTGACGAATTAGGTTTAAAGTCTCTAGTAATTCAACAGCCTCTTGGGGATGGAATTGCTATTGCTATTAGAGATAGGGCGATGCGCGCATCCAAAGGCAGGTAGTAACTCTTTCATTCTCCAGATACCCTTCTGACACTTACAGTTCATTCTGGAGTGGAGCTTATAGCTCAGTCGGTAGATGAGGGGAATTGAAATCATGCATGAATTTTCCGCAAAACTATGTTTATCCAGCTAATTTATTCAGAGGGCAGCACTTCGGAAAAACGCCGGACGCGTCGAAGTCAAGCTAACCTGAATCACCAATCCACATCACTGGGGGCCTTTAGTTTTGCCGGGCCTTAAACCGCTAATGATGACTTTCCCCTTAAACTCAGTAACAAGTCACGATCGATTTGCTTTAGAGTTGCCCTCTCCACCTTGCAAATCCGACGAGTTAGGGCTAAGGGTCAATATAATGAAAAATCCAGATGGATTGATAAATCGGATCAGGGTCTTTCATGCTTCAAGGGACTGGTATGTTTACATTAATTCTCCGATACAATTTGAGGTCGCAAGCAAATTTGTAGTGGGGCCTATAGCTCAGTCGGTAGAGCAACGGACTTTTAATCCGTGGGTCGACGGTTCGAGCCCGTCTGGGCCCACCCTATGACAAGCCAATTAAATCCCTTAACAGAACTTTTATTTGTTATAGCTCGCAAGTTGCCGAAACGGATACGACGACCCCTCATTGGTTACTACCTTTTTTCCCAAAGTCTAATTTCCAGAATCAAAGAAAATGGAGAACATTCTGATTTTCCACAGATACTTGATTCCTCTAAGAAGAGTCTTCGCAAGAGTGTTCCCTTTGATACTTCTGAAATTGTCAATAGATATCAACTAAAAATCAATTCAGTTTGTCACGTAGGAGCACACAAAGGTCAAGAGATTTCAAGCTATCTACAATTGGGAATTATTTTTGCAGTTTTCATTGAACCGGTGCGTGAAAATTATGTCGTGCTGCGCGATTTGGTTAGGGGAATACCAAATTACAAAGCTATACAGGTAGCCGTTGGTAATTTTGAAGGTATAGTAGAGATAAACTTGGCTTCAAATGATTTACAATCAAGCTCGATTCTTCAACCCCATTTACATCTTCGTGAGGCCCCAAAAGTGTCTTTTGACAAGATTATCGAAAGCAACATTAGTACACTCGACAAAATTTTGTCAGATTCAGAATCCTGGGATTTAGTGGTTATTGACGTTCAAGGCTACGAGTTGGAAGTATTGGAAGGAGCAATTAGAACACTAGCGAGATGCAACTACGTCTTTATTGAAGTAAATCGAGCCGAGACCTATCGAAACTGCGCCCAGATTAACGATATTGATATTTTTCTTCTTAATCTTGGATTCCAGAGAGTTTTAACTAAATGGTGGTCCTCATGGGGAGATGCATTCTATGTTCGTAGCACACTATTGCCTCTTGGTTTTAGTACAAAATGAGAAGAATTGTCTTATCCTATTCAAAAAATCACTTTAATCCGGAGGGACTAGAAACGCAAAGCGGTGCTGGATTTCTTGCCCAATCAATTTATTCAATGCTTAATTCTAAATATACTAACTCTAAAGTCGAATATTATGACCACACTGAACATGGCTTGATAGTCAAAGGCGATTTCCATTCAGATCTGTTTATTGGAATTAGCAATAATATAGAAGTCTTCAACAAAAAGCTGCGCCCAAAGCAGAGCATACTCTTTGCAGTAAATTACAGTGCATTGAGCCGGCGCAGAATTAAGAAAAGAGCTAAAGATTTATTCTTTAGCCAAAGTTTGCTTAACTGGGAAGACGGGATTCATTCTAACCTTAAAGAACTGGATGGGGTTAGTGCGGTTGTGACACTTGGAAACTTTTCGAACTATCACTCATATGTAGAATCTGGCATGAAACCTTCTCGTGTCTTTCCCATTTCCTGTTCTTTTGGGTACGAATATCAAAGCAATCATCAAATTCGTAAGAATTTCGGGAACGATATTCTTTATTTTCCAGGTGGGATAAGCTTTCGAAAAGGAGTTGCATATATTCGTCCGATAGTAGATTGGATATCGCGTGAAAGGGCAGGAAGGAAACTTCGAGTCATCGGAAGGGCGGCAAATCAAATACTAAATGCCTACATTGCGGATATTGTGGCTCAATTCCCAGAAAATATTGTTTGGGAGCAAAGATGGATCGAGCGTGACAGCAATGTTTGGAACGAAAATATTTCAAAATCGAGATTTGCAATTTTCCCAAGCTTCGAAGAAGGTGTACCTGCGAGTGTAGTGGATTTAATTAAATCAGGTATTCCAGTTTTATACTCAAGCGCCTGCGGGCTTGATTTTGTCTCAAAAGATGTTGTTCCCAGATCAATGGATGTCACCGACTGGGTAGAGCTATTAAGCTCCGTGGTTGCACGAAATGATGTGTATCTTTCGAATTTACTTACTAGTCAGAAGTTTATGTTAGAGAGCCTACCCAATGATCTCTATCAGTTAGAAGGAGTGCTTGAAAAATTTCATTTAGAATCAATTTGGCCAAGTACGGAGGTATCAGAGTCGCTCAAAAAGCAGATACCCGGCGATTCGTGGTTACTGAAGTCGAGTGGCGAAGCAGAATATAGGATTTATGAATTAGATTCTTTAGTTCCCATTTACCCTTTAAATGTAATTGATTCATCAAAAGAGATGCAGACCGAAGATTTAATTGCAATCGCGATAACACAGTTAGATAAGTACTCGAAGTTCGAAAGACTGACAATTCAGAATTTCTCCCGAATAATCGTTATTGAAAGAGTCATCAGAAATTTACATTCGAGTGTTTTTTATGATTCAAAGACAACTTCAAAATTAGAATTAATCACAATGGTGCATGAGTATAAAGGGCTTAGATTGCCAAATGCAGAGAAGAGTTTTCTTCTTTTGAAGAATCGAATATTTCAATCAATTACTTATAGATTTCGGAAATTGATGAGAAAACTTTAATCAAAAACCCAGGGGTTTTGGGTTAACCAATAGACGGTTTCTCTTACTGACTCTTCTATTGAATACTTGGGCACCCAACCTGTTGCAATGAGTTTTGAATTGTCTAATTGCAGAAAGTAGTTATCCCCTAACCAGCCGTATGGGGTGGTCCCATATTCGATCACAGGATTCAACTTGAGGGAATCCACTATCCACTCCACAGAATCTCTCACCGTAGAGAAATCGGATCTTCCGAGGTTATAGGTGTGGAAACCCCGATTTACGGGTCTTGTTATAGCTCCAATTAGATCTTTTACATTTACATACGACTTCCGCTGATTACCATCTCCAAGAACTTGAAGTCTTTTAGGCTCACTACGTAATTGCTTCACAAAATCAAAAATATGTCCGTGGGTGTAGCCGGGTCCTAGCACTCCAACGAAACGAAATGCTGAAACACTTATCCCGTATTGATTTGAAAATACTGCCAACAGAGATTCACCCGCGTACTTAGTTGCACCATAAAGCGTAGTTTGATTGCTAAATTCTGTGTTTTCAGGGAAGGGGGGGTTTGGGTTATCGCCATATATAGTTCCTGTCGATGCGTAAACGATCTCTTGAATGTCATTCAGTTTCGCAGCCAATCCAACATTTAGGGTTGAATTGATGTTTGAACTCAACATTTGACTTGGTGTTTCCATTGAGAAACGATTATCGACGTCAGCGGCTAAATGATAAATTCTGTCGGCACTCTTTAGAGACTTAACTTTTGCGAAATCGGGATTCGAAATGTCGTAATTGATGAATTCAAAATCTAGATTTTCTATTTGACGAACTTTTCCTGACTGCAAGTTATCAAATCCAACAACATTGTGACCTCTCGAGATTAAGTCTTTCGCCAAATTTGAACCGATAAATCCGGCAACACCGGTGATAATTACCTTTTCCATGATGTCCTTGATGTAAGTTTGTATTAGTCCAATAATTCTTGATCGGAGAAAATCATCTTAACACGTCAGACAGAAAATCACTCCAATGAAGGTTCACGAATCCAATTTGTCGAGTCAAAAATTGTAGAAATCCTTAATTCACAACCAGGTGCCAATTTCTTAGATCTGGGTGCCGGCCTTTCCCCGTTTAGGAGTTTTGTCGAAGCTAAAGGTGGGAAGTACTTTTCTCAAGACTTTTCATCCTATGTTCCAAATCCGGAGGAATTCGGTTTGCAAAATAATGAATGGGACTATCCTAAACACGATTATATTTGCGACATTACCGACTTTAGTCCGGAACTAGTCTTTGACAATCTGATCTGTACCGAAGTATTAGAACACGTTGCTGACCCAATAGCTGTCTTACACAAAATTTCGGAAGTTGTATTACCAAATGGTAAAGTTATCATAACTGTTCCAATGCTTTCACTAGTGCATCAGGCACCATTCTTTTTTTCAGCAGGGTTATCAACTTATTGGTTTAAAAAATGGGCACCAGCATCTGGGCTCCAGATTGATGAAATGATTGTGTCTGGTAATTTTGCAGACTTGTTAGATCAAGAGATTTCACGAGGTCTAGCTCAGTTACCAAGGATTTATCGGAATAGAATTTTTCTGGCAATCAAAGATCTGTTCATACTTAGTGTGAGGAAACATGCTAGCCAAAATGTCCTACAGTCGGGAGGATTTGCAGTATTCATTCTCGCAACAAAACTAGATACCTCTTATGATTCTGAGTGAGACTGCTTTTAGGAACCAATGAATAATTGTCAAATGAATATTCTCAATAACTTGCATATCGTCTGATTTCACAACAATCGGTACTTTTGAAATTTCTCCAATTAACCCGCCCTCGAATCCAAGTAGTGAAATCACCGGAATTTCCTCTTGATTCGCAAATTCAACAGCACGAAGAATATTTGTTGAGTTACCGCTCCCAGAAATTGCAATTAAGCAATCATTTTCTCGGAAATTTATCTTACAAGATTCTCGGAGTGCTTCTTCGTAGGAAAAATCATTAGACCAAGCTGTAAAAGTGGCGAGAGAATCTAATAAAGAAAAAGAGCGTACTCTTTTATCTAGGGATAAACTCAAGCCTTTGGAAAGGTCGCAACTCGCATGACTTGCTGTTGAAGCGCTCCCTCCATTTCCTATGACCCAGATTACCCCATCAGTTTGTATCGTTTCACAAAGAATGTCTATGGCATTATCAAGAAAATCTAGATTTAGAGCATGAAGCACCCGAGTATGTTGCTCTGTATATTGAATGAAACCTTGCATTAGAATTTACTCGAATCATAAACAACTTGCGAGCCAACTCGATCTATGGTTAATCTCAAAGTTTTAAATTTTGCGTCTGATTCCACACCATCGATGGTATCGGAACTTGCAGCTATTAGCATGTATCCCGATGAACCTGCCCCAAGTAACTTGGCCCCAAAGACCCCATGGGCGAGAAAGTACTCGTAAAGGTCATCAATATTTGAATTTGAAATACCACCACTTAAAGTCTTTTTTATAATCCAACTCTCATTAAGTGCTGTTGCCATTTTCCGAAGATCAGGCGTGAAGTTAGATGCCAAATCTATTGCCAATTCCATAAGTTCCTTTGTTGCAGCGATTCCCCTTTTTGTCATAAGGTTGTTACGCTGCTCTCTCAAAATTGTATTTGCCAAACGTTGTCCTGGAACACGAACGAGAAGAAAATTTTGCGCGAAAAAGGTTTCTAATTCATCTGTTAATTCAATGGTGTTTACCTGGACGTCTCGATTCTTTCTAAATTCTAGAAAATTGAACCCTCCCAAAGATGTTGCAAACTGATCTTGAATTCCAATAGGTTCTTTTAGATGATCTAATTCAATTTCACAAGCCTCGAGTGCAAGATCAAACTTCGTGGAAGAAATTCCTTGATAATTTCTAATTGTATGCAGTGCCCCTACAGTAAAGGCTGACGAACTGCCTAGTCCTGTCCCAGCGGGGATATCTGAGCTGACAGATATATCTATTCCAGTCAAATCGTATTTTTGGACAATTTCTCGCAATACAGGGTGCTGTATTTCTCTAGCGTTTTTAACTAACTCCAATTTTGAATACTTGAGCATAATTTCATTCGATTCGACCAAAGGATGACATGTGATGTAAATATGCTGGGCTAACGCGCAACTCAACACAGCGCCGCCATGTTCTTCATAAAACTCTGGAAAGTCGCTTCCTCCACCGAGAAAGCTGACTCGTAGAGGAGTTCTAGTGATTAACATAAGTGTTTAAAACCATTTCAAGAGCTTCCTGCGTGCTCAATTTGACCTCCGGCTTTGTCGTACAAGTAGCATGAATAAATTTAACCCCAACATCCATTGCAGAGTCACGATCTACTTGAGAGTCTCCAATCATGTACGATCTTGTTAAGTCTATGCTGTGCTTGAATTCCATTCCTAAAAACATTCCAGATTTGGGTTTACGGCACCTACAGACAACTTTATACGCTGCTATTTCACCCTTATGACCGATTTCAGGGTGGTGGGGACAGACTACCCAGTCGTCAATAAATGCCCCAAAGTTCGAAAGTATTACGTCTACCCTAGAACGGAAGGCTGACCACTCCATCAAACTAAAAAAGCCTTTAGCTATCCCTGGTTGATTGGTTACAACTATTATAGGAATTCCTAATAAATTGAAATTTCGAATCAGGATTGCAATTTCTGGGTTAATTTCTATTGAGGAATCTGCGTTCTTAACTTCCAAATTAGCTACTAAAGTATCATCTAAATCCAAGAAACAAACTCGTTTTTCTAACATTGATCTTCTAGTAATAACTCCATTTAAATAATCTGATTCAATTGCATTAATTCTTTTAGGCGTACCCGAATCTTTACAATAATCTACGCTTGTAAAATTTCTTACTTTCCAGTTACTGACTAAAGCAAAGGGAACCAAATCTCCTGAAATGTCTCCTTGATTTGGAGCGGTAGACAACTTACTAAGATTTATTAAATAAATACCAGCTATGGCCGAATTGCCCGAATTAATTTTTCTTGTTTGATCTTTCTTACTATAGAAATCTGTTACTTCATCACTAAATTGGTCAAAGGCAACCAGATCGCTATCAAAAGGATGGTCATTGGGATGTGTCACAACCAATAAATCTAAGGACTTAGGATCTAATGCCCTTTCGATTACTTCAAGGTGATTTTGAAAGAACAAATCACCGAGAATTACCCAAACATGAGAATCCGTAATTTGAGACTTACCATGTTGAAGTGCTCCCAGCGTGCCACCAAAACGTTCCTCTGCAATTAAACTCACATCAATTCCAGAAATTTCCAACGTTTCAAGATAGCCAGACAATTTATCAAAGCCAAAATTACCAATTACGGTTACTTTTTTACAACCAACTGTCTCCAGAAATGAAATTTGATGTTTAATGAGTGGGACTGAATCGATCGTATGCAGGCTCTTGGGTACCGAAGGATCAACCGAACGTGTACCTTTTCCTCCAGCGATGAGCAAAACTGAGTATTTCAAGGCCACCACAATTTTCTAATTGACGCCCTTAGGGCGTTTTCAGATGAGGAAATAACTAAATCCTTACACTCTTTTGGCAAGTTTCCAGTGTACGAATATTGCCTCACATCTCCAGGCCAACCGAATGGATCGGTTCCCCACACCACCCTAGGAGATAGATGAGAAATTTCTAGAATAATTTCGATTATTCGCTTAACAGTTATTGTGTCTTTTGGACCTATATTGCAATCACCACTAAAAGTTTCTGTTTCCAATACCAAACGTATAATTATTGAAACTAATTCATCAACGTGGATATATGGTTTGTTTTGACTCCCGTCACCAAGAACTTCCAGATATTCATTATCAGAATCTAACTTTGCCTTCATATCAAATAAAAGTCCATGGGTAGGTTCACCGCCGACCACATTCGGGAATCGCATATTTACAAATCTGATGTCATTACTACGTGAAGACTCGTGCAACAACATTTCTGAGCCAAGTTTTGCCCAGCCGTAACTCGATATTGGAGATCTGATTACCCTTAGATTTGAATCTAAAGTCTCATCAATTTCACCATAAACCGCGGAACTCGAGGAAAAAAAGAGAGTATCAATGGGATGAAACCTCAAAACTTCTGCAAGTGCGACGCTTGTTTTGAACGTGTCATTAAAATCAGCGGCCGGTGAAATAGCACCAGCTTTTATGTCACTGTTCGCTGCTAAATGAAAGACGTGCGTAAACTCAAATTTCTCGAAGAGGTTCTTCAGCTGCTTTGAATCAGCTATATCAAAACATTCAGTTTCAAACCGCCCTTTGAATTGATTTAAGCGGTCTTTGTCCCGGTCGACAACAACTATAGTGGGATTTAGTCCTAACAAAGCAATTTGTTGGACTAAAATTTTACCAACGAAGCCCGCACCACCGAGTATTAAAATTTTCAGAAGATCCCCCAAAGTCTATTTGCGCATGATACCTTCAATTTATCAAGAAAACGGTAATTGTGTCTCTGGAGGACTGAGTGATTCAAGAAATTTTGCAAAGATTACGTAAAGTATTTCGGTATCTGCAAGGCAACGACCCATATCTAAGCGAAGTTCTTTCAAATTGAGTGCCTTCAACAAAAGTATCGCTCGAATCTCTCATCCTTAAAGTTCGAGGGAAAGAAATTTGGAGACAAGTTGTACCACTTGATTGGATTATCTATTGTGAGGCAATATGGAGTCACGAAGCGATTATCATTGATGGCTTTTTAGGTGATTCTTCAGACAAATTGAAATTACAAGTTCCGAAGTTAAAGAGAATTTATGTTTATGAACCTGTTCCCGAATTTTTTGAGACAATTAAAGCTAGATTTCAAAACAACTCAGATATTCACCTTTGAAATTTTGCAATTGTTAAAACTGCAGGTCCAATCATTATGGATGTCTTGAACGATTCCACGCTTGCGCGTCAAACCAGTAGATCTCTTCCCAAAGGCACCCAGACAGGGAGTGTTGAAATGGTTTGTCATGGTATAAATCTTAAAGATGCGCTGCAAGAGGTCGAAAACATTCGGGAAACCTCCCTACTTATGAATTGCGAAGGATCCGAGTATGAGATCTTGGAATCATTAAAATATCTACTAGAAAAACCATTTTCGATTTTATTCCAGACGCACACTACAGATGAAAACTCTTATGAGAAGCTCTACGAAACGCGAGCACAAATTGCACGCGACTACATTCCGATCATTTGCGAAGATTGGGCATGGGATATTTGGCTACGAAGAGATGTGGCACCATTAAGTGCAATTCAAATTGAGAGAAACCCAATCGTAAATTTGTAGTAGCTAGAATTTGCGGATTTCAAAGTTTGGCAGTGTAATCTGCTCACCCTGGGACAATTTGTGTAGAAGGGAACCCTTCCTATTCCTGGCAATCTTAAATGTTTTGACGAAAATTTCCACATCACTTCTTAATCTTCTAGGCTTTCTCGTAGTCCCCTGTGAAAGAATTGAATTCACATTCACGGGAATGTATGCACACCTTTTTCTCTTTAAATTCCAAGCTTGAAGCATTAATTCATGGTCATCGAATCCTTGAAAAAAGGACTGCACATTTAATCCACCAAGTTGAAAATAGATTTCACTCCTCAACATAATGGGGCCACGCATTACGGTTTCTCCGAGAAATATCTCTTTTTGACTTGCCGCGTTACTAAACCCTTCGTTCTCTATCAAATCGCCAATTAATCCCGCTCTTTTCTGCTCTTCAAAATTCTCTAAAGTGGGGAAAATCTCCATGAAAGAATTCGAAAGCTTTGCAGTAGTTTTGGGACTCGCTTGAATTACAGGCGTCTTGAGGAATTTAACAACCTTGAGAATTCGGAGCAACTTACCAACTATTCGACGTTTTAACATCACAAGCATAAAGACTGTGAGATTCGATGCGTATGCTCGATCAGTACCTAGGGACTCTCGATAAACATTTACTACTTGACTGATGTCATGGGTTCCGCGACCACTTAAAGCAAAGACATCCTCATGTTTGTTAAATGCTTGAATCATACGAAGATCAAATCCAGGATCGTTAATGAACATATCAGCTTGAATCTCGAGCAAGAACCTTCCTTCTGCTTTTGAAAAACCAAAGTAATCGCAGTAGGTTTCAAATTTAGGGGTATCGTTGGAATAGACTTCCAATCTAATCAAACTTGACTCAATGAAATCATTCGAAGCAAAGGAAATAATTCTTTCAAGCGTCCGATCTGTACTGCAGTCGTTTATAATAATGAGCTCAAAAGAAGATTTCATTGAGTCTATAACTTTAGTCAGGACTTCCACGATTATAGTTTCTTGATTGAAACAGGGGACAATAACGGATACGGTACATTTTGAAGATTGAAACTCACGCCTAAGGATTAGATTTGGCTCTAGCTGTTTCATAGCCTGAACCATAACAATTCTTTCCCATTTTCTCCGGATATTCATCAATTCCTGGTTAGAATTTGAGTATGAAAGTAGACGTGTTCAACAAAATCACAATCGTAGTCTGTACCAAGAACCGACTAAACTCACTGCGATTATTTTTTGAATCTTGTGGCTCACTTATTGATAATGAGAATGTGAATTTTATAATTGTGGATTCGTCAACTCCACCAATTGAGCTAGAGCAATTTATTACGTTAAGCAAAATACAAAGCTCAAATTGGAGAGTTAGACTTATCTATGAAAAACCGGGTATCCCGCGGGCCAGAAACAAGGCTCTCGAAGTAATTGATACAGACCTTGTATGTTTTGTTGACGACGATATCACGGTACCCAATAATTTTTCTGAACTAATTTTGGAACACTTCAATAAGTACCCACAAACTGCAGGCGTAGCGCCTCGAATTTCAGGCATGTATGAAACATTTCAGGCTGATAAGAATGGCGGCTACTTTTCGCAAATGTATAAGCGTCGGTTAACAAAGTCCTTCGGAAGAATAACCAAATATGGGGAGAATTTTTGGTTTCCCGAAAGCCACACAACTAGTTTAGATATGTGTGAATGGCTCCCCGGATGCTGCATGACATATAATTTCAAGGTTTTAAAGAATTTAGTTTTCAATACATGTCTGGAAAATGGCCCAGGAAAAAGTTATGCTGTCGGAGAAGATGTTGATTTTTCCACTCGAGCAAATAAGTTTGGCCCACTTTATTTACTAAGTTCTATTCTTATTGAACATAGAGAAGAACCTGGAACCAGAGATGACAGAATTCTCATGGCGAAAGCTAGGGGCTCCTTTCGTGCATTTTTAACGTACGAGAAGAGAATTCCTCTGATCTCAACGCTGTATCACTTAAATCTAAATTTACAAAGCTCATTAGTCCGAACAGTTCTCAGAAAAACTGGTGCAAGGGAAAAATTAGAAGAGGACATCATCACTTTAGGTTTCTATATATCTGAATTGTTCTCACGGAATCTCAAGAAAGATAAAGGTACAAGTTAGTGAAAGTTCTGATAAAAGGAGGCCTTGGAAATCAGTTATTTCAAGTCTGTTACCTCCATTTCCTTCATAAATCATTCGGAACAAATATAGGTATTATCAAGGATCCAAATTCACGAGTGGATAGACCATTCTTGCTTGAAAGAATTCTTCATGTCTGCACTCATATTGAAGGAGGTGTTATACAGAATCCCTTTTTGGTGAACATCAAAAATAGATTGGCAAAGATAAAGTTTATCAGGGGATTGGTCTATCGATCTCAAGTATCAAAATCAGTTAATGAGTCGCACGAATATGATTTTTCATTTGAAATTCCGAATGTGAAACGTAATTCTATTTTTATTGGCTACTTCCAACACTGGAGGTATGTTGATTCTTGTTGGGAGATTGTTGGTCCTGAGATTTTTGCAGCTTTGAACCAGCAGGTAATACGCGCTCATTCTGTGGATGAATATCTAGTTATACATGTCCGTAGAGGTGATTTCACTTTACAAAACGAACAACTAGGAATACTTAAAAATCAGTATTACGAAGACGCATTACAAGTTGCACTGGCAGCTTTAAATTTACCAGGAATCCCGATTTTTGTTATTACAGACGATCCTGAAGAAGCTAAACAAATACTTAGTGCGAATAATGAAATAAAAATTATAGGTCCGGCTGAACTTGATGAGTGGGGCTGCCTCAGTTTGATGTCTGGAGCAAAAGCGGTTATCACTGCGAATAGCACACTGTCATGGTGGGGAGGCTACTTAGCTTACAAAAATGGTGGGATTATGGTGATCCCTAAGCCTTGGTTTGATCTCTGGGGTGAAAGAGTCGGTTCAGCCTTTGCGCATCCCGGAGTGTTGCAAGTTGACTCTAAATTCGAGCAGTAGAACAATAAGGGAGGGTTTAATAAAAATGAATCAAGAGGATATGAATTGAAAAAAGCACTTGTTCTAGGCGGTGGTGGATTCATTGGTAATCACATGGTCACAAGACTTAAGACTGAAGGTTACTGGGTCAGAGCCATAGATCTAAAATACCCAGAATTCTCTGGATCGGATGCATCTGAATTTCAAATCGGGGATTTGCGCTCACCTCGGATTGTAGAGGAAGCACTAAAGCTGGCAACGCCCAATGAGAGTTTTGATGAAATTTATCAGTTTGCAGCGGACATGGGCGGTGCAGGTTATGTTTTTTCCGGGGAGAATGATGCTGACATTATGCACAACTCCTCATTGATTAATCTGAACGTATTGGATTCACTTCGTAGAATATATAGCGAGAGTGTTGCAGGGCGTAATAGACCTAAAGTTTTCTATAGTAGTTCTGCTTGTATGTATCCGGAACATAACCAAATGGACCCAGATAACCCAAAGTGCGATGAGGCATCTGCCTATCCTGCGGCCCCAGACAGCGAGTATGGCTGGGAAAAACTTTTTAGCGAGCGGCTCTTTCTAGCGTTCAATCGAAATTTTGGAATTAGAATTGCTGTTGCGCGCTTTCACAACATTTATGGTCCACTCGGCACCTGGGAAGGCGGGCGAGAAAAAGCCCCTGCCGCCATCTGTAGAAAAGTCGCCCATGTAAGTTCTGGAGGCGAAATTGAAGTGTGGGGCGACGGGAAACAGACCCGATCTTTCTTGTACATCGATGACTGTATAGAAGCAGTTCGTAGACTAATGAAAAATGATAATTTCATTGGACCGGTGAATATCGGATCTGAAGAAATGGTAACGATAAATCAACTTGTTGAATTAGTCGGGAAAATAGCTAAAAAAGAATTCTCAATTAGCCATATTCCAGGCCCGCTCGGAGTTAGAGGGCGTAATTCAGATAACACCCTAATTAGAAGTGTTTTAGGTTGGGAGTATGAGTGGTCTCTGGAGGAAGGGCTCAGAAATACTTACGTATGGATCGATGCGCAAATTCAATCCAAGAAACTCTCTTAACCTTGTTTATTCAGTGGTGAGGTCATAATTTATGACACTAATTTCTGTAATTCTTCCAGTTTATAATGGTGAAAATTACTTGTCAGAAACCATAGATTCAATTCTTATGAATACAAACTCTTTTGAGTGTGAAGTTGTAGTAGTTGATGATGGATCTATGGATTCAACTGCAAAGATTTGTGCTTCCTATGGAACGAGAATTACATACTCAAAGCAGGATAACCAAGGTGAATTTTCTGCGACAAATAATGGCTTACAGCTAGCAAAAGGTGAGTACATCCTTGTAGTAAGTCACGATGACCCAATGCTTTCACCTCTTCTAATCCCGAAAGCCACTGATATCCTAAATAAATATCCGGAGGTTGTTTGTGTTTACCCTGATTGGCAGATTATAGATTCAAAAGGATTGGTGATTGAAACTAAAATCGTGAAGGAGTACTCCGAGCTGGAACTCATTGGTAAATTTAATTGTTTACCTGGTCCGGGTGCTGTATTTCGCAAGAATGAAGCTTTAGATATTGGGGGTAGAAGAAAATGGAAATATGTGAGTGACTACGATTTCTGGTTGCGTTTAAGCCGACGCGGCAAATTCATTCGAATCCCTGGAGTTTTAGCTCAATGGAGAAGTCATAAAAATTCAACGACTGTTTCAATGAAAAGTTTTGAAATGGCACAAGAAAGAATCGATGTGATCGAGAGTTTTCTAACTGCAAATATGGTGGAACAGAGAATTTCTAGAATGGGTTTGAGCTCCGCCTACTACTTTGCTGCGCGTCTGGGTGTATTTTCATCTAAAATTCCAGCAAAGAAATGGATTACTACCTCGTTCCTAAAGCGGAAAGGGTGGCCAGAAGTTGCTAATCCATTAATTGTTCTTTTTATTTTGACACTTCCTTTTAGCAAATTCCTACTTAATCTGGTAAAACCGTTTTCTAGTAGGCTCAAAGAGCTATTTTAATTAAAATTCATTCAATTTCTGAATGAAGTAACCTTTATTGTTACACTCTATCCATGACTTCACGTTCTCTTTTAACTGAGTTTAGTTCTCCCAAAGAGTTTTTCGAAAAAATCACAGGGCGAACCGAGATTCAATTACTTTCTGAAGCGCAAATTCGGGAATTCTACTTGGGCAAAAAAATTCTTATAACAGGTGCCGGAGGAACAATTGGATCAGCTGTTGCGCGAAGATTAAAAGAAGCAGAGATTTCGGAAATTTACTATTTGGATCGGGATGAATCTGCATTGCATGCTTTGGCATTAAGCCTGTCTAACACGGCGGCATCACATTCGTCAAAGTGTTTAGTTGCAGATGTAAGAGATTTTGTCGGTTTAAAAATTCTCTTTGAAGAGATCAAGCCCGATTTAATAATTCATACAGCTGCCCTAAAACACCTTGTTGTTCTCGAAAGATTTCCGAGAGAAGGGGTTTTTACCAATATTTTCGGCACTTTAAATGTACTTTTAGCGGCCTCGGCTACAGGAGTCTCTCAAGTTCTTAATGTTTCAACGGATAAAGCTGCATTGCCAACATCAGTACTTGGAATGACTAAACTTATAGCTGAGCATATTACCCAAGAGTTAAGTTCAATTGAAATGCTTACAAGCTCAGTACGTTTTGGAAATGTATTCGCTTCAAGGGGATCGGTAATTGAAACCTTTGTTCATCAGATAACGAATAGCTTGCCGGTAACAGTCACACACCCGGAAGTTACTAGATTTTTCATGTCACATAATGAAGCTGCAAACTTGATTCTCGCCACATGCATGATGCGAACAAATGCGGTCTTTGTTCAAGAAATGGGCACAAGAATAAGTATCGTAGATGTAGTAAATAAACTTGGAGCCGCACTTGGCTGCGTGCCGAATCTACAATATGTCGGTCTGCAGCCAGGCGAAAAGCTTCACGAGGACCTTTACGAGAAGGAGTTTTTAACTACCTCAAATCCCGCAATTGTAAAATTACCATTCCAAAACGGAAGTGGAATTTCTAAGTCTCTCCCGGAAATTGAAAAACCATCAAACAACCACGAAGCGTTGATGCTCGTAAATTCACTGATGAAGCAGATTGAAAAATCTCAAAAATGAGAAGCTTTTTAGCGAAAAAATCAGTAGTCTTTCACTTGATAATGCTTCGACTCGGAATGGATTACTTTCCGCCAACCGTAGAAGTTGCACCTGTAATTAGTTCAAAAATTAATTTTGATACAGTTGGAAAGAAGAAAAGAATTTTGATTGTAGGAATGAGTGAATCCTCTCACCTTCATAATTGGATGGAAGGAATTGCAGCTTCAGGAATTACTAATGAAGTCTGGCTATTTCCATCAGATTTTCCAGTTCGTAAGTTTAGAAATGCTAAAATTAAGGTAAAGGAGTTTCCGTATTTCATTTTTGGAGCGACAACAAATCTAACCTTTCGTTTTTTGGATATTCTAACTAATCGACTATGGAGAAGTTATTTCTTGTATCGAGAGATTAGGCGAGTAAAGCCAACTCATTTACATTTCCACGAAACCCAACATGGAGCTTACCTATATAATTCGATCGCTAAACACCCTAAGAATAAATTTGCCGGCAAATTAATTCTATCAACTTGGGGTAGCGACCTAATTATTTATGGAAAAGTCAAAAGCCACTCATTGAAAGTCAAGCAGACGATGTCTTGGGTGGAACTGTTAACCTCTGAAAGAGAGGAAGATCTTGAAGTTGCGATAGCAAATGGCTTTCAAGGGAAATTCCTGGCACCAATTTTTATAACAGTTGGGCATAAAAGTCAGGATCTTAATTTGAAGCGAACCTCGGAAAGAAGTCTTGTTCTTATAAAGGGTTATCAAGATAATCATGGCAGAGCCCTTAATGCTTTAAAAAGCATTGAAGTCCTTTCTTCCCTAATGGACCTAAACCAATTTAAGATAAAAGTTTTTTCTGCGTCGGAATCAGTAAGAATTCAGGCTGAACTGCTTAGAGATGAGATCGATATTGAAGTTCTGCCTCACCTCGCCAAGTTTGAGTTAATGAACTACTTTAAGGAAGCCCGCACATATTTAGGATTAGCAATCTCCGACGGACTTTCAACTTCAATGATCGAAGCTATGTGCTACGGAGTTTTTCCTATTCAAAGCCAGAATTCTTCAGCCCCCAAATTTCTTAGAAATGGCGTAACTGGCGGCGTTGTGGATCCCTGGAATATCCAAGAAGTTGCAAATTTGTTGAAAACCGCCCTTACCAATGATGAATTAGTTGATCAGGCAGCAGCCTCAAACAAACAAATTATTGCCCGTAAATATAGTTGGGAAGTTGGTCTAACTAAGCTGGTCGAGGTCTATGAGTAAAAAAGTTTTGATTTTGGGTGTGAGTGGGATGCTCGGACATGCATGCTTTGATTATTTTAATGGTTTAGATGAGTTTGAAACATATGGTACCTGGAGAAAACCTGCGGTGAATCGAATTAGAACCTTTGATGCTACGGTCGACCCGATTGAGGAAATTATCAAAGAGATAGAGCCAGATTGGATTATTAATTGTATTGGTGTCATCAAGCAAAAAATCGATGAGCGTAATGCAATTTCCGTTGATAATACTTTGAAGTCAAATCAATTTTTCCCTCATGAAATGGCAGGGGTGGTTGCAGAATCTAGAATTAAGGTGATACAGATAGCAACAGATTGTGTTTTTGATGGAGTGAAAGGTGGCTACAGTGAGTTGTCACCACACGATGCCATCGATTTATATGGGAAATCAAAAAGCCAAGGTGAAGTGACATCCCCAGAGTTTTTGAATCTGCGCGTCTCAATTATTGGTAAAGAAATTGAGTCCAATTATTCTTTAGTGAGCTGGTTTCTCTCTCAAAAAATTGGGGCTGAAGTAGATGGGTATATAAATCATTTATGGAACGGGATCACCACCCGGACATTCGCAAGAATCGTTGCTGGCATAATCCTTAAACATGAATTTGTGTGTGGTACTTTTAACGTCGTTCCAAGCGATCGAGTAAGCAAGTATAAACTTTTGCAACTTTTAGGAAAATACTTTGATCGAGAAGATATTTCGATTAGGCCAATCGACACTCCAATTGCTATTAATCGAACACTTTCTACAACCCACCCGAATTTTAATACAGCTATTTGGCGAAACGCAGGGTATAAATCAATCCCCTCAATAGAAGAACTGATTGAGGAACTAGCAAACAATACTTAGCGCTTTCCAGTCCAGAAATCATGCCGACCCAAAGTTGATACAATAAAGCGCACAGTTCGTTCAGATGAGTCCTCTATCTCATATTCAATGGGAGGAATCGGTTTAAATCTGCTTGTTTCAGCAACTAAAATAGCCTCTTCTATCGCTTGAAAACTTAAGCCTGACATAAGCACTGCGCCTGTTTCCAATGCTTCAGGTCTTTCCATTGAATCTCGTAGAGTTATTGCCTTAAATCCTAATATTGCAGCTTCTTCGCTCAGAGATCCGCTATCTGACAACACAATTCGCGCTGTTTGCTGAAGTTTGCAGTAGCTATAAAAATCAAATGGATCAAGAAACTTAACTCCACCAACAAAACTCTTTCCAGATTTTTCGATAATTTGTTTTGTACGAGGATGTGTTGTAACAATTACCGGGATTTCGAATGTCGTTGAAATTCGATTTAATGAATCAAAGAGTTCACTCACCCTATCTTCTTTATTTGTGTTTTCTTGTCTATGCACACTCACAAGAATGAACTTCCCCGCCGAGATCTGAAGAACGTCCAGAATATCGGAAGCTTCGATTTTCAGTCTATTAGCTTCAAGGACTTCTTTCATTGGAGATCCAATCAGAGCAATACTTCGAGGATGGAAACCTTCATTGAGTAAGTTCCTACGAGAACTCTCAGAGTAAACTAAATTGAAATCAGAGGTGTGGTCAATAATCTTTCTATTTGTCTCTTCCGGAACATTAATGTCGAATGATCGGTTGCCAGCTTCAAGATGATAGACAGGAATTCCCATTCGCTTAGCTATAATCGCGGAAAGTCCCGAGTTTGTGTCACCTAATATAACAACTGCTTCTGGCCTATTTTGAATTAAATCTTCTTCGACTGCCTCAAATATTTTGGCAAGCTGACTTGCAAGTGATAAAGCACTTAGAGAAAGCACAAAATCTGGTTTACGGATATTCATCGATTCAAAGAAAAGTTCATTTAGATTCTGCTCAAAATTTTGACCCGTATGAATTAATCTATGTTCAAAAATCTGATCAAATCTCTTGACTATCTCGGACATGCGAATAATCTCAGGACGGGTACCGATAATGGTTGTAATTTTAGTTTTCATCATATTTGCACCCCTAGATAAGGATCAGTTTTGGCTTTCAATTAAGTCAGTGAAACTTGGCAAACTCAAAAGCAGGCTGATTACTTCGGCTTCACTCAACTGTGTTGTGTTGTGCGAGGTATAAGGATCTTGTATTTTCGTGGCGGATCCGCTGTCAAAATAAAGTGAATAGTCGAGTGACCTGCTGTCCATTCCAACTTTGAAATAATCCAATTGTTCTTCCGCCTGGGTGGACTCTTCTGAACTTAAGAGAGATTCAAAAACTTTTTCTCCATGCCGAGTTCCAATCAGATTAAATTCCGGCTCTGCGTCTGGGCGAATTATTTTCCAAACAGCACCCGCCAAAGTTTTAATCGTGCATGCGGGTGCTTTTCGCACAAATAGATCTCCCGGGTTTGCATTTAGGAGAGCATGCTCCACAAGTTGTACTGACTCATCAAGACTCATCAAGAATCTAGTCATTTCAGGATTAGTAATACCTAATTTTTCTCCAGCTTTGGCTTGTTTGATAAATAGCGGAATTACCGAACCGCGACTCATCATTACATTTCCATACCGGGTAACAGTGAGAATGGTTTTACTCGAGCGTGAGTCACGGGAGTTAGCCAGCACATACTTTTCCATTAGCGACTTAGTCATACCCATGGCATTGATTGGATAAACAGCTTTATCGGTACTCAGACAAACTAAACTTCTAACCGAGTGCTCTATAGCCGAGCTTATAACATTTCCGCTACCCACCACATTTGTTAAGACAGCTTGGTCTGGAAAAAATTCGCACGATGGAACCTGTTTAAGGGCTGCGGCATGAAATACAAAGTCAGAGCCTTTAATTGCTCGATCCACACTTTCCCTGTCTCGAACATCGCCAATATAAAATTTCAATTTCTCATTTTGATATTGATTACGCATTTCATCTTGCTTATTTTCATCTCGGCTAAATATGCGTACCTCTTGTACTTCCATTTTGAGGAGATAACTCGACATAATTTTCCCAAAAGAGCCCGTGCCGCCAGTGACAGTAATGACTGAATCTTTAATCCCGCTCATTTCTATCCTGCTCCCTAAAAATGAATAATTATTGAAGACGAGTATAGATTAAAGTTACCCTCATTGGCAGTAGTTAGACATTCGATAAGTTGACAGTTTGGGACAGTAGAATTCGATACTTTTGGATTATCATAGGCAAGTGCGAACAGGTATTTTGACCAGGTTAAAAACAAGCACGCTCAACAGATGCTTTGAAGTGCTTACCAGCTCGGACCGCAGAAAAGTTATTGGTGCTTGCATACTTCAATTCTTGCTTTCAATTTTAGATCTAATCGGTGTGGCTATGGTTGGGATTCTTGGGTCCCTGGCGGTTAGTGGTGTTCAATCAAACTCCCCCGGTGAACGTGTTGCAAAAACTTTGAGGCTTCTAGGGATTGACAGTTTAAGTTTTCAGCAGCAAGTTGCCATCCTAGGTATTGGGGCGACTGTATTTCTTGTGTCAAGAACACTTTTATCGATTGTACTTTCAAGAAAGATTTTATTTTTTGTTAGTCGCCGCGGTTCTGTAATTTCTACCCAGCTAGCGAGCAAACTTTTTTCAAGGGGGCTTACAGAATTAAATAGAAGATCTACTCAGCAGAATTTGTATGCGCTTACCAATGGTGTTCAGAACATCACCCTTGGAGTTATCGGCACTGGCATTATTCTTGTGGCGGATTTTTCTTTATTGCTTGTACTTTTGACAGGATTGCTCGTAGTTAATGTTGTTGTAGCAATTTCTGCATTTGTGATTTTTGCCGTCGTAGGACTTTTGCTCTATAAAACAATGCACATAAGAAGTGCAAAACTCGCTCAGGAAAATATGAAGTATGCAGTGGAAGGTGCTGAAACAATCATAGAGTTAATCGAAAATTTTCGTGAGTACTTTGTTAGGAACCGAAGAAAGATATTAATTTCTAGATTTGAAGCCAACAGGAGTTTACTCGCCGAAAGCTTGGCAGAACTTTCGTTTATGCCGACATTAAGTAAGTACATTGTAGAAGCATCTGTACTTTTAAGTGCCTTAGTTATCAGTGCAATTCAATTCTCGCTTCAGGATGCGAGTAGAGCGGTTGCAACTTTAGCCATTTTTATGGCGGCGGGCAGTAGAATTGCCCCAGCGGCATTGCGTTTGCAGCAGGGGCTGATATCAATAAAAGGGAATTTGGCATCTTCAACTTTAACATTAGATCTTATCACTGAGTCGAGATATTGGGAACTTCTTCCTGAAATTGATTATGAATTTGATAAGAAGTATGTAGGGTTCATTCCTAAAATTCAAATTCGCAATTTAAATTTTTCATATTCTGGAAGCGATGAGGCAGTTCTTTCAGGAGTTAGTCTCGATTTAGGGCCGGGTGAATTTCTTGCAGTTGTTGGAAAGTCTGGCGCTGGTAAGTCAACATTGGTGGATGCGCTTTTGGGTTTAGTCGTCCCACAACATGGCTCAGTTTTGATTTCAAATGTAGGTCCAAAGGATTGTCTAGCAAATTGGCCAGGTGCGGTCGCGTACGTGCCACAAGAAACGCATATTTTGAATGGTTCACTTCGATCTAATGTATGTTTGGGATTTAAAGAGGGCGAATTTATGGACTCTGAAATATCAGAAGCACTTCAATCGGCACAGCTACAAGAATTCCTTAATAGTCTGAATAATGGACTTGAAACCGTGGTGGGCGAATACGGCCTTGGCTTAAGTGGTGGGCAACGTCAACGTTTGGGTATCGCAAGAGCGCTTCTAACGAAACCGAGGTTAATAATTCTCGACGAGGCGACAAGTTCTTTGGATGCCCAGACTGAATCTGAGGTAAATCAGGCAATTTACAGCCTAAAGGGCTCTGTAACTGTAGTCCTTATTGCTCACAGGTTGTCCTCGGCTAGAAATGCCGACAAAGTTGCCTATCTTTCTCGTGGCACAATCGAGGCCCTCGGTAGTTTTGAAGAGGTGCGGAAACAAGTCCCGGATTTTGACACACAGGCTCGATTGATGGGGTTATAGGAAAAGACACGCTCAAAACCCTCAATGCCGGCTTTAGGCTTGCCCATCCCATAGACTAAAGGCCTGATTCCGGCAGGGTTCTTTCACGCTGCCATTCGGCGAAAGCCCTGCTCGCACTTCCCCCATATATAAGGTAAAAATAAATCCGCCAAGGGCACAACATTTGCCCCCCAGCGGTGT
>Ga0209550_10001353_pt1 | contig 23506 bp, 9 predicted proteins | sample LauGreSuBDMM15SN_2_FD_187567 | JGI IMG/M metagenome (GOLD analysis project Ga0209550, IMG submission 187567) | Freshwater lake microbial communities from Lake Michigan, USA - Su13.BD.MM15.SN (SPAdes) (version 5) | ecosystem: Environmental > Aquatic > Freshwater > Lake | place: Lake Michigan, USA... | reverse complement strand
CGGGGGCGCGGCGCGATTGGAGGGAGGACGGCTTGCTGGCGCTCGCCGCTACGCGGACGGGGCCGGGGGCTCCGGTACGACTGGAGGGAGGACGGCTTGCTGGCGCTCGCCGCTACGGGGACGGGGGCGCGGTGCGATTGGAGGACGGCTTGCTGGCGCTCGCCGCTACTCGGCGGTGGCGTGGCGGAGGGCGCGGGGTTGGGAGTTTTCGGGGACTTGGTTAGGGCGGCTCCGGAGGGTGGAGAGGTATTCCACGAGGTCGCGGATTTCAGATTTGGTGAGGATCGCACCATAGATTTCTGGCATGCCGCTCGGAGCGCTGTCGCGCTTGGCGATGTTGGTTTTCTTCACCGCGACGAGCTGGTTGTCGGTGGTGCGCAGGGTAAGGGTGTCGGCCGTCTCGCTGGCAACGATCCCAGCGGCGGCTCCCCCAGATTTGAGCGTGAGCACGATGGTATCGTAGCCGGTGGAGATTTTGGCGTTGGGCTTGAGGATCGATTCCAGCAGCGCGGCGCGGTCGTTCTTGGCGCCGATTTCGGCGAGGTTGGGGCCGGCTTCGCCGCCGCTCTCGGTGCCGATTTTGTGGCAACGCACGCAGGCGAGGACCGGCTGGTTGTTGAAGATTTTTTCGCCGCGCGCTCTGTCGCCGCCTTGCAGAGCGACTTGGAACGGTGCGAGCGGGTCGGGATTTTTCGCGAGCGCGGCGTCGCGGCTGGCGAGCAGGGTTTTGATCGCGGGCTCGTGGCGCAGTGCGGCTGCGTTGAGAAGGTCGAGCTGCACGGCGGCGGGGACTTTGCCCTCTGCGAGCGCGCTGAGTTGGGTCGCGAGGACGGTCGCTGCGGAGGGGTGTTGCAGGGTGCCGAGGGCGCGGTAGGCGGTCTTTTGTTCACTCGGCGTGCCTTTGGCGATGAGGTTGGCGAGGACGGGCGCGGCGGCCTCCGGCGAGAGCCGTGCGCTGATCGGGAGTGCGGCTTGGCGCATGAGCGGAGCGTTCAGATCACTCGCGATTTTCACGGCCTCGGGAATGCGCGGGTCCTTTAATTTATCGAGCGCGCGGAGGGCGGCGGCGCGATTGGCGGAGGGCTGGTTCGGGTCTTTGAGGACAGCGAAGAGCGTGTCGGCCGCGCTCTTGATCTCGAGCGAGTCGATGGCATTCAGCACGGCGGTTTGGATAATGGTGGGCGTGGTGGTGTTGAGCAGGCCGGCCAGCAGAGGCGTGAGGGCGGCAGCGGCGTCGGCGGCGGGGCGGGTCGCGGGCGTGAGTGGGCGGAAGAGGCCGACGACGCGGTCGCGGGCGGGCGGAGTCGGCCAGTTGGCGAGCTGGGCGATGGCTTCGCCGCGGAGCTTCGCAGGGGCGGCGACGTTGGCGGCGTAGGCGGCGAGCGCCGCGGCGTTGGCGGGCTGGCCGAGGCGGAAGTGGGCGTTGAGGACGCGGAAGAGGATGGCTTCGTCGGTGAGGGGTTGCGTGATGAGCGCGGCGAGGGCCGGGTAGCCGGCGACGATGGGGGCGTCGTTGATGGCGAGGGCGGCCTCGCGGACGATGAAGGGATCGGCGTCGTTCAGGAACTTGGCGATCGTGGGATTCTGGAGACGGCGGAAGGTGAGGACGAGGCCGAGGCGGACGGCGCGCGAATCGGAAGCCATCGCGGCGGTGAGGGCGGTGACGTTGTGGCCGCCGACGAGGCCGAGCACGAGGGCGTGGCGGAGGTATTCGTCTTGGTCGTTATTCGCGCGGAGGGCGGCGATGAGTGCGGGCGCGGCGGCGGCGTGGTTGAGTTTGCCGAGGGACTGAGCGGCGAAGAATTTCACGCGGGGCGCGGAATCTTTGAGGGCAGCGATGAGGGCGTCGGCGGAGGAGGTGTCGCCGGCGTCGCCGAGAATCTTGCTCGCTTGGGCGCGGACTTCGGCATCGGCGTCGCGGAGGAGTGTGCGCAGGGGAGCGAGCGCGGCGGGATTTTTTTGAGCGAGCTGGCCGAGGGCCCAGATGGCGTGGAGTCGGGCGTAGGGCGAGGGGGACGGCGTTGCGGCGATACTCGCGAGCGGCGCGAGGCTGGCGGCACCGCGCTCGGCGAAGGTGAACTGGGCTTCCTGGCGGACGCGTTGATCGGCGTGGGCGAGGAGTACGGTGAGTTCGGATACGGAGGCTTTGGTCCAGTCTTGCGCGATGAGTTTTTGCGTTTCGAGGACGAGCGCGTCTTTGGCGTGCTGCGGATCGCTGATGGCGTAGATGCGGCCGCGTTTGGATTTCGGCCAACCATCGGCCCAGTCGGAAGTGTAGAGGCGGCCGTCGGGACCGAATTTCACGTCGGTGGGCAGCGCGGAAGTGAGGAAGGGTTTGGAGTCGGCGATGGCGTAGCCGGCGCCCTTGGGTTTCACGTTGTAAGTGTAGATGCCGCTCTTCGCGACGCTGCCTTTAAAGTGGGTGATGAAGAGGCTGCCGCGGTAGCTGTCGTTGAGACCGGTGCCGGGGTAGTAGGTGAGGCCGGAGGGACCGTCCTCGATGTTGCAGATGGGGGAAAGGATGTAGGCGGCGGTGTCCTTGGTGCGGGGCTGCCAGAGTTTGTCGGCGAGCCACGGACTATCTTTGTCGATGAGTGGGTGCTGGTAGCCGACGCGCCAGCCGCTGTCGCCGCCTTGGACGACATGGACGAGGCGCTCTTCGTCGCCCTTGTCGCAATCGTTGTCGCCGGTGAGGAGGTCGCCGTTTTCGGTGAACGCGAGGGACTGGGGATTGCGAAGGCCGCGGGCGAACACTTCGAGTTGGGTGCCGTCCGGGTTGCAGCGATACACGGCACCTTCGTCGGGGGTGTCGGCGAGGGAGCCGTCGGGGCCCTTGGCGTGGGCGCCGCGGTCGCCGTTGGAGAAGTAGAGTTTGCCGTCGGGGCCGAAGATGAGGCCGTGAAGATCGTGGCCGGTAAAATTGAAACGCACGCCGTAGCCGCGGCTGATTTCCTGGCGTGTCTCGGCTTTTTGGTCACCGGTGAATTTCCAGACACTGGGGATGCTGGTGAAGTAAACGGAGCCGCGACGGGCGAGGACGCCGGAGGCGATGCCGTCGAGGGGGGAGTTGAAACCCTCGGCGTAAAGGGTGGATTTGGTGGCGACGCCGGTGCGGTCGGTGTCCTCGAGGAGGCGGACGCGCTCGGTCTCGATGGACAGTTCTTTGACGCCCTCGGGGCCGAAGTGGCGGGCGATGGCGGCGGATTGGTCTTCGAGGGTGCGGTTGGCGAGTTCGGCTTCGAGGGTCCACATGTAGTCGCGGATATCGAGGACGCTGGAGCGGTAGCGGTAGGTCTCGGCGACGAAGATGCGGCCCTTTTCGTCGAAGTTGAAGGCGACGGGATTGGCGAGCATGGGCTCGGCGGCCCAGAGGGTGGCGACGAGGCCGGGCGGGAGCTTCATGCGCTTGAGCGCTTGCTCGCCCTCGTTGGAGGCGGGAGCGATCTCGGCCGCGGCGACGCGCGAGCCCATTTTGAGGATTTGGCCGGAGGTGCGTTTGGCGGTGGCCGGGGCACCGTCCTCCTCGGTCGCGGCGGCTTCAGCGGCGCGGAGAGGAAGCGAGGCGGTGAGGGCGAAGGCCGTCGCGAGGGCGGCGGCGCGGAGAGAGTGGGAACGGCTCATGGGAAGGGCGGAAGGTAGGAGGCAGACGAAGCGAGGCAAGTGACGTTGCAAGATCTCCCGAGTAGGGGAGAATGAACGGCGCGGCAAGAGGCCGAGTGGGCGAAGAAGTCGCGAAAAGCCCGCCGGGGTACTGGGCGATGGGGCATGAGCCGAGGGCGAGCCGATCAGCGGTTCGGCAAATTCTTTAACTCGGAATCGGTCCAAGGCGTGGCACGAGCACCATGCAGGCGACGGGACGCGGCGACATTTTCCTTGGTCACGGACGGTGCCTCGTTGCCCCAGGCGAAGCGGATGAAGCTGATGACTTCGGCGAGGCGATCGTCGCGGGTGAGGCCGAGCGAGGCGGCGGGCACCATCATGGCGCCCTCGTAGGTGCGACCTTCAATCGGGCCGACGAGACCGTTGATCAGCATGGGAATGAGACCGGAGGCGGGGCCCTTGACCCGCGCGCTGCCGGCGAGCGAAGGCGCAAGGGCGGTGGCGTTACCGGGCACGGCGACGCCGCGGCCGTCGGGGCCGTGGCAACTCACGCAGGTCTCAAAATAAGTTTCCGCGCCCTTCGTCAGGTGCGCGCGCCGCTCGGGCAACAGGTCGGCGGGGAGATCGATCTGGCGCCGCCATTGGGCGAAACCCTGCGTCCACCGCGCGGCGACCTCGGCGCGCTGCGCGGGATCCTTGATCGCGAGGAGGGCGTCACCGCGCTGGAGACGCATGAGGTAGGGCGACGGATTTTTCCAAAACACCGTGCAGGCGGCGAGGAACACGCCCTCGTGGGCGACGTGGCGCTCGATCAGCGCATCCATGGCGGGCACGGCCGTGGCGTTGTCGGGGGAAAACGCCAGCGAGAGGATGAGTTGTTTCGCGACCTCGGGGACGCGTTCGGTTTTCGCGGCGGCAGTCAGCGCGGCGAGGAAGGCGGAGTTTTTTCCCTCGAGGAGCGGTTCACCGAGGCGCGCGGCAGCGGCACGGACGCGCGGATCGCGATCGACGAGGGCGGTGGCGAGGAGAGGGGCGTTGAGGGCGGCGAGGCCTTCGAGGGTCCAGAGCGCGTGGAGGCGGGTGAGCGGGTTTTCGTGGTAGCGCGCGAGATCGGTGAGCGCAGCGGCGACGGTGTCGCGATCGGAGCGCAGGATGATCTGGCGCTGCGCGGTGTCGCGCCACCAGCCGTTGGGGTTTTCGAGATGGCGGAGCAGTTCGGCGGTGGTCTCTCGGGACATACGCGGGGCGGCGGTGGGGGCGAGATCGCGATGGCGGATGCGCCAGATGCGACCGTGGCCGTTGACGGTGGCGAGGCCGGATTCGCGGATGAATTTTCTCGGCCCTTCGCTCAGCCACGGCGCGTCTTGAATGATGCCGCGATACATGTCGACGACGGTGAGGCTGCCATCGGGGCCGGTCGCGGTGTTGACGGGGCGGAACAGGATGTCGGGTGAGAGGAGGAACTCCTCGTCGCCGTGGGGATTCGAGAGCGTGAGGCGGCCGTTACGGTCGGTGAGCTTGGCGCGGCGGACGACGTGGATGGTGGGGTCGCAGAAGAAATAGTCGCCGCGTGCCTCAAGCGGCAGCGCTGTGCCGCGAAATACGCTTTGCCCGCAAATCGAGGTGAAGATTTTTCGCGCGGGCGCGGGGCCACCGCGGTCGTCGACGGGGCAGAGGTTTTTTGCGGAGAGGAAATTCATGTCCCACGCGAGGCCGAGCGAGATGGGTTCGCCGGAGCGGGGTTTGTCGCCGCTGCGTTTTTGGATGAGGCTCCAGTAAGTGCGCGCGAGCTGGAAGCCCATCGCGGGGCTGCTGTTATCGGAGAAGAAAACGCGGCCGGTGTCGTCGTGGGTGACGCCCCACTGCGTCCAGATCGGATGCGTGGGTTGCGCGCGCCACGTGCCGTCGGTGTAGCGGTAACGCTCGCGGCCGTAGCTGACGTAGATCCAGTTATCGAGATTCCAATCGAGGCCGCTGTCCTGGTGCTCGACGGAGCGCGTGCCGTCGCCGGCTTTGCCGCGGAAAAGGAGCGTTTTCTCCTCGGCCACGCCATCGCCGTCACGGTCGCGATAGTGCCACACGCTGGTGTCATCGGTCTCGACGACCGCGATGCCGTCGAGCAGTGGTAAGACCATGCGGGGTAGGTTGAGGCCGTCGACGAAGACGGTCGCGCGGTCCATGATGCCGTCGTTGCGCGAACTGGTGAGGCGCTTGATGCGGCCGTTGCGCAGGGTCTTGGTGCCGGTGCCGGCTTCGTCCTGCATGTAGCTGCGCATTTCGGCCACATACATCGCGCCGTCGGCATCCCACACGGCGAGGACCGGCTGCTCGACGAGTGGCTCGGCGGCGATGAGTTCTGCGACGTAGCCCGGGGGCAGCACAAACGAGTCGCGTTCCTCGGCGGGCGCGAGCACGGCGGCGATGTTGGTTTTCTTTTTCGCCTGCCACGTGGTCCCGGTGGAAGTGGTCGCGGGTAAAATGGCCGCGGGAGCAGCGGCGATTGGTTTTCCGAGAGCCGACCAAGGGAGCGTGTGCGGCCAAGCGATGGAGGTGCGTTCGGGGGAGGGAAAACTTTTCGGTGCGTCGAACGTTACCCGGCCGGTCGCGAGATATTCGGCGCTGCGCGCGAGCACGGTTTGAAAGCCGACGCAGCGCAACGCATCCCAGTCGGTGTCGCCCTTCCACGCGTGCCCGAGCGTGTTCACGAGCACGCGGCCCTGGCCGTAGGTGACTTCCCAGAGCACGGGCTCGTGCCGGCCGCTACCGCGTTGCAGGGGATCGGAAAACGCGCTGGCGAGGATCGTGAGGTTCTGCGCGGGGCCGCGGTTGTGATGATAGAGTTCATCCTTGCCGTGGAGCCATGCGGTCGGGAGGCCGCGGAGCACGGGGTGGTCGGGTTGGCGGTGAGTGACGACGTAGGGATGCTTGGCGCCGTGGCCAGTCGCGGCATCGGGACAACATTCGACTGCACGGCCGGTCGCGGGATCGAGGGAGAGACTCGCGCCGAAGCCGGCCTTGCGCCAGCCGAGGCCGATCATGGCGTTGAATTCGGGCCAGTCGGCAAAGCCGTTGTTGGCGGCGTGAATCACGTGTACGCCGCCGCCGCCGCGCACGTAGGCGACGAACGCGGCTTGCATCGGTTTGGGCCACGCGGGGCCATTGTAGTTGAGAATCACGGCGGCGTGGCGGGAAAAATCCGGCGACCACGAGGCCCACTCGGGCGCGAGTTTCTGCTGTGCAGCCCGCGTCACCTCAGAATTACGGCCCTGGGCGTCGGCGAAATTCTCGTCGGGCACCGCCGGCGCGCGCAGCCCCGAGTGGATTTTCAACTCCGGCGCGGTCGCGACTGCGACCTCGAAGAGCCCGGTACTTTCCAGCGTCGCGCGCAACGCTTCGGTGGTTGCGGGCCAATCGTGATTGTTGCGACCGTCGATGAGAAGGATCGACGGCCGACCGAAGGTGGCGGCGTCGGCTAGGAGGGCCGAGCAAGAGCAGGCGAGTGCGAGCACGCGCCGCGCCCTCGCGGGACGGAGGGTCAGAACAGCCATTTCTGTCGGGGCTCGCGGCGGACGAAGCGGGCGGCGTCGGGGGCGTTGTGCGCGCGCATATTCGCGCCGTCCCAGTCGAGGGACTTGCCCGCGCGGAGGGCGACGACGGCCGCGAGCCCGATCTCGGTGAGCAGGCCGCCGGTGTCGAAATCGGAAAACGCGCGGCCTTCGCCGCGGCAGGCGTCGAGCCATTCCTGTTCGTGGCCGGCGGGTCGCGGTAGCGACACGGGGATATGGCTGGTGGCGGCGTGGCGGGTGATGTCGGTCATGCGGGGCTCGCCCTCAAGGCGGATCAGTCCGTTGGTATTCCAGTGGGTCGTGTAGATGCTGCCCTTTTCGCCGAGGATCAGCAGGCCGCTCTTGCGCGGCTGATCGGGAAAAGTGCTTGCGAGCGGGGCGAGAATTTCTTCGGGCGGAAGGCTGCGGCCCTGCCAATGTACCACGAGGGGCGGGTGTTGACCGCGTGCGGGGAAGTGAAATTCCACGCCCGCGGTGGCGGAGCGTTTCTCGCCGTCGTGTCCGTTGACCACCAACCGCGTCGGGTGGCCGAGGTCGAGTGCGCGCATCGGCAGGTTGAGTGCGTGACAGCAGGTGTCAGCGAGGTCGCCATTCCCGAAATCGTGCCAGTCACGCCAGCGGAGCGGGTGGTAGAGGTCGCGCTTGAACGGCCGCATCGGTGCGGGGCCGACCCACAAGTCCCAGTTCAGCCCGGCGGGAACGGGATCGTTGCCGTGGGGCACGCCTTCCTTGGCGCCCAAGGCGGCGCCCCAGTGGCGGATTTCGCGGATGGGGCCGAGCGCGCCGGCGCGAATGACCTCGGTGCAGCGGCGGAGCGAAGCGCTGGCACTCCCCTGGTTGCCCATTTGCGTGACGACCCGCGTGCGGCGGGCGAGTTCGCGCAGTTCGCGTGTCTCGGCGAGATCGTGCGCGAGCGGTTTTTCGCAATAGACGTGCCGGCCGGCGTGCATGAATGCCTTGGCCAGCGGTGCGTGCCAGTGGTCGGGGGTGGCGATCAGGACGCCGTCAAACGAGGCCGCGTCATCGAGCAGTCGGCGGTAATCCTCGTGCGCCGTGGCGCGGCGGGTCGATGCGCCGCCGACCTTAAGCGCGTCGGCCCGTGCCTGCGCGATCTGCGCGGAGTCGGCGTCGCAGAGCGCCACGAGTTCGACGCCGGCCGCAAGCAGGTTTTTCATCACGCTGCAGCCGCGCGCGCCACAGCCGACAACGGCGAGGCGAAAGCGCTGGTTGGCGGCGGTGGCGGCGGGGGCGCCGCGGAGGAGCAACGGCCCGCCGAGGGCAAGCGCGGTCGAGGTGACGAATCGGCGTCGGGACAGTGTCATAGGGTGGGCGATGGCTTGGAGTGGTCCGACTTCACCGTTTCAGCGTGGTGGTCAGGCGCACGCTCAGCGGCTCAAGGTAGACGCGTTGCGCGGGGCGATGGGAGGCTGGGCCTTCAGACAGGTGCACGGACTTCGCGAACTAGAGCTTGAGCGTGGTCGTGAGGAGGAAGCTCACGGGCTCAGTGTAGAGGTTCGAAAAACCGAGGACGGCGACGCGGTTTGGTTTGCTGTAATCTCCGTTCGGCGGCCGGAGGGCGACGTTGGCGTCGTTATAGATGATCATCTGGTTGTTCATCAGATTTTTCACCAAGAGGCGGAAGGAGAGCTCCTTGCCCGCAAAGCGCGTCGGGCCCTTCAATTTCATGCTGTAGCCGAAGGTGGCGGTGACGATCACGGGGCGCCGGGCGAGGATGCGCGTGTTTTGATCCACGGTCGGATCGTCGATGGCCGTGGCGGGGTTCGCGGGATTCACGATCGAATCGCCGCTGCGGGTGCCGACGAAATATTGGCCGGCGTATTGCGCGCCGAGTCCGAGGCGGAGACCTTTGAGATGGCCGCTTTGGATGGTGTAGTCGGAGAAAGCGTTGATCGCGGTGCGGTCCTGCCCAGCGGTCGGGGTGTCGCCCAGCACGAGGGCGTAGTTGGCCCAGATGTTATTGTAGTCGGTGACGGCGTTGGTCTGTTCGGTGGCCAGGGCGGCGGTGACGGTGGAGTTCACGACGGCGCGGCCGGGCGCACCGGCGAGCGGCTGCGTGGTGTCGATGCGCCCGCCGGCGTCCTCGAGGACCTGGCGGAAGGTGGCGGCGTTTTCCGGCACGTAAATCTTAGCGAGCGGATAGCGGTTGGAAGTGAAGACGCGGGCGGTGCCGAGGTTGAACATCACCCGCCAGCCGCGCGTGATGTTACCCACGATTTCCAGCTCCACTCCGGAGGTCTTGGCGGACTGGTAGTCGGTGCCGAAGATATCGGGGAGGCCCTGGATATTGCGGCCGTCGATGCTGGCATCGTTGGCTGCATTGCGGGCGAACAGGCCGTTGATCGAAGCCGTAACGGGCGGAGCGATACGCTGGTGGTCCTCGCGGTTGAAGAAGTAGTTCGTGTTCACGGTCAGCCGGCCATTGAACAAGTTGAAACGGAGGCCGCCGTCGAAACCCATGCCGGTTTGCGGTTCGACGAGCTCGTTATCGAGCGTGAAGGCGTTAGTCGGCGGCGGGATGTAGCTGGTGGAGTAGTTGCCCACGACCGAGATATTGCGGAGCGCGTGCCACACGAAGCCGTAGGTGCCCGTGAGGCCGGAGCCCTCGTTGACCGGCGGGCTGTAGTCATTGCGGAACCGGTCGTTTGCGAAAAACGGGTTGTAGATCTGCACGCCGTTATTGGTGACGATGCCCGGGGCGTTCTGGCGTGGCCGCGTCACCGCCGGCACGGGCTTGGTGGCGGTGGCGACTCCCGTCGTGGCATTGCGCGGGAGGTAGCTGAGGGTGGCCCAATCGGCGGGGGCTTCGGGTTTGTAGAGCCGGGTTTGCGCGTCCCAATCCGTCGGCAGGTCGCCGAATTCCCGCTGTGATCTTAGCTTGGAACTGTAGCGGTCGTAGCGGGTGGCGCCCAACAGCACGATTTTTCCGCCGAGATACTTGGCGCTCATCGCGAGGACGGCGTTGTCGAATTTCTCATCGGTGTCGTTCCACGCGGACGGGACCCAGCGTGGAGTAATGGTCTGCGAGACGGTGGTGAAGGAAGTGCCGTCGGCGGCAAAAGTATTCCGGCTGAGGGTCGTGGGCACGCCCGCGTCGCCGTAGGGGCGGGCGGGGTTGATCCAATACTGCCGGATGTTCACCTGGTTGGCGGTGGCCTGCCACATGCGGGGGTCCGTCAGATTGGCCAGACTATAGCGAAGGGTGCGGTTCTCGGTCGTGCGGATACTGGAGGACAGATTGAGATTGAAGGTGTAGTCGCCCCACTTGCCGGCGTTGTGTTTGTAAGCCGCGTTGCCGCGCACACCGCGATTGATGAAGTTTCGATCGGTGTGGGCGAGCGGCGCGTCGCCGTAGGTCTGGAGGAAGTGGGGGTTGGTCGCGCCGTTGGGCAGGAGCTGATTGATGTCGATGCGGACGGTGCGCACCGTGGTCGCCGCATCGCGGGCGGTGACGGTTTCCACCTTATTGACGTCGCCCCCGATTTCGAAAAACAGACGGTCACCGACTTGGTGTGAAAGGGAAAGGTTAACATCCTTGGTGGTCTGCGTGTAGGCTGGGGTGTCAAAACCGGCACCGGTGAAACGCTTCGAGGGAAGCCGAAACGTCGAGCCACTCATTGCGCGGGAGTAGAGGTCGGGAGGCGAAGCGTTCATGTAGAGCAACTGCGCGCTGCCGCTGGGATTCTGATTGATTGTGGGACTCAAGGCGCCGCCGCCGTTACCAAAGGGGAGCGCCGCGGCACCTGCCGGGGTCAGCGATCGAACGTAGAGCACGCCATTCGCGTAGATTGGCGTGTTGGCGGTCTCATCTGCGCGGCGCGTGGTCGCCTCGTTTTGATAGTTCATGATCAGGTTCTGACCGGAGAACGGATCCCAGACGTGATAGTCGGCGCCGCGCCGATTGACGCCTTGGCGCTCGCCCTGGAACGAGAGGACCTGTCCGAAGGAATTGGGCGCGCCGGGATTCGCCTGCGTGCCGAAGATCGCGTTGGTGACCGGCCCGCGGAAAACCGTGACACCATCCCAGCCACTGAGGCTGTCGAAGATCGAATTGGTATCGTTGTTGCGTTTCGTGCTGTCGTAGGCGCCTTCGACGCGCAGTTCCGTCTTCGGTTTGACGAGGTACGAGGCACCGGCGGTGACGCCCTGGGTCTTTTCCCACTGCGCCATGCGCCAGCCGCCCTTGTCGAACCAGACGGCGTTGCCGCGCACCGCGAGCCTGTCGGTCAGCGGCCGGTTTACGTCGAGGGTGATGCGCTTGTAGTCCCACGATCCGCCCGTGTAGGACACGGTCTCGAAGGGGCGATCGTAGCGGGCCTTTTTCGTCTGAGCGCCGAGACCGCCGGCAAGCGAGGAGCCGGCCCCGATGTTGAACAAGGCGGCGTTGGGGCCGCGGCCGAATTCGTAGCGCTCGATGGCGTAGCTCTCGAGGAGGCCGTTGGTCAGGTAGTTGTTGCGCTGCTGACCGGAGTTGTTGTTCACGCCCCGCGTGCTGTATTGCATCGGCTGCTGGACGTTGTCTTGCGGCTCGACGGAAGCGCCGTTCGGCATCCAGGACGCTGCTTCGCCCACGTTGACGACCCCCAGTTCATCGATGAAATCTCGCGTCATCATCGAAAACGCGGCGGGGACATCCTTCATATCCAGGGTCAACCGCGTGGCCGTGCCGGCGTTGGCGGCGGCGAAACCGTTATCCTTGGTCGTGTTCACTTCGAACGGCGACAGCGTGAGGGGGATCGGCGGCGTCGGCGCGAGGGTCCCGACCGGCTGCGGTGCCGGGGCGGTTTGGGAAAAAAGGAAACTGGGGACTAACAGCGGAAGCGCTCGCACAAGGCGGCGAATCGCGACGGCATGAGCGCGGAGTGGGGCAGAAGTCATAGGGTAGGGTGGGGTGTGAGGCGGCTTGACGGATCAATCCGTGGTGTCAACCGCACCGTTTGGTTCAGGCAGTGGGGTTTGGTGACACTCGGCACGAGCGGGCCGGTCGTGCGGCGGATTGCCAAAGCGCTGCGAGGTCGTTCTCGTGGCGTTACTCCATGAAAATCTTCCGCTCGGTTTTGTTGGCCCTGTGCGCGTTCATCTCGGTCCGTTCTTCGTCGGCCGCCGAAGGGCGGCCGAATATCCTGTGGTTCATCGTCGACGACATGTCGGCAAATTTTTCGTGTTACGGGGAGCGACTGATCGCGACGCCCCACGTGGATCGGCTGGCGCGGGAAGGCACGCGGTTCAGCCGTGCTTTTACGACGGCGCCGGTGTGTTCGCCGTGTCGCTCGGGCTTTATCACGGGGATGTATCAGACGACGATCGGTGCTCACCACCATCGGAGCGGACGCGGGACGGAGAAGATCGTGTTGCCGAGCGGGGTCGTCCCGGCACCGGCGATTTTTCAAGGGGCAGGATATTATACGTGCATCGGCAGCGGGCTGCCGGACGCGGGGCGGGCGGGCAAGGGCAAGAACGCGAAGAAGGCCGGGGCGGTTGGGGGGCTCGGTAAGACCGACTACAATTTCGAATGGGATGCGAAAATCTACGACAGCCATGATTGGGCGGGGCGGAAGACGGGTCAGCCGTTTTTTATGCAGGTGCAGCTAGCCGGCGGCAAACTCCGCGGCGGCAACGATGCGGCGGCCCAAGCGCTCGCGGCGCGGGCGAAAGCGGAACTCGGGTCGGCGACGGATCCGGCAAAGGTGACGCTGCCGGCGTATTACCCGCGTGATCCGGTGCTGTTGCGCGATTGGGCGGCGTATCTCGATGCGGTGCGCTTCACGGACCAGCACGTCGGCGACGTGATTGCGCGGTTGGAGCGGGAAGGGATTTTGGAGCAGACGCTGGTGATTTTTACGACGGACCACGGGATCAGCCACGCGCGCGGAAAACAGTTTCTCTACGACGAGGGCACGCACGTGCCGTTGGTCGTGCGCGGGCCGGGGATCGCGAAAGGCAATGTCCGCGACGATCTCGTGGAGTTGATCGATCTCGCGCCGATCTCGCTCGCGGCGGCGGGTCTGCCGGTGCCGTCGGTGATGCAGGGGCGCAACGTTTTCGCTGCGGGCTACCAGGCGCGCGCGGAGGTGTTTGCGGCGCGTGACCGCTGCGATGAAACCATCGAGCGGCTGCGGAGCGTGCGGGACGGGGCGTTTCTTTATATCCGGAATTTTTATCCGCTGCGGCCGGCGCTGCAGCCCAACGCTTACAAGGACGGCAAATCGATCGTGCAGGCGTTGCGCGCGCTCCACGAAGCGAAGACCCTTGATCCGCTCGCGGAGAAACTGCTCTTTAGCCCGACGCGTCCGGCCGAAGAGCTCTACGCGTGGACAACGGATCGTGGGCAGTTGAACAATCTGGCGGGCGATCCGGCACACCGGGCGACGCTGGAGAAATTGCGCGCGCGGCTCGACCGCTGGATGGCGGAGACGAAGGATCAAGGGCCGGAGTCCGTCGCGAGGTATGACAGCGACATGCGGGTGTATGTCGGTGAAGGGAAACGAGCGGGTAAGTCGACGGGCGAGAGCGTGACGGAGAAAAATATCGCGCAGATGAAAGCATGGGCGCGGGAAGGGAAGTGAGCCGGGCGTCGCCGGAGAGGTAAGTAGGATGTGAGCGGGGCCGGCGCTCATCGCCGTCCCGTTGCGTTACGAATAAGACAATCGCCGCGGCGCGCCGACGGGGCGTCAGGGCTACGCGGGGGCGGAAGTAGGGCGCCGGCGAGCGGCGGCCCGACGACGGAACGGAAGCGGCGCGCCGCGGGGTACGGAGGCGGCGCACCGAGGGATCAGAAGCTGACACCGGCGCTCAGGCGGTAGGTGCGGCCAGTTTGCCACACGGCGCCGTAGAATTTGTCGTCATCGGCGAGGTTCGAGAGGTTGACTTGGACGTTCGTGTTGTAGCGGCCGATTTTGCGGCGGTAGCCCATGTTGAGGTCGTAGAGGTAGTGCGAGGGGACGAGGCGACGGTCGATCGTGATGAGCCCGGTGTTGGTCGCGACCGTGATAAGTTCGGCTTCGCGCTGGCCGAGATACTTCGACGCAATCATCACCCATGTGTTCTTCAGAAAAGTCTGATTGAATTCGTAGCGGAGGTAGGCGCTGCCGGTGTATTTCGAGATGTCGGTCGAGGGCTTGCCGAGGTAGCGGCTCGAACTGCCGCCAGCGGCGACGAAGGTCTGCTGCGCGAGGAGGCGCACGGGGTCGGGATTGGCGGGCGTGGCGAAGGGTTCGATTTCTTTGATTTGGACGTCGTTGCTCGAGATGCCGACGTTGAAGCGGAGGTTGCGCAGCGGAATGTAGTCCACCTTGAGGTCGAAGCCTTTCGAGTCGGTGGACGTCTTGACGAAGGCGCCGAAGCCGGAGCCGTTGAGGGTGCCGGTGGGGGAGACGAGGAGGTTTTGGGTCGCGGCGCCGAAGCTGACGGGGCGGTCTTGGTCGGTCATGGCGAAGCCGGCGAGGCTGAGGAGGAGCTTACTCTTGAAGAGGTCGACGCGGACGCCGGCTTCGGCGTTGTGCACGGTGGCGCCGGCGAGCGGGACGCCGTTGCCATCGTAAGCGGAGTAGGCCGGGCCGACGTCGATGGAGCTCATTGAATTGGCGTAGAAGCGGACGGAATCGATCGGTAGCCAGATGGCGGTGAAGCTCGGCGAGGTGTTGCGCACGGGTTTCGGGCGGCGCACGCCGTTGAGGGTGGAGCCGCTGCCGGCGGGGGCGGGGCCGTTCCAGAGGTAATTGCCGCTGGCATCGTAGACGATGCCGCCGCGATCGTTGCGGGTATCGAAGAGGCCGATGATGGTTTGGAAGCGCTCTTTGAAGAAGCTGCTCTGGAGATTGGCGTACAGATTGCGGTCCCAGAAATACGACGTGAGATAGGCGGAGCGGGCGCCGATCGCGGTCTCGGGACCCTGCGGGTATTGGTTAATGGCGGCGTGGTCCCAGCGTTTCACGGAGGTCACATCACGCGGGTCGCGGAAGCGGGTGAGGATGACGTCGTTGGAGAGGGCTTCCCAACGCTGGGTGGCGGGGTCGGCGGCGTTACCGGTGTTGCCGTAGTAGAAATTCTGATTCGCGGCGTTGTTGCCCGAGGTGAGCGGGCCGTAGCTGATGCCGGTGATCATGCGGTGCTTCACGACCCAGGTGTCGAAGGCGGCGTAGATTTCGGATTTCCACGTGGGGCGGACGGTGCGGGAAGAGTTCGTGATATTGTTGGGGCGGATGTCGAGGATTTGGGGTTGGGCGGTGCCGCTGGAGGGGCGGAGCATGGCGAGGAAACGGGGATCGGTGCGGACGCGCAGGGGGATGGAGGCGTCGTTGGCGTTGCGCAGCGAGATGTTGAAGGAGCGGTCGCGGACGTTGATGTCCTCGGCGCTGTAGCCGCCCCACCACTGGAAGTTATCGGAGAAACGGTGGTCGAGGCGGTAAGTGCGGACGTAGGTGCGCTCTTTGCGGAAAGTGTCGGGGCCTTCGAAGCGGAAGTCGCGCTGGTTCGGCGTGGTGAGGACGCGCGCGGTGCCGGGGCGGCCGTCGATGAGCGTGCCGTAGGGGACACCGCTGGGGGAGAGCGCGTTGTCGGTGAGGAAGAAATTGCGGATGTTGTCGCGGGTGTTGTAGCGGGCCTCGAGGGCGGTGAGGAGAGAAGTCTTGGGGCCGAGTTTGAAAGTGAACGCGGGGTTCAAGTGAAGCGTGTTGGTCTCGTAATACTGGGCGTTGCTTTTGCCCTCGGAGTAGGAGAGCGGGATGGCGAAACCAATCGCGCCCTTGGGGGTGACGGGGCCGGACCAGAGGAATTCGAAGCGACGGAAACCGTAGGAGCCGATGGTGGAGCCGGCGCGGGCGACGGGACGGGTACCGGCGGTGACGCTGGCGACGTTGATGACTCCGCCAGTGCCGCCCTGACCGTAGAGTGCGCCACCGGGGCCCTTGATGATATCGGCGCGGCTGATCGTGATCGGGTCGATGGGCACGAAGCGGCGGAAGCCGTCTTTGTTGGTGGCGGCGGCGATGCCGCGGATGAGGAGGGTGTTGTTTTCGGGGTTGTCCTTGGTGGCGCCGGTGCCGCCGGCGGTAGTGTCGAGCTGGATACCGGAGACGTATTCGAGGGCGTCGCGAAGATCGAGGGCGCCGATGTCGCGCATGAACGCGGGCGTGAGCACCTCGATGTTCATGGGAAGATCTTTGATGGGCGTGTTGTAACGCGTGCCGGTGGTGGTGTTGGCGGCGCGGTATTCGTCGTCGCCCTCGGCGGTGACCTGGAAGACGTTGAGTTTGACGACCTCCTCGGCGCTGGTGCCGGTGGAGGCGCGCGACGCGGTGGGGGCGACTTGGGCCGGGAGGGGTGGCGTGGCGGCGAGCAACGCGACGAGGGCGGGCAGCAAGAGACGGGTAGGTTTCATGGGTGGGCAGGGGGACGGAAAAGGGGAGACCGAAAAGGGAAACAGCAGACCGCAGTCAGGAAATAGTGAGATGACCGAGAGGGGACTCGCGACGCGTGACAAGGGTTTTTTGATTTTACCAGAACGTGACATGGACCGTTCTTCCCGACACGAAACCACGCGAAGGGGCCGATGCTGAGTGAGCGGCGGCAGCTGGTGGAGAAGATTGATTTTTTCGCAGCCTCGAGCCGGGCTGGGTGGTGCTGGACGAGATGCCTCAACGGCCGGGTCCGAGTGGGTGGTTGAAAATCGCCGCTGACGGTTTTCCGCGGCGGAAGATTCTGGCCACTGGCTCATCGACCCTCGCGGCCATGCAAGAAATTCGCGACGCTCTCACGGGTCGCAAGCGGGTGGTCGAACGCGGGCGGGTGCTGCCCGCGGAGAAAACGTTGAGCGTTGAGGATGCACTGCGCGCTTTCCTTTTTGGGGGATATTTGCACGCTGCGCGGGCCATGGCGCATCCCGACGCAGCCGCTTCCCACTCCGCCCCAATTTCTCCCGAAGAATTTCGTGCCGGCACCCTGCGCGGTTCGGAGGGGTTTTTTTGCGTGGGGCAAAATCAGGCGGGGCGGTGGTGGTTGCTCGATGCGGAGGGTCGGCCGTTTTTTTGCCGCGGGGTGCATGGCGTGCGGGCGGCGGCCGTGCCCGTGGACGAGGCGGTGGGCGGACGCGCGGCGAGCGCGGGTCCGTATGCGCCGGATGAACACCCATCGACGCGCTTGAGAAAGTGGGGTTTCAATGCGCTCGGAGTCGGCGGCGACGGCGCGGCGCAGGCAGATGGCTTCGCGTTTATTGCGAGTGTAGATTTTTGTCGGATGAGCGGTGTGATCCAGGCGTCTGGGGTGAGGTTGCCCGACGTGTTTGCTCCTGAATGGCCGGCGCGAGCGGCGGCCCGGGCCTTTGAGGTGTGTGCGCCAGAGGTGATGAACCGCGCTCTGATCGGTTGGGTGGCAGATGATCTGCCGGGGTGGGCTCCGCCGGCGGCGCGTGGTGGGGCGCGGCCGAGTTTGCTGCAGAGTTGTCTGAGCCTTGAGCCGAACTTTGCGGCGTATCATGCGGCGTGGGAATTTGTCTTGGCGCTGCATGGCGGCCGGATCGATGCCCTCGCCCGTGCGTGGGGTGTGGCGGTGAGGAACAAGGAGGTCGTGCGGGAGTGGACCCGGGTGGAGCAGGCGATCGCGACGCGCGGCTATGGGCGGGACGATGCACAGTGGTCGCGGGAATTTGCGCGGCGGTATTTCACGGGCACGGCGGCCGCGATCCGCGCAGCAGATCCGCATCATCTCGTGCTCGGCTGTCGCTTCGGCGGGAGGGTGGATGAGAGTGTGCGGGCCGAGTGTGTCTATCCGGCGGTGGATGTTGCGTTGCTCGATATGAGCGGCGTGCCGGCGCTCGCGGCCGGGGCGACGGGGCCGGTGTTGGCGGGAGATTTTGGTTGGGTGGACGCGGGCGCGGTCGATGCGCCGGCCCGGGGGCGGGGCGGGCGCAGACTCACGACGGTGGAGTGGATGTTGCGGCAGGGCCGCGCGGCGCTGGAGCGCATGGCGCGGCACCCGGACGTGGTCGGTTATATTTGGCGGCAGTGGCTGGACGATCCCGGCGAGCAACCGCCGTTCGCCCGCGGTTTGGTGCACGTCAACGGCACCGAGGCCCGCGAGCACACGGAATTACTCACGGCGTTCAACGCGCGCGCCGAATCGTTGCGGCGCGCGCCGGTTCGTCCCACCAAGGAGTCTTCTGTTTTCAGTGGGTAGCTGCCGGTGACTGAGCCTCAGACATTCAGTCGAGAGCTGAGGTCAAAACCAAACGGCAAACGTCGGTGGATCGCCATGCCGGCGAGTGATGACCGACCGCGTGTCCTTGGTGGCTCCGGCGTTGGCTCTACTCAAGCGTGAGTTTTCCGGGTCGGCAGGGTGTCGGCACGGGTGCTGGGCGGATTTTTGTTTTGCGACGGACGACCATTCCCCGCGTTCTGCGCGTCGCGGCATCTAACTCACTACGAAAATCCATGAGCCTCACGATCTGGTGCAACGCCAAGTTTTCCGACGCCGAGACGCGGCTTCTCACCGAGGGTACGCGTGCACACACGCTGGTCTATGCCTCGAATGCGTCGGCGTCGGTGCTCGTTGCAGGGCAAGCCGATCCGGCGCTCGTGGGCGCGGACATCGCGTTTGGTCAGCCGGACCCGGCCCAGTGTCTCGCGCTGCCGAAGCTGCGCTGGGTGGAAGTCACGACGGCGGGCTACACGCGTTACGACACGCCGGAGTTTCAGGAGACGTTTCGTGCGCGCGGTTCGATTTTTTCCAATGTCTCGCAGGTGTTTGCCGATCCCTGCGCGCAGCATGTGCTCGCGATGATGCTCGCGCTGGGGCGCCAGTTATTGCCCTCGCACCAAGATCAGCTCGGCGACCACAGTTGGCAGTATTCGAAACGTCGCTACGATTCGCGGCTGCTCACGGGGCAGACGGTGGTGATGCTCGGTTTCGGCGCGATCGGGCGGCGGCTGGCGGAGCTGCTCGCGCCGTTTGGGATGAATCTCATCGCCGTGCGGCGGCAGACTCGCAGCGAGCGGGGCGTGCGGATCATCCCCGAGGAAGGCATCAGCACCGCGCTCGAGCAGGCCGATCACGTGGTGAATATCCTGCCCGACAACGCGAGCACAGTGAACTACGTCAATGCCCGGCGGCTCGGGTGCATCAAGCCGGGCGCGCGGTTCTATAATGTGGGGCGCGGCACGACGGTTGATCAAGGGGCGCTGCGCGAGGCGCTGTGCTCCGGTCGGCTCGCGGGGGCTTACCTCGATGTATTCGCAGTCGAACCGTTGCCGGTGAGCGATCCCCTCTGGACGGCGCCGAACTGCTGGATCACGCCGCACACGGCGGGCGGGCGGAGCGATCAGGACGAGGCGATCGTGAAGCATTTTCTCGCCAATCTCGCGGCGTTCGAGCGAGGGGCCGCGATGGTGGACCGAGTGGTGTGAGCGCCAGCGCCGGAGAAAACCGGAGAAAACGAACGCGGTGCGCACGACGGGCCGCGGGACGCACGTTGATGGAGGCGGTGGCGGCCAGCGGGTCCGCGCGTGCCGCTTGAGAAAGTGCGCACGCTTGATTTGCGACTTGAAGGGGGCTCCGAAGGTTTTAACCACGGATGACTCAAACGAACACGGATCAAGCTGCGGACGAGTGAAGGCGGTGCGCCGAAATTCTTCTGCATGGAAAAGCACAGGGCGTCGTACCACGGCGGCCCGAGTGAGCACGCTTTCCGCGGCGGCGGCTCTGGCGCTCCGATTCGCAGCACCCGCTTTGCGCGCTGATTGAGGACGACTACACAGGTTAGGGGCTGATCCCCTTGGCCGCCCGTTGTTCGGCTGGGGCTGCGTTCAAATTTACTTGCAGTTATGACACGGCTTCGGCTTCTTGCAGCGCCCCAAGCGAATGCGGCGCAAGCCGCATTGGCCTCATGACAACACCACACAACTGATCAAACTATGAACATCCGTAAACGGAAGTTTAAGGCTACGCTCTCGCTTTTGGCGATGGTTGCCGGCCCCCTCGCAGTATCCGGTTTCGCCCAAGCGGCGAACTCCGCTAAGAGTGACACCACCACGCTCGATAAATTCGTCGTCACTGGCTCGCTGATCCCGATCGCGGCTGGATCGCCCGCCATTCCGATCACTGTGATCAGCGCCGCTGAAATTGAAAAATCGGGTGTCAGCACCGATCTCTTGGAAGTTCTGAAAAAGAACCAGCCGAACTTTTACGGTGCCGGCAATATCGGTGCCGAAAACGGTAACGTATCTTCCGGTTCGACCAACGGCGGTTCTGCGGTCGCTTTGCGCAACCGCTCTACCCTTGTCTTGATCAATGGCCGTCGTGCAGCGATCTCGCCGGTTTTGGCGAGCGGTGGCGCGAGTTTCGTCGATGTGAGCATCATCCCGATCGCGGCAGTGGAGCGGGTTGAAGTGCTTTCCGATGGTGCGTCTGCCACCTACGGCTCGGACGCTGTGTCTGGCGTGGTCAACATTATCCTGAAGACCGATTATGAAGGCTCCGAGGTGGGCGGCCGCTACGGCTGGAGCCCCAATCGTGGCAACTACGCTGAGCGCAGCTACTTTGGCGTGGCGGGCGCGAGCACGAAGAACACGAGCGTTACGATCACCACCGAGTGGAAGAGCAGCGACCCGATCATTCAGTTCGAGCGTGATTTCTCCACCGGCCTATTCCGCACGCCGACCTACGCCGGCACGCTGAATGTCGGTAATGATTTTTACTACCTGAACCCGAGCCTCAACGCTCCTCCGGCCAATCGTGATTTGACTGCCGCGCAGGTTGTCGCTCAGAGCATCTACCAGGGACCGCTGTCGCAAACCGCAGTCGCCGCGTACCTCGATCTCGCGGCCTATCCGACTTTGAAGCTGCAGGCAGAGCGCCGTAGTTTCACGGCTGCGATCGAGCACAGGCTCACCGACAAGATCAACCTCTTCGGCGATTTCATTTACTCGCTCAACGAAACCGAGTCGGTGCTCAACGCCCAGCCGGTCTCCGGCAACGTGGTCGCTGCCAATGCGAACAATCCGTTCGACGTCACAGTCACCGCGCGCAATCGCTTCCTGAAGTTCCCGCGCATCTACGCCAATGAGTCTGCCAGTATGCGCGGCATCACCGGCCTGAAGGGCACCTTCGGAGCGTGGCGCTATGAGCTCGCCGGAAACTTCAACCGTACGAATCACCACTACCGCAATAAGAACCTCATCGATGGTGCGAAATACACCGAGTTGACCAATTCCGGCGCCTACAATCCCTTCGCCCGGCTGCAAGCCCCCGGCGTGATTGAGAGCATGCTCGGCACTCAGGTGCGCGACTACCAGTCCTCGATGAACAGCTTCGATTTCCGGGTAAACGGCGACCTCCTTGATCTCCCGGCTGGACCGTTGCAGTTGGGCTTGGGCGCTGAGACCCGTAATGAATCGCTCAAATTCGACAATGATCGCCTCGATCAAACGGGTGGTTGGCTCCAAGCCACGCCCCGCCAGCCCTTCTCGGCTCGTTCGACGGTCGACGGCTTCTTCGCCGAAGTGCGCGTGCCGATCTTCGGCGGTAGTAAACGCGTCCTCGGTGCTCACTTGCTCGAACTTTCTCTCGCTGGTCGTAAAGACATTTACAGCAAGACCTCCGACCCCACCGTCCCGAAGTATTCGGCTCGCTGGCTGCCGTTCAACGACGAGCTCGCCTTCCGTGGCACCTACTCCGAGTCGTTCAGCGCGCCCACCCTCTATGATCTGTTTGGACCGATCTCCCAGGGCTTTACGTCCGGCATCAATATCACCCGCTACAATTCTGCGGGTGTGTCGCTCGGCACCACGACCGGTTCGCGTCAATATCGCTCCCAGTCTGGTTCGAATTCGAAGCTTAATCCCTCCGAGTCGCGTAACTGGACCGCCGGTGTTGTCTGGTCACCCAAAGCGATCAAGGGCTTCTCGATCTCTGCCGATTGGTTCAATATCGACGAGCGCGACCTGATTTCCTCGATTTCCTCGACACTCATCGTCAACGACGTCGAGCAAAAGGGTGCGGCCTCCGATTACGCGAAGCTCGTGCGCGTTGCTCCGAGCGTGAGCGGCGAAAGCCACTTCACCGACGGCGCTGCGATCACCGCTCCTGGTCAGATGAGCGCGGTTCCTTCCGATACGGTCTGGATCTCCAACGCGATCGTGAACGTCGCCGGCGTCTGGCAGGACGGCGCCGACATCCAGCTCAACTACAAGTACAACACGAAGGACTTCGGTCGCCTCAGCCTCACCTCGGCTGGCACGTTTATCCGCCAATACGTCATCCAGAGCCTCCCGACCGATGCGCCCTCGAACTACGTGGACGGGTTCTCCGGCTCTAGCGTTTATGCGCGGTATCGTCTGCAGAACCGTCTCGATTGGTCGCTGAATAAGTGGAGCGCCGGCTTGGCTCACACCTACGTGCCCAGCATCGATGACCTCGCGAACCCCAGCGCCTACCGCGTAGCACGTTACAATTCGTGGGACGTCCAGTTTGGCCGCTCCTTCTCGGATTCGCGCAATCGCTGGTTGAAGGGCCTCAGCGTTTCGCTTGGCGTGAACAACTTCACTAACGCCACTCCTCCGTATATTCCGTCGGAGTCAAATCAGTCGCACGACGTCAATGCTTACGACGCCGTCGGCCGGTTCGTCTACTTCCAGGCGAAATACAAATTCTAACGGACTCCGCGACACTGCGCTTTATCCAACGAACCGGTCCCTCAATGGGACCGGTTTTTTTGTGCCCGCGTGGAGCATCACCGTGCATTTTCGGTGAGCGACCGGGCATCCAAGGCCACTGGGCCGGCGTCGAGGTCCGCGACCACGTGGCGCCGCGATGTCGTCCGGGGCGAGGACCGCTCCCGCCCGTGCAAACCCCGCCAGCGATATACCGCCAGCGTGAGGCCACTCGCTCGATACTCGCTGACGAGGGCCTCGATCCGCTCCCGGGCAGAATTCGTCGTCCGCGCCGATCTCGTTTCCCTTCGTCCTCGATCTTCGTCCTCGATCACTTCCGTCCGTGATCTTTCACTCCCGTCACGCGAGCCTCTTCCGCTCGTTCCGGATAGGTGAGCTCACTCGGTCGCTTACGCCTGATACTTAAGCCTGATATCAATCGCCCAAAAGATTCAGACTTTGCCATTGTAGGCCCGCCCGTTGGGCGGGCAACCCGGCCACCGGCCGGGCCTCCAGGGCGCAACCCGGCCTACAGTCTAGAAACCAAAGGACGTTGGTATCGGAAGCCTCCGAGCCGCCGCAGACTTCACTCAAGTTGCCGTGGGTAGGAGCTCGCTTGCGAGCGATTTGAGGCTGCGGAGCGCGAGCGATTTGAGGCTGCGAGCGCGAGCGATTTGAGGC
>Ga0209550_10001352_pt1 | contig 23515 bp, 24 predicted proteins | sample LauGreSuBDMM15SN_2_FD_187567 | JGI IMG/M metagenome (GOLD analysis project Ga0209550, IMG submission 187567) | Freshwater lake microbial communities from Lake Michigan, USA - Su13.BD.MM15.SN (SPAdes) (version 5) | ecosystem: Environmental > Aquatic > Freshwater > Lake | place: Lake Michigan... | reverse complement strand
TTGCATGCCTAAGTTACCCCTCAGCCGGTTCACAGTGCTGGATTTGACGCGCGTCCGTTCTGGGCCAGCCGCTGTCAGACAATTTGCAGACTGGGGCGCAAACGTGATCAAAATTGAAGAGCCCGGCGATCAACCGGATGACCGCCCTGGTGGTTCGTCACAATTTGCTGATTATCAAAATACCCATCGCAATAAACGCAGCGTGACGCTGAACTTAAAGCACCCCAAAGGTAAAGCGCTGTTCTTGAAAATGGTTGAGCAGGCCGATGTGGTGATTGAAAACTATCGCCCGAATGTGAAGTTTAAGCTTGGCATCGATTATGAGTCACTGCGTAAGGTAAACAAGCGCATTATCTTGGCCAGTGTGTCGGGCTTTGGGCAAGATGGCCCTTATGTTGATCGACCCGGCTTGGATCAAATTGCACAAGGTTTAGGCGGAATCATGTCGGTGACGGGTGAGCCCGGCCGCGGTCCGATGCGCGCGGGTATACCTGTTGCGGATTTAAGCTCTGGCTTGTTCTGTGCGATTGGTACGTTGGTGGCGTTGCTTGAACGAGAAGAGTCGGGCGAAGGCCAGTGGGTGCAGTCTTCACTACTGCAGTCGCAAGTGTGGATGATGGATTTTCAGATCATGCGCTGGCTGATGAACAAAGAAATCCCAGGGCAAACAGGTAACGATCATCCGACCACGGCGGCAACCGGCGTGTACCCAACGGCAGATGGTTATATCAATTTGGCAGCGATGGGCACAGAGATGTTTATCAAGCTTGTGACGGCGATTGGTTTGCCAGAACTTGCCGAAGACCCGCGCTTCAAATTGCTGAAAACGCGCGGACAAAACAGACCCGCTTTAAATGCGGCGATCGCTGCCCGCACGAAACAAGAGCCGACTGCACATTGGATTGAGTTACTGAACAAAGCAGGTGTGCCCTGCGGCTCCATCAAGAACGTGAAAGAAACCATGGAAGATCCGCAGGTCGTACATCTGGGAATGGCAAAAACCTTGCAGCACCCAAGCTTAGGCGAAATCAGTGTGGTAAATCACCCAGTGATCATGAGTCGTTCAAAGCGCGAGGTGTTTACGGCTGCACCCGATCGCGGTGAACACAACAAAGAGGTCTATGCAGAATTTGGCATCGACGCCCAAGAGGTTGATGCCTTGCTGAAAGACGGTGCAATCTAAGAGTGAGTCTTTTGATGGAGAGTCATGGTGAGTAAACCCTCTGTAACTGCAACGGTCTATACCGCGCGCAGACAAGCGTTTGTTGGGCGTGGTGCGGCAGCCACCAAACCATTAATTTCAAGCGGCCCGCCTAAGGCGATGACCGCCTTTGATAATTTGGGGCGCCCTGAAAATCTACCAGATGAAATCGCGCAGCAATTGCGAACCCGCATTTTGAATGAAAGCTTGGCGCCTGGTCAGCGCTTGCCGACAGAGCAAGAGCTTGGCGCGCAGTTTGGGGTGAGCCGAAATGTCGTGCGTGAGGCGATTGCGCGACTGAAGTTGACTGGCTTGGTTGAAACCCGTCATGGTGTGGGCACGTTTGTCTGTGCTGATTTAGCCATGCGACCGTTTGAAGTGTCGCACGATGATCTGATGGATTTAGCGCAATTGATTCATGTGCATCAATTGCGCGTTGAAATTGAATCGGGTGCCGCAGCGCTAGCCGCCACGCATCGCACCAAGGCGCAGCTTGATACCTTGCAACAAACCTTAAAGCGCGTCGAACTTGCCTCGGCCGATTGGCAGGTGGCCGCACACACGGCGGTCGATTTTCACTTGGCGGTTGCGCACGCGGCCAACAATCCTTACTTTGTGCGAATCATGGGACACTTAAGCCACGTGATTCACAATGCTGTACGTACGTTTCGTTTTAGAAATACCGGCACACCGCGGATTGATGAAATCGGCAACGAGCATGTGCTCATTGTCGATGCCATCGCCCGTCAGGATTCGGTCGCAGCACGTCACGCCATGAGAACCCATTTAGATAACGCGATGGCACGTTATCGCAAATTACTAGGAGACCTTTGAAATGAGTATGACTCGACTATTGCAGGGCGAAATTACCGATAGCTTGATCGTTGAAAAAAGAGGCGCAGCAGGCTGGATTACGTTTAACGACCCAGGTCGTCACAACGCCATGTCGTACGACATGTGGGTGGCAGTGCCAAAAGCGATCAAATTATTTGAAGCTGACGACGAGATTCGCGCCATTGTCTTGACAGGAGCGGGCGGCAAAGCGTTTGTGAGCGGTGCCAATATTTCTCAGTTTGAAAAACTGCGTACGGGCGCAGATGCCGTGGCTGAATATGAGCGCGTGGGTGAAGAAGCGCAGGGTGCTTTGTACAACACCTTTAAGCCAGTGATTGCACGTATCGATGGGTACTGCATCGGCGGCGGCTTGAATATTTCGTTGTGCTGCGACATTCGTATTGCGTCTGACGCCAGCTCGTTTGCGATCCCCGCTGGCCGTTTAGGCTTGGGCTATCGCTTAACTGCAATCCGCAATCTGGTGTCAACCGTTGGTGCACCACAGGCCTTGGACGTCATGCTGTCGGCTTCACGCTTTACCGCGCAAGAGGCTTTGATCAAAGGGCTGGTGCAGTACGTTGTGCCAGTCGCTGAGTTAGATAAAACCGTTGATGCGTATTTGGCAAAAGTGACCTCCAACGCACCAATTACCTTACGTGCTGCAAAAAAGGCTGTGCGTGAGTTTCAACGTGTGGCACCACACATTGATGCAGAGGGCATTCAAAAAATGGTGTTGACTTGCTTTGCAAGTGAAGACTACCAAGAAGGCAAACGTGCCTTTGCTGAAAAACGTTCGCCAGTTTTCAAAGGTAAATAAGTCATGAGGACAGTGGTGTCGACGCGCCTCTTCGCGCGCCCTTGGTTTGTACTTGGATCTGTTTTGTTTGCTGCGCTATGCGCGAGCTCTCTGGCACGAGCGCAGACGTATCCGACGCAGCCCATCCGTATGGTGATTGGGTACGCAGCAGGGGGCACCACTGATATCGTGGCAAGGTCGCTGGCTGAGCAACTATCAAAAACGCTTGGTCAGTCGGTGATCGTTGAAAATAAAGCGGGCGCAGCGGGTAACCTCGCGGCGGCCTACGTCGCGCAGGCCAAGCCCGATGGCTACGTGTTGTTCATGGCAACCCTAGCTAGCCATGGCATCAATCCTGCCTTGTACAAAACGGGCTTGGGCTACGATCCGGTCAAGAGTTTCGAGCCGATTTCGATGGTGGCTGCAATTCCGATGTTACTGGTGGTGAATCCAAAGTTACCGATTCGTTCGGTGCCAGAGTTGGTGGCCTACGCTAAAAAAAATCCGGGTCAACTGAATTACGCCTCAAGTGGTAATGGTTCGCCGGTGCATCTCGCTGGGGCGATTTTTGCCGACGCGACCAAGATCGATGTTGTGCATATTCCGTATCGAGGCGGTGCGATTGCCAACACCTCAGTCATGAGTGGTGACACGCAATATACCTTTGCCAGCATGCCCGCTGCAATGCCTCAGGTGCAAGCGGGTAAGTTACGCGCGTTGGCTGTCACGACCAAAGTACGCTCGCCCCAGTTGCCAGACATTGCTTCCGTTGAAGAGGCCGGCAGCCTGCCCGGGTATGACATCAATACCTGGGATGCTTTGTTGGCCCCCAAGGGGACTCCGCCTGCGGTTATTGAAAAATTAAATGCAGCGATCAGGCAGGCCTTGCAGTCGCCTGCCTTAGCCAAGCGCTTTGAGGGTGAGGGTGCTATTCCAGATACAAGTACGCCACAAGAGTTGTCCACTTTTATTGATGCCGAGTTACTAAAGTGGGCCGCGGTGGTCGCGCGTACGCCGATCAAGGTTGATTGATGATCGTTGAGTTGTGGCATCAGTTGTTTCCGTCGCTTGCGGTTTTTCTTTGGCTGAGCTTGGCGGTGTTAATCGCAGGCACGGTACGTTCATTTACGGGCTTTGGTGGCGGGCTAGTGTTGGCACCGCTGTTTAGTTTGTTCATGGCTCCGGCGGATATGGTGGTGGTGGTATTGCTGCTGAATTTTGCGATTTCAGTGCAGACGTTGCCACAAACGTGGCGCACCACAAACTGGAAAATGGTGTGGTCTGTGTCGATACCCGCGGTACTTGGTATACCGATTGGGGTGTGGTTAATTGAGTGGCTAGATCCGGTGGTGACGCGACGTTTTATTGGCTTGATCGTGGCAGGCCTGGCTGCCATCATGCTGATTGGCTGGCAGTACAACGGTGCGCGTGGCCGACTACAAGATTGGTTTGTAGGCTTGACGAGCGGTGCGCTGACAGCGATGGCTGGTGTGGGTGGCCCACCCCTCGTGTTGTATTTTTTATCAGATAAAACGATTACCCCCGTGGTGCTACGGTCGTTTTTTATGATGTTTTTTGCCTTTATTCAGCTCAGTACGGTGGCTGTCTTTTTGTATAAAGAGCTCATCAATACTAAGCAAATGCTGTATTCGGCATCGTTCATGCCGGTGTATTTTTTATCGGCTGTGCTTGGAAGCTACCTGTTTAGTCGAGCGCTCAACCGTGCGGCGTTAATTAAGCGCTTGTCGTTGTGGTTTTTGTTGCTCGTGGGGTCGGTTACGATTGTGATTTGATCAGGCGACGCGTGCGCGAACAAGACTTGTACCTGACCCACGGAGAAAATTTGAAGCATTCAATTTTGTTGTTTGGGGCCAATGGTCAGGTTGGCCATGCGCTGCAGACCTCTCTCGCTGGTTTGGGTGAAGTCACTGCCTGTAAGCGTGAGCAGATAGACTTCAGCCAGTCGCCCGAGGCAATCGCGGCAACCTTGAAGAGGCTGACGCAAAGATACCAGCCAACAATGGTGGTCAATGCGACCGCTTATACGGCAGTCGATCGCGCGCAAGCCGAACCTGAACTTGCACGGCACATTAATGCGACGGCGCCCGGTTTGATTGCGCAGGCTGCACAAGACTCGGGTGCCTGTGTGGTGCACTTTTCAACCGACTATGTGTTTAAGGGTGACAAGCCTGAGCCTTATGTCGAAACCGATCTCACTGACCCGCAATCGGTCTACGGCCAAAGCAAATTAGACGGAGAACGCGCGGTCGCGAACGCCTGCGCCCGCCATCTGATTTTTAGAACCTCTTGGGTTGTGAGTGCTCACGGCGGCAATTTTTTAAAAACGATGCTTAAGCTTGCGCAAGAGCGAGACGTTTTAAATGTGGTGTCCGATCAAGTGGGTGCACCGACCTCAGCAAACTTGCTGGCCTCGGTGACGACGCAGATCTTGCAGGCACTCGTTGGGCAACCGCACACCGATCCTCGATGGGGGTTGTATCATTTGGTGGCCAGTGGACACACAAATTGGCACGCCTTCGCTTGCTATGTGATCGCCCAGGCGCGAGCAGCCGGTTGGCCGATTAAGATTCAAGAACAAGCGATTCACCCAATTGCGACAAAAGACTATCCGGTCGCCGCGCCCCGCCCGCTCAATTCACGCCTCGATACACACAAACTCTGCGAGGCGTTTCATCTGACACTGCCAGGATGGCGTGTTGGGGTTGACGAGGTATTGCAGGCGCTAAAATCGCCGGCATGACGACCAAAATTCTTATCGTGCGCACCTCGTCGCTAGGCGACTTGGTGCATATGTTGCCCGCGATCTCGGATATCGCTAAACACGTGCCGGGCGCGCAGATTGATTGGTTGGTTGAGGATTCGTTTGCGTCTATCCCGGCGTGGCATCCTGCGGTGAATCAAGTGCTTCAAGTGGCGCACCGCCGCTGGCGTCGGGCCTGGTGGTCTAGCCAAGTCAGGCGCGAGCGGCACGCGTTCGAAACGGATTTGCGTAGTCGTCCTTACGATATCGTGCTAGACATGCAGGCCTTGCTCAAATCGGTGTGGTGGGTCAGGATGGCCAAGGGAACTAAACATGGTCTGGACTGGCGCTCTGCGCGCGAGCCCCTTGCCACCTTGTTTTATGACGTGCGCCACCGCGTTGGGTTTTGGCAACCTGCCGTGATCCGGCAGCGTTTGTTGGCTGCCAGTGCGTTTGGGTACGCACTGCAAGGTGAGCCTGAGTTTGGGTTGCTGGCGTTTGAGGTGCAGGCGCAAGCCACGCGCAGGCTTGTCTCACCCTATGCAATGATCATGCCTTCGGCAAGCCGCGACGATAAATTGTGGCCAGAGCCAGACTGGCAGGCGGTGTTTGATCTGCTCACCGAGCGTGGCCTGCAATTAAAGCTCTTAGCGGGTAATCAGGCTGAGGCCAACCGTGCACAGGCTTTGGTTCAGGGTCGTTCAAACGCAGAGGTGTTGCCGCGCGGCACTTTGACTGAAACCGCCCATTACTTGGCCGCCGCTACCCTAATGGTTGGCTTAGATAGTGGGCTTACGCATTTGTCGGCTGCGCTTGGCCGCCCGACCGTAGGGATTTACAAGGCCTCAACGCCGGTACGAACACCCCTGGTGAGTGCCGCCTTTACGGCAAGCTTGGGCGACCGGGGGCAGCCGCCTTCCAGACAAGCTGTAATTGCTGCAATTGAGCAAGCTCTGCGCTAGTATTACGCGATGCCACTAAAAATCTATACCTGCCTTTTAAGATTGGTCGCCCCTTTGCTATGGGCGTACATGTTTTTGCGCGCCCGTCGCGCGGGTGGGGATTGGCAAATCTTCAGTGCAGAGCGGTTTGGCTCGTATGCCCTCCCTTGGGATGGCGAGGCGCCTGTTTGGGTGCATGCCGTGAGTTTGGGCGAGACGCGCGCAGCTCAAACCTTAATTATGCAGTTTATTGCCCGTGGCGAACGGGTGCTGCTGACTCATATGACAGCAACCGGTCGGGCTGAGGGCGCACGTTTGTTTGCGGCCGAAATCGCGGCAGGGCAACTGCGCCAACAGTGGGTGCCCTATGATTTTTCGGATGCCACGAGAAAATTCATGCAGTATTATCGGCCGCGCCTTGGGATTTTGATTGAACGAGAAGTGTGGCCCAATTTGATTGAGCACGCACAATTAGCTGCGATGCCAATCGTGTTGGCAAGCGCGCGTTTTTCAGAAAAGTCGCAAAAGCAGGTCAAACAGATCGACAAAGTTTTCTTGACCCTGATGCGCGATGCCTATGCCGGCATTGACCTGGTCTTGGCGCAAACAGAAGACGACGCGACTCGTTTATACGAAGTTGGTGCCTTGAATATTCACGTAGTAGGTAATCTTAAGTTTGATGTGGTCTTGCCCATGGTGGCAGTGGATGCTGGGCGCGCTTGGCGCGAACGCTTAAGTCGCCCCGTGATTGCAATTGCCAGTACGCGCGAGGGCGAAGATGCTTGGTTTGTTCAGGCGCTTGCACGGCAAGATTCAACGGCTTTATTTTTATTGATACCTAGGCACCCCCAGCGGTTTGCTGAGGCGGCCGCACTGCTTGAGCAGGCAGGTATTGCCACCGTGCGTTGGTCAGCACTGCGGCACAACACACAGCCAGAACAGATGCTGGCCGGCATTAAGGTGGTGTTGTGCGACACGCTAGGTGAGATGCCCTTCTTTTATGCAGCCAGTGACGTCGCCATTGTGGCAGGAAGCTTTGCACCGGTTGGTGGGCAAAATCTGATTGAGGCCTGCGCGCTTGGTACGCCAGTGATTGTTGGCCCGCATACGTACAATTTTTCTGAAGCTGTCGCGCACGCGGTTGAAATCGGTGCGGCCGCACAAATTCAGTCACCTGAGCCGGTTGATGCCGCGCAGCGAGCCTTGTCGATGGCTGTGTATTGGTTGCAAGACCAGCAAGCCTTAAATGAAAAGGGCCGCTTAGCGCGCGAGTGGGTTGGGCAACATACCGGAGCAACCACCCGAATCATGCAACAAATTACTGAACTTGAAGCTGCCCGGGCCCAAACTTTGCCGATTCAGCATTAAGTTGAGTTTGAATTTTGCTGACAGGCGATCTGCCCGCCTCGCTACGTGTTTGCCCAAACCAGCCTTGCCCCAGCGCGAAGACGCCAAGATTGACTAATACCAACAGAATAAAAAAGGTTCGCATAAGCTTGGTGGATATGTGGTCAATTCAAGAAAATAGTTGTACTGTATAAATGTAAACTTGGTTGTACCCCATACGATGCAAACTAGCATAGCAGTTTCGGCGTCGCGTAGATTAAGATCAGCGGTTGCACCTCTCTTCTGAATACCGGCATAAGTATAAAAATATTAGCGGTTACATAAAAGCAGTTACATAAAATATAGTCATCTGCTTGGATCAAGCTCTGGCAAACAGGCTTAGAGTGAAGGTGACAACGGCAGCAAAGGAGACAAAATGAAAAAGTATATAAAAATAATAGTGGTATCGCTGTTGAGTGCGTTCAGCGTGGCGAGTGTGACCGCAACGGCGCAGCCTTATCCAAATAAACCGATCCGAATTATTGTGCCGTTTGGGCCCGGTGGTACAACAGACATCATTGCCCGCTCAATGGCAAGAAAACTTACCGAACAACTCGGAGTGAGTGTTCAGGTTGAAAATAAAAACGGCGGTAGTGGCATCGTCGGATCTCAGTTTGTTTCAAAGGCACCGCCAGATGGCTATACGCTGTTGATGGTAGGATCGCCGCACGCGATTAACCCAAGCCTCAGAAAAGAAATGCCGTATGACGCCGTAAAAAGCTTTGAACCAGTGACTTTGATTGGAACCGTACCGATGATGTTGGTGACACATCCTTCGCTGCAAGTCAAAACGTTTCAAGAGTTTGTAGCGTACGGCAAAAAAAATCCTGAGGCTTTGCGCTGTGGGATTGTGCCTGGCGGCGGTAACCACATGGCAACCGAGGCACTGAAGTTTGCCGCCGAGGTGCCTCTGATGCCCGTACCCTATCAATCGGATGCTCCGATGGTTGTCGACTTGTTGGGTGGTCATATCAACTGCGTGGTGCTGATTTCGACACAAGGAATTTCGTATATCCGCGAAGGGCGTTTAAACGTACTTGCGGTGACCAGTGAACAGCGCCTGGCCATTTTGCCGAATGTACCGACCTTGCAAGAGCTCGGTCTTAAAGGATTTTTGGCCGGTTCTTGGAATGGGCTGTTTGCACCAGCTGGCACACCTTCTCAGGCGACTGAGTTAATCGCCAAAGAAATCCAGCGTGCGCTCAAAGATCCTAAGATCATCGAGCAATACGCTCAACTTGGGATCACAATTATTGGGACGGATCCCCAAGGGCAAGCTAAATTTTTAGCTTCTGAGATTGCACGTTGGCGCGATGTGATCAAGAATGCAAATATCCCACAGCAGTAAAAATGTTTCGATAACGGCAAAAAACACTTTGCAAATACTCGTCGCCATAAACTTTTTTATCACTCAATTAGGAAAATAAAATGTCTTCAAATGATCAACAGGCGGTGTCAAAAGCTCTCGAACAAGAGGCGCTTGAACTCGATGCTCTGCGCTGTAAGGTGTTGCTGGCAGCTGATGGTGCGGGGCTTGCAGCCATCGTTGACGAGGGGCTGACCTACACTCATTCAAGCGGTCGTCGCGACACCAAAGCAACGTATGTTGATAGTGTGTCGACCGGCCGCGCAAAGTACATTCGGCTAGATCGTGAAGAGGTCACGGCCCGCGCTGTTGGCAACGTGGTGGTGGTGGAAGGCAAGGTCAACATGACCGTGGTGGTCGAAGGGGTTGAGAAAACCCTTTACAACCGCTATCTGGGTGTCTGGACTGCAGCCAGTGGCAAGCTGTTATTGACGGCTTGGGCGTCGACGAAACTCAATTAACGAACCTTGAGCATCATTATGCATATCGGTATCTTTGGCGCGGGCTCGGTCGGCGCATACGTTGGTGGCATGATGGCCCGTGGCGGCCATCAGGTCACAATGATTGACCTGTGGCCCGAGCATATTTCTCATATGAAGCAGTATGGGCTTTCGCTTTCGGGGTCTCAAGGGAACTTTCATGTGCCCGTGCGTGCGCTTCACTTGTCTGAGGCGCAAGCGCTGTTAAAGAATAAAGTTGATGTGGCGATTTTGTGTGTAAAGTCATATGACACAGAATGGATGACCTTATTTTTGCGCGATTATTTGTCTTCTGACGGCTATGTGTTGTCAATGCAAAATGGAATGAATGAGGAAACCATTGCACATTTGGTTGGTTGGGGCCGCGTGGTTGGGTGTGTGCTAAACACCATTGGCGTCGAAATGACGGGGCCCGGCCAAGTGATGAGGTGGATGAAGCCCGCGCCGCCGGGTTATCCGGTTTTTAGAATAGGTGAGATGCATGGTCGAGTGACACCTCGAGCATTGCAGATCGTTGAAGTCTTGAAGTCTGTTGATCACGCAGATGTCACCACAAACCTGTGGGGTGAACGTTGGTCAAAGCTCACCAACAATGCGACTGCGAGTGCGATCGGACCGTTGACGGGGATGGGGATCGTTGAGATGTTCGCGCATCGCGATACGCGTCGCCTATCGATCAAGTTGGCACAAGAAGGTGTTGTTGTCGGCCAGGCGATGGGTTTGCAGTTAGAGAAAATTTCATCAATTGCCCCTGAGGTGTGGTTGGCGGGTCAGCCGAATGTTGTAGATGGCTTTGCTCAAATCGAAAGAGAGCTAAAAAAATGGGAAGAACGCCTCGATGTGACGGGCCAAGCGTCGACCCTGCACGACATCCGTCGGGGGAGACGAACTGAAATCGACTCAATTAACGGATTGATCGCGCAGAAAGCGGCTGAGTTAGGGGTTTCTGCACCGCTGCATACAACCTTGACTGCTCGTGTGAAGCAGCTTGAAGCGGGTGAATTGATTCAGGGGATTGATACCATCAAAGATCTTTTTGACTGACGACAGAGCACTATTCCCGAGATCGTCGATAGGATGATCTCGGGTAGTGAATCTTTTCGGACAGAGAATCTTGTAGTTGCGGGTAGTCAACCACGTCGTGCGGTGATCCAAAAATCTCAATTGATCAATCTCGGGCTGATTTAAACGCTAGCAAACTCGCGCAAGCGATTAAACACTGCTGTATCAAACTCGAGCCCGTCTTTTAAGTTGCGCGCACGCTCTTTGAAAGAGCGTTCTGACGGGATGCGAATCTCGTCAACGCCGGCTGCCCGCTTTGAGGTTTTAATGCGGGTAATTAGGGCGCTGACATCTTCTTTGTACTGTTCGGTTGAGAGCATCAGATCAGGTTTGAAAGCGATGATCAGGTGCCCGTTGTTTTTATCTGCAGTGGTGCCGGCGCCGGTGAGCAAACCCATGGCATGCATCATCAAAGCCAGACCAAAACCTTTGTGCCCGGCGAAAGGTAGCAAGGCACCCTCGCGCGCAGCGGTGGGATCTTGGGTTGGATTGCCGTGGACATCAATGGCAACGCCTTCTGGCAATTTTTCACCACGGCGTTCACGCAAGGTGAGATCGGTATACATGATGGCCGAGGTGCCCATATCAAAAATCAACGGGCCGTTTGCCGTCGGCAAGCCAATCGTAAGTGGGTTAGTGCCCAAGATCGACTCGATACCACCCAGCGGCGCGACATAGCTTTGCGAACTAACGGTATGAATCACCACCAGGTCGTGATTGACGAGTTTCTCAACGTAGTGCGCACCGCGCCCGCTCATCCAGCTGTTTTGTACCCCACCGATTGCAAACCCACTGACCAACGCTTTAGCGAGAACCGCTTCGCCCAAGCGTTGAATGGCAAGCATGCCGATATTATTGCCACCTTCAAACACAATCGATACCGGTGTTTCTTTGATGACTTTCATGGGAGTTCTCGGCCGCAGGTTGCGCTTGCTCTCGATGGCATCCAGTAACTTGGGTAGGCCCGAGTACTCATAGCCACACAGCGCTGCATCAATGATGTGTTCGGCGATGACGGCAGAATCTTCTGCTGAGTAATCCATTTTGCGAACCACCGCCTCGGCGAGCTCGCGCGCTTGTTTGACGGTGAGGCGTGTACGTTCTTGTGACTGTTGTTGTGACATGGCTCGATTCACTATTTAAAAAGGATAAGTTGAAAAGGGAGACAAAGGTGAAGGTGACTCTGGACGTCAAAAATGCAAAAACTGTGTTGGGCACCCTTCAAACAGGGAGACCGTTAGCACTTCAGCTTAAACCATGCGCGCGAGTCCATCGAGCACCGGGTTGGCGATAAATTCTATTTTTAAGCCAGCATGCATACGACGCACTTCGGCCTCGACCTCTGGCCAGCCTCCGCCACTTACACACAGGATAGGAGCGGCCCCAAAATATTTTTGAGCGATGTCGCATTGGCGCCAAACGGCGCCGGCCTGAGCCGCCACGACGCCGGTGGCGATTGCTTGAAGCGTATGGGTTGGATATTCGGTTGTTGCACCGCTCGCCAGCGGTAAATTGGCCGTGCCTTGCGCTAAAGACTGACGCATCAGAGCGGGGCCTGGCAAAATAAGACCGCCCTTAAACACTTTGCCTGGGCTGAGTGTGTCGATCGTTGTGGCAGTGCCGAAGGTGGCTAGCACGAGCGGCGCTTGAGCGTCTTGAAAGTGACCCGCCAAACCTAACAGCGCGGCCCAGCGATCGGCGCCTAGTTGGGTTGGCTTGTCGTAGGTGTTGCGCACGCCCAAGTGTTCATTCGTCGGTAGGATCCATTGAATCGGGCAACCAGCCTCTGCCAGAGCCTGTTCGATCAATTGTGCGACGACATGTCCTGCAACATTCACGCCACGGGCTTCACGCGGCTGAACGGGAAGCGTACTGAGCCATTTGCGCAACGCATCGGGTAGCTGAGTGAGCGGGCTTAACGCCATCGCGTGTACGGCCGCTTCGCGCCCCATGGTAGGGTGATGCCAACCGAGTTTGATGCGACTGTTTCCAACGTCAAGCAATACGATCATCGAGCGCCTTTGAGTGTTGTGGCAGGCCCCGGGGCGGGGTGGCGTCGAACCGAGACATCCCCTACCAAAATGGGTACCACCGCAGAGTCGGTTTGTACGAGCAGTCGGCCGCTTGAATCAGTGCCCTGCGCGATCCCTGTGTGCAATACGCGCCCCTGATCGACAATGTCGACTGGTAGTGAGGCTAGTAAATCGACTGATTGATACAAATCCTGAAAAGCAGCATAACCTGTTGCGGCGTAGGCGTCTAAGGCCTTTTTCCACGCTTGAGCAATCGCGACCACGATGCTGCTGGGGCAAAGAGCGGCAGTGTCTAAATCAGAGGAGGGCGACACGTCAGCCAAGATCTCAGCCACATCCGCAATATCGCGTGCCAAATGCGTTGACAGGGCTCGCGCGCCACGTAAATTAAGGCCAATGCCAACCACCAGACAGGGGTGGCGCGTACCAGGTCGTTGTGCAGTTTCGACCAAAATCCCAGCAAGCTTGCCCGACCCCCATTGCAGGTCATTCGGCCATTTGAGGGCAAGTGCTTGGCAGGCCTGTTGCCCAAGCAGAGGCTCAAACAGTTGTTTGAGTGCCAAACAGGTTGCCACGCCCAAGGCTGGTGATATACCCGGTAGTTGTGCAAGCGGTATATCAGGCGCAAAGGCGCATGAAAACATCAAGGAGTCGCCCGCGGTGTTCTGCCAGGGGCGCGCGGCACGGCCGCGGGCAGCACCCTGCGTGTGGGCGCCCAACAGCCAAGGCATGGCGTGGGTCGACCCGCGCTTGATGCCTTGACTGAGGTCATCGTTTGAAGACCCGGTCTCTTGCGCCCATTGAACCGAGCCAAAATCAGGTAACGCCAAGCGTAAACGCTCAACAAATGCTGCCGGCGTCAGGAACTCAGCAGGCTGTTTTTTGTCAGTGAGGTCTGTCATAAGAATCATCTTACCAACCTATGCGTTTGGGTAATATTGATCGGCTAAGATGAGGTTAGCCCCTTGTGTTTCCGCAAACCCGTTATTTTTTTAGGATCTAAGCTTTGCCAGACTCGGTTTTAGTCAATTCTGCAGCGCTTCAGACTGTCGTGAGCGACGGTGTGATTTGCCGGCTTTTAGGTGACTGGAACGTACAACAGCTTTCGACGCGCGGCGCAGTATTGGCGCGTCGTCAGGTCTTAGCTCAGGTGAAAAGCACGACACGTTGGGATCTCTCTGGTATCCAAACGCTTGATGCGGTGGGTGCGCAATTGCTTTGGCAGGCCTGGGGGCAATGTATCCCGCCAGATACGGTTCTCACCCCAAGTCAGCAAGCCTTATTAGAGGTGTTGGCGCAGCATCCGATTGCAGCGGCACCGGCCCCTCAAGCGATTCAGTGGTACGGCTGGATTATTGCGATCGGTCATGGTTGCTATGTTGCTGCGAATCATGGCCGCGAGTTGCTGTTGTTGCTAGGTGGCTTAGTCGTGAATCTTGGCCTGTTGCTTGCGCGTCCCTCACGAGGCCCGTGGCGCGAGATCTCTGCGCAAATCTTTCGGGTAGGTGCACAAGCGCTGGGGATTACCGCCTTGGTCGGGTTTTTAATTGGCATTGTGTTGTCGTATCTGTCGGCCCAACAACTCGCTGTGTTCGGGGCTGGCCAGTTCATCGTCAAGTTGCTGGGGGTTGCCACAGTGCGTGAGCTTGGCCCAGTGCTCGCCGCCATCTTAGTGGCGGGGCGTTCGGGCTCATCTATTACTGCGCAAATTGGTGTGATGCGCGTGACCCAAGAGCTTGACGCAATGCAGGTGATGGGGATCTCGCACGGCCAGCGCCTGATTATGCCCCGTGTCATTGCGTTGGCTATTGCTATGCCGCTCTTGGTATTGTGGACCGATGCGGTTGCCCTACTAGGCGGCATGCTTGCTGCAAAGTGGCAGCTAGGCTTATCGATGACTTGGTTCTTTGAGCGTTTGCCCGACGCGATTGGGCTGACCAATTACTGGATCAGTGTGATTAAAGGTGTGACGTTTGGTGGTTGGATTGCCTTGGCAGCTTGTCATTTTGGGTTGCAGATTGAACCCAACACGGAAAGCTTGGGGCGAGGCACGACCGCTTCGGTGGTCACGTCGATCACCGGCGTGATTTTGATCGACGCTTTGTACGCGATTCTTTTCAACGAGATGAATCTATGACGACGAGCGCTGCGATTGCACAACCAAGCGTGGTGTTGCTCAACAATGATATGGCAACACCGCTGATTGATGTGCAAGACCTGACAACGGCGTTTGGCTCGCATGTTGTACATGAACATTTGAATTTAAAAATATACCCAAAAGAAATTTTGGCGTTAGTGGGTGGTTCGGGTTCAGGCAAAACCACTCTGTTACGGCAGATTTTGGGGCTGGATCGACCACGCAGTGGTGTGGTGAAGGTCTTTGGTCGGCCCGTGCATGATTATGTCGGGGCTGAGCGTATTGCGCTGACACACCGCTGGGGTATGCTGTTTCAGGCGGGGGCGCTGTTTTCGGCACTTCCGGTGTTCGATAACATTGCCCTACCTTTGCGCGAAGTGCACCACCTGCCAGAGGATCTGATTCGTGATGTGGTGCTCATGCGTTTAAGCTGGATGGGGTTAACCCCTCGCGACGCGGCCTTGATGCCGTCTGAATTGTCGGGCGGCATGATTAAACGCGTGGCGTTGGCCCGAGCACTGGCACTCGATCCTGAGTTGCTATTTTTGGATGAGCCCACGGCGGGACTTGATCCGCAGCGCTCGGATGAGTTTGTGGATTTAATCCGTGTCTTGCACCGCGAACTAGGGTTTACAGTGGTCATGGTCACGCATGACTTGGATACGATTGGAGCGTTGGCCACGCGAGTGGCTGTGTTAGCTGAAAAGAAAGTGCTGGTTGAAGGGGCTCTTGAACAAGTGATGCAAACACAACATCCTTTTATCGACGCATTTTTTCATGGTGAACGCGGAGTGCGGGCGCTTGGAGGCCATGAGGCCAAGGGGGTAAGTCATGGAAAACCGTAGCCATGCGTTGATAGCAGGCTTGTTTACGCTACTGTTGATTGTGGCAGGAGCGATCGGTGCGATCTGGGTGAGCAAAAAAAATGTTCCCTTGATGCCCTATGAACTCGTTGCAACGTCTCCGGTGACAGGGCTCTCGGTGCAGTCAGCTGTGCGCTACCAAGGCGTGCCCGTTGGGCGTGTGAACTCATTGCGTTTTATGCCAGACAAGCCGGGCCAAGTGCGTATTTTGATTGGCGTGGATCCTAAAACCCCATTAACCGAGTCAAGTTGGGCCGAGATTGTGACCGCCGGCGTGACTGGCATTTCAAATATTGAACTGCGCGACGATGGTAAATCTAGCAAGCTGCTGGTGTCTTCAGCGGCCGATTTGCAACTGATTCCAATTCGCCCAAGTTTTCTTGAACGCTTGTCGGTGCAGACGACTGCAGCCTTACCGGCGATTGACCGTATCTTGGTGCAGATTGAAAAGCTCGCGAGTGATGAAAATATTGCGGCCTTGCAAACAAGCTTGCAGAACGTGGCGCTCGTGTCAGATCAAATCAAACGGTCGGTCAGTGTGTTGGATCCTGGCTTAAAAAAAATCCCTGAAATGATTGCGGGCTTAGTCGAGACCACCAAGAGAGTGGATGCAGCCGTGGGCGAGATCGGTAAGTTAGCGCTGTCTTCGCAAGACACGATCAGGCTGCTCAACGCGCCGGATGGGCCTATGTATCAGGCGACCCAAAGTCTAAAAAGTGTTCAAGACATCGCGGCGCAGTTGCGTGCCTCGACGTTGCCCGAGGTCAACAGATTGTCGTCTGGCATAACCGATGCTGCGCGTTCATTTTCGGTGACCGCACGTCAGTTTGCGCAGTCGCCGCAATCGCTGATTTTTGGGCCACCGCGCGCGGTGCCAGGCCCAGGCGAGCCCGGTTTTTCTGGCTTTGGCGCGACACCGCGCTAGTGGTTCTGTCTAGCTAGTGGTGCTGTCGTGCTAGTGGTTCTGCCTTGCTAGCGGTTCTGTCTTGCTAGTGGTGCTGTCTTAAAAGGATTTGCGTTCATGCAATTTATTTTTTCTTTTTGTCGCCCGCAAGCGCCCCTTGCCTCGCTGACTTGGTTTTTTAGCACTCTCGTTACGCAAGCGCCTTCTCGCTCAGAGCATCGTCCGGCCAACCAGTTGGCCAGAGCGCTGATATCTCAAACAACCTGGCGACAAGGCGCGTTGGCTGCAGTGGCAGCTCTGCTGCTTGTTGTGCTAACAGGTTGTGGTGCGGGTCGCAGCGGCTCAGCACCTCAGCAACTGGATTTGGGTGCGGGCTATGCTGACTCGAAAGTGAGCCCGATCGCTTCGGTGCGGCTCCCTCCTATTGCAGTGCCCGCAGGTTCGGCCGCGTCGTTGCTGACTGATTCGGCGGTCATTTGGCGGGTCGGAGATGCCGGTCAACCACAGGCCTACACGACGTACCAGTGGGTGGCGCCGCCCGTGCGTCTGGTCACACAACGAATTGTTGATCGGCTGTCTTTGCAAGGCCCTGTGCTGCAGCAGAATGCGGTGGGCGATATGCCCCAAGTTTGGTTAAATCTGCAGCGCTTTGAGCAAACCTTTAGTGCAGATGGCAGCTCAAGCGTTAGTCAATTAACCTTGCAGGCGATTTTTATAAAGGGCACCAAAGTGATTGAGCAGAAGTTGGTAGACATTAAGGTGCCGGCCGCCACGCAAGACGCGTTGGGCGGGGCACAAGCCCTTAGAGACGCCACAGAACAGGCGGCCGAACAAGTGGCACAATGGCTGACTGTACAGCTCAAGCGGTAATTCATGCTCAAGCGGTCACTCACGCTACGTGCGAGTGTTTGTTGTTTTGCGCCGTGCTGTGACGGCGCATTGCCGTGCAGTGAATTGACTGAATGACGTTTGATGTTTTGTTTGATTTTGAGTGACCGTTAACAGAAATTTGATGATTGATCATGCCTGCTTATACTGAAACGACTACTTTTGACGGCTTAGCCGGTTTGATTGATTGTGCGCTAGATTGGCCCGAAGGAGCCCCCACCGGTTGGGCGCTGGTGTTACACCCTAACCCCTCGCAAGGCGGCACCCGAGACAATAAAGTGGTGACAACGATTGCTCGTGCCTGCGTTCAGCACGGCTTGTTGGCAATACGTCCTAATTTTCGTGGCATTGGTAGCTCGGGTGGCGCCTTTGATCATGGCAAGGGCGAGTTGCTGGATATGGCGGCCTTAGTTGAACAATTTCGGGTGCGTTACCCTGAGATTGCAGCCATGCCTTGGGTCTTGGGCGGGTTTTCGTTTGGCACCTCGATTGCGGTGCAACTGTATGCCAAGTGGGATCGCTTACAGAAAAATTTGCCGAATATTGTGGTGTTGACTGGCTCGGCAGCCCTGCGGTTTCGGCATAGCGACGTCAAGGCCCCAGAAGATGCGTTGGTGATCCACGGCGAGGTAGACGAAGTCGTGCCTTTGTCTGAGGTGATGGATTGGGCACGTCCACTAGGCATGCCCGTTGTGGTCATCCCCGAAGCGGGGCATTTTTTTCACGGCAAACTTTTGATTTTGCGCCAATTGGTGCAAACGCGATTGCAAGCCCTTTAAACTGTTTCGAAGTGTTCAAAAATGCCACAGACGATAGGGGATTGCCTATAATGAGGTCTTTACTTAGCGGCGGCTTCTTGATGATCAATTTAGTCATTTCTGCGGTGCAACCTTTTGCACGTTTTGTTTCGGTCGCCGCGGTGATTTTTCTTAGCGCAACAGCACTTGTTGCCCCCACGACAACTTTTGCCCAGGCTGCAACGGGTACAGCGCCCAAAACTGGTCAGCCAACTGAAGCCCACGCAGATCCCAAAGCCGATCCCAAAGCCGATCCCAAGCCTGACCCGAAGGCCAAGCCCAAGGCTGATCCCAAAGCCGATCCTAAGGCCAGCGCCAAGCCTGAGCCAAAGGCTGCAGCGCCTTCTGCTGCGGCGATATCTGCCACGACGCCACCGTCGCTCACTCCGATTCAAGTCGGTGAGCTGTCTAGCGTGCCTGCGCCAGCGATTGCTGCGAAAGCTTGGATCACCTTTGATGTGACCAGCGGTCAGGTTGTGGCGTCAGTCAACCCCGATCAAAAAATAGAGCCAGCCTCACTGACCAAAATCATGACGGCCTATTTAGCGTTTTCGGCGCTTAAAGAAAAGCGTTTAACGCTTGAGCAACAAGCCAATGTGTCACAAACGGCCTGGAAAACCCGCGGCTCGCGTATGTTTATCGAACCGCGCAAGCCTGTCACGATCGATGAGTTAATCAAGGGCGTGATTATTCAATCTGGCAATGATGCCTCGGTCGCTTTAGCTGAGGCCATCTCGGGTACTGAGGCCACGTTTGTGAAACGCATGAACGAAGAGGCTCAACGCCTTGGCATGACAAACACAAATTTCACGAACGCGGGTGGCCTACCCGATCCACAGCATTTCAGCACGGTCCGTGATCTGGCCGTGTTAGCGCGTCGCATGATTAACGATCATCCAGAATATTTTCCGTATTACTCGTTGCGCGAGTTCACGTACAACAAGATCAAGCAACCCAATCGCAATCGTTTGTTGTGGGCCGATCCGTCAGTCGATGGCATGAAAACAGGTCACACTGAGGGGGCGGGCTATTGTCTGGTGGCAACCGCTAAGCGAGGCGACCGCCGTGTGATCACGGTGCTTGTCGGGTCAGATAGCATGGCTACGCGTGCCGAAGAAAGCCTCAAACTTTTGAACTGGACTTTCCAAAACTTTGAAACGATCAAAATTTTTGATAAGGCACAAGCTGCGGTCGAGGCACGCGTGTGGCAAGGTAAAACCGAGAGTACCAAACTCGGTGTAGCGGAACCTTTGTGGGTCACCGTGCCGCGTGGCAAGGCCGGTGACGTGAAGCCCGTGGCGAAGCGGCCAGATCCATTATTTGCACCCTTGGCGCCGGGCCAAAAAGTCGGCACGCTCAGCTTGATGCTCGAAGATAAATTGCTGCGCACCGAACCGCTTGAGGTCATCGATCTGGTCGAGCGTGCTGGGGTAGTTGGACGTTGGTCTGATTCAATCAGATTATGGTTTAAGTGACATCCTCCCCGCCCTGAACGGAGAGCTTTTATGCCAACTTTAGATAAAAAAATTTTACGAATAGGAACAATGAAATGGTTCAGAACATGTTGATTCAAGGCGTCACGGGTGACCCGATTGTTTATTTGAATGGCACTTTCGGGCCCTTGTCTGAAGCGAAAGTCTCGGTGCTCGATCGTGGTTTTATCTTTGGTGATGGCATTTATGAAGTGGTGCCGGTGTATCACGGCAAACTCTTTCGGATGAAAGAACATCTGGCTCGCTTAGAGCGCAGCCTGAAGAAACTTGAGATCCAACAGCCGATGACGCTGGCTCAATGGGAAGCCCTCGTGAAAGACTTGCTCAGCCGTTCACCTGAAAAGAACTGCATGGTGTACTTGCAAATTACACGAGGCGTTGCCAAGCGCGATCACGCTTTTCCGGTACCGGTTGTCACGCCGACGATTTTTGGTATGGTGGCACCCATGACTCCTCCTACAACGGCTGTTCGCGAAAAAGGGTTACGCGCAGTGAGCATCCCGGATATGCGCTGGTTGCATTGCGATATCAAATCGGTATCGTTATTGGGTAATGTGATGGCTAAACAAGCTGCGGTCAATGCAGGTGTTGATGAAGTCATTCAGTTCCGTAATGGCAACCTGACTGAAGGTGCTTCGTGCAACATTTGGGTAGCTAAAGATGGCAAGTTGATTGCACCCTTAAAAGATAATTTGGTCCTTGAAGGCATTCGTTACGGCCTGCTGCAAGAACTCACGACCGAAATGGGGATCCCGTTTGAATTGCGCGTGGTCACGCAAGACGAGGTGAACAACGCCGACGAACTGATGATGTCGTCAGCAACGCGTGAAGTGTTACCGATTGTTGAGCTCGATGGCAAGCCCGTGGGGCAGGGTAAGCCAGGCGGCGTCTACCAACGGCTGCGCGCGGCCTACGATGCGCGTATTGCCGCACTGGCCTGAGCGCTAATAATTTGCTCGCAGAGCGCCGGCGCTTGCGCCGGCCCGACTATCCGACTATCCGACTATCCGACTATCCGACTATCCGACTATCCGACTATCTCTGCCACATGAACACATCCCAGTCTGAAGACGAATCGCTGATTGAATATCCGTCGGATTTTCCGATTAAGGTGATGGGTAAGGCTGTACCTGATTTGGTCGAAGAGCTCACAGCAATCGTGCTTGAGTTCGATCCAAACTTTAATCCCGCAACGATCGAGCGCCGTCCCAGTAAGGCTGGCAACTATCTGGGCTTAACCTTTACGGTGCGAGCAACCTCGCGCCCACAGTTAGACGGCTTATATCGTGCTTTGCATGCGCATCCTGCGGTGTCGGTGGTGCTGTAGTGTGGCTGATGCCACCTGTGTTGCGCGCGGTAGCATGGGCATCAACTGCCTCAGTATCGGGGCAGCGTCAGGCGGCAGGGCGTGATCGACAAACGGTGATCCAGTGATCCGCACTTGGCCGCGACCAACCGAATATCAAGCGGTGTGGGTCGCCATGCAAGAGTTCACCAACAATCGTACGGCCACAACCCCAGACGAAATCTGGTTGGTTGAGCATTTACCGGTGTACACCCAAGGCCAGGCGGGCAAGCCCGAACATCTGCTCAATCCGGGCAATATCCCTGTCATCAAAACTGACCGCGGCGGCCAGATCACCTATCACGGTCCAGGTCAGATCATGGCTTATGTGCTGGCCGATTTAAAGCGCTCTGGGCGCTATATCAAACAGCTGGTGTTCGAGCTTGAAGACTCTTTAATCGCTACGCTGGCGCTTTATGGTCTCGACCAAGCCTGCCGCAAGCCGGGCGCCCCAGGCGTCTATGTTCAGGGCAAGCACGATTTAGCAAAAATCGCAGCCTTGGGGATCAAAGTGAAGCAGGGCTGCACGTACCACGGCTTGGCACTGAATCTTGATTTAGATTTGGCCCCCTTTGAAGGCATCAACCCCTGTGGCTACAAGGGTTTGCAGACCGTCAGTATGGCAAGTTGTGGCGTTCAAGCCCAGTGGGATGACGTTGCGCAAGCCTTGGCTCAGCAAATCATCAAACGTTGCGGCTTACAGATGGGCGACTGTTAACGTTGCGTGCTAAAGCTGATGTTTATGGCGATGGCCGCTGCCTAGGTGCGAACAGGGCGAGGTCTTTAGACTTGTGCGAGGCGGACCGATAAAGGGGTTTCAGGCCCAAGGTCATCTGCTAGAAAATGCCTTTGAACAGTTAAACTAAAGCCCTAACGCTTAGGAATCCACCGTGACGTACGACGCAACCCAGAAACAGAAGGCACAAGACAAAGTTTCACGCATCCCTATTAAGGTGGTGGCGGCTGAACGCCTGAAAAAGCCTGAATGGATTCGCGTAAAAGCCGCGCCCGCGGGCTCGCGGTTTTATGACATCAAGCGAATTTTGCGCGAGCACAACCTGCACACGGTTTGCGAAGAGGCGTCGTGCCCCAACATTGGCGAATGCTTCGGTAAAGGCACAGCCACCTTCATGATCATGGGTGACAAGTGCACCCGCCGTTGCCCGTTTTGTGATGTTGGCCATGGTCGTCCTGATCCGCTTGATGTGGATGAACCTATGAACTTGGCGCGCACGATTGCCGCGCTTAAGTTGACCTACGTTGTGATCACCTCGGTTGACCGGGATGACTTACGTGATGGTGGCGCGGCTCATTTTGTTGAATGTATTCAAAAGGTGCGTGAGTTATCGCCCGTGACCCGTATCGAGGTCTTGGTGCCTGATTTCAGGGGGCGGCTTGACCGCGCGCTTGAAATTTTAGATGGTGGCCCGCCTGATGTGATGAACCACAACCTTGAAACCGTGCCGCGTTTGTATAAGCAGGCGCGCCCCGGTTCAGACTATTCGCATTCGTTAAAGCTATTACAAGAGTTTAAAAAACGCCATCCTGGCACACCGACCAAATCGGGGTTGATGCTTGGCTTGGGCGAGACCGACGACGAAATCCTGCAAGTGATGCGCGACATGCGCGCCCACGACGTTGAAATGCTCACAATCGGTCAGTACTTGCAACCGTCGCAGCACCATTTACCGGTACTGCGCTACGTGCACCCCGACACCTTCAAAATGTTCGAACGCGAAGCCTACGCCATGGGCTTTAACCACGCCGCAGTCGGAGCAATGGTCAGGTCGTCGTATCACGCAGACGAACAGGCACACGCTGCTGGCGTGAACTAACCCTAATTTTTTAGTGATTTCGCTGGGTATCCGCATTGGTGTGATTTCAGCTAAAAACATATAAAACTAACCTATAGGTATATTTTTGTATATAATAATTAACTTATGAGTTACATTATTTTAAAAATAATTAACCTATCGGTGTTTTATGAATCGACGCTTTCAAAACCTACAGCTACAGCAAATGGACGCCACACTCACGCCTTGGCAGCAGCGGCCTTTGAATCCGCCGCCTGCGAGGGGGTGGACGCGTGCGATTAGAGATGCACTGGGGATGACTGCAGTGGCTTTTGCACACCGCCTGGGGATGAGCCCCGCCGGCGTGCACAAGCTTGAGCAGGCAGAGGCCAATGAAACAATCACCTTGGCCTCTCTAAAAAAAATGGCTGCTGCG